>Ga0115005_10002498_pt1 | contig 14648 bp, 11 predicted proteins | sample ArcOceMetagenome_FD_87163 | JGI IMG/M metagenome (GOLD analysis project Ga0115005, IMG submission 87163) | Marine eukaryotic phytoplankton communities from Arctic Ocean - Arctic Ocean - Greenland ARC118M Metagenome | ecosystem: Environmental > Aquatic > Marine > Oceanic | place: Arctic Ocean... | reverse complement strand
CTTAATTCCATGATCAATATCTTTTAAAACACTTCTTATTGAGTCCAGACTATGTTCTTGAAGCACCTTATTTTTCTTAGGCCGGTGTTTATCTTCGAGGAACGAAACAAATTGCTTTACCTCTTGGCGTTCCAACAACTCTTCTAACTCTTTCGATTCTGGAACCCCTAAAGAAAGTGTGTAATCTACGAATTTCTTGAACCTTGCATAATCGTTCATGCTTCCGCCAGATAGATTTCCGCCTTTTAAAAACTCAACAAGTTTTTGAAATAAGGTTTTAAACTCAATTTGAATAATTGACACGACAGGAACTTCTTCTTTTAGAAATGATTCACTTTCTTTAGCATACTCGTCCTTAAATCTCGCATAATGATCTATCTCCGTCAATAAGAGGCTCAATTCAGACATGCCTACATCTAGTTCTGTTGAGAGGATTTTAGCATCCACTGAAAGAATCTCTATTAAATCTGAAAGGGATAGACCAAACACATTTGCTAATCCATTATATACAATTCCATAAATCGTTTTTATGTCCTTAGTCCTGCGTTCTATTAGCAAAGGTATCAAGAGAAGCAACAAATCTTCAAATAAACCTTTGACATAAACATGATTACTTAACTTCCTACTTACCAATTCAATGCTAGACTGAATAAGTTTAGCGAAACTAAAATTGAAGTACTTTGGAAAAGCAGTATTAATAATAATTTCTCTGTTTTCAACACTTGTCTGGAAGAGAATGAAATTTCTGCTTCTAGCATGCATCAACCAATCAGTAATCTTACTGATTAAGATATCTCGATCAGATCGAATATATTTTAAAAGTATTTGATTAATTATTGAATCATCAAATATATTTTTGTTTTCAATTAGATAATTGCTAAGAATCTCTCCGCGATCTGCCCACCAAGGAAATTTTCCATTCAAAAAGTAGTAATCTAGAAGGTCTGAAATAAATAATTCGGAAAGATTGAATTCATTAACAGGGTTTGAATCACTTACTTGTTCATTCCTTGTTCCTTTCTCTAAAGGATTCGTTTCAATAGAAAATTCATTTATCGGATACTCAATTATTAGTTTACTAAATTCAATTTCTTCAGAAGATAAAGATTTATTTTCACCTAGATACTTTTTTGCTTTTTCAGAAGATATATTGAATTTAAAGCTGTTTGCTAATAGTTCATTTCGCAATCCAACTCCAAAGTTCAATATTCTACCTGGATGATTTAATTTAAATTTTAACAGCATTTGATATACTCCTTTCCCAGGGTCCTTACCCGGGGAAACAATTAATTCATTTTGAATCAATTTTAGAATCGCTTTTACAACCTTCTCTATTTTTGAGTCATTGGTGTTTAAAACAATTGTCATAAACTCTTTAAGTTCATCAGAACTGAATCGATCAATAACTTTCCAAAATAAGTGAGAAGTCGATTTAGGGAATTTAATTTTGAGTGCATGTAATATCTCCCAATCAGCAGACAGAAAGATTGACGTTAATTCAACTTGATTTAAGGTCAAATAACTTGATGGAAGGGATGAGTTTTCTAAGATATAGGATAACAGAAGAACTTTCTCATTCAACTTTGTCGAAGAAATCTTTTTTATTTCATCAGTTCTTAAAAGATTTAAAAGATCCTGATTTGCATTAACAGATATCTTTTTACCTTCGCCTATCCTAAAAGATTGAATAGTTTCTTTTTGATGTTTTAAAAAGCCATCTACCATAGTAGCAGAAGCAGACAGATCATTTCCTGCTCTCCATTTTTCAATCCAGAAAACCCTATAAAGGCTCTTGAACTTATCATGAGAAAAAGTGTTCGATGTGCGCGTCTTTTTTTCAAATGATGTATCTAAGCTTTTTGTAAAAAGAATATACCCATCAGAAACCTTTGTTAGAAAATAATCCAAGTCACTATCCGAGAACTGGAACAGTAAACGCTTCAATACTTGATTAGATCCGCTACTTCTTTTGATAAATTTTATAAATTCATCTATTTCAGGTTTACTAAGCTCATGAAGAATTTTGGATAGCCCTTCCCTATCCACAAAGTGTTGACTAAGACTCGTTCCATTTGTTAATATCTCCTCTAAAATTTTCAAAGGTTTTTTCACCTTTTCCAGACCACTCTTTAAACTTTTTAAATTCAAAATAATCTGGTTTCGAAACTCCTCTTCGAGACCTGTGAAATTTATATCTCCAGCTTCTATGCTATCGTTCAGAGATAGTTCTCCTAAGTCTAGCTCCCATTTATCAATTTGTATGATTTTCTTTGAATTAAATTTATCTGTTTCTTCTTCTAAAATTTTAATTAAATGACTACTAAAGAATTCTTGAAATCTAGACGGGATTATACCTGCAGAGGAGTTAGGCCATGAAATATCCAATTCTAATGAAACTCTCTTTATTAAATGGCTGTTATCACCCATTTTCTATTTCACAAAGAAAGGCAACAATTCAGTCAAAGCCTTTTCATGTTTTGAAGGGGCGCTATTAATTGTATCAAACCATTTTTCATAATGTTTCTCAAATGACTTGATTTGCTCAAAGTTCATCCAAATAATATTGGCATAAACATGTGCAGGTGTCTCAGCTAAAAGCACCTCTTCTATGTACTTTTTAAAAGCACTATTCTGGAACCTTACAGGCCAGTTAGGTAATATATATGTAATGATATTTGAAAAAGGATCAGATAACTCATTGTAGAAATCCTTATACTTCGTATACCTTTTTATGCATGAATCAATCTTAGTTAGATCGTTAAAAAAGAGCATATAATTTTTCAACTCATCTTGTGCATCTTTAATGCTATCAAAGTAGTAACAACCTACTAGTTGAATTTCACTTCCATTCCAGACGATCTTATATTGATTAAAGTCAATCTCTTTAATCTCAAAATTATCCAGTCCCTTACAAGAGTCAGAGAAATCTGAAACTTTTGAATCTCGATTCAACCTTGTGAAATCGTATTTACTTTCAAAGATAACTTTATCATTCATTTGAATAAGAAAACCAAAAGAATTCATTTCATCTGATGGCTTCAATAAAAGGTGCTCTATTAAATAAAGGCCCTCTGAATCTGAATTTAATTTAAGAATATTAGCATGCAACTGCTCAATAAACAAATCTGAGTCCTTTGTTTTGATTTTCGAAGTGGTAAAGACCTCACCATTATTAGAAAAAATATTCAAAATATCATTTTCTAGTGTGAAATTATTTTTGTTTGAACCCAATAGCAAAAGCTCTTCCAGAGTTTCAGAAGAATTCACATTCTCAAATTTTAAACTAACTGGATTTGATTTATCTTCATCTTTGTAAAATATTTTCTCTGGTATATCTGATAAGACCTTGGTTCCCCCACCATTTAATCCTAGAATCGCATATAAATAACGTGCATAGCCACAGCGATTATTAAGCATTTCAATAAAATCATAAGTCTTCGACGCTCCTTTCAATCTATTAGTACCAAGCTCTTCTATACCTTTTAAAAGTTTTATTTTGTGATCTATTAGTTCCTTCTGGCTTAATTGAGAAACAAATTCAAATGAGGTTAAATCATGACCAAACCTGGCCAATAAGTGATCTAATATTCGATTTCTACGTTTTAAAAAACTTTGCTCATCTTCAACCGCCTGTAAAAAGTTATCCTCTATTGATTTTTTATGTTTTAAAACGTAAGCCTTCCATTCTTTTTTTACGACATTTTCATCCATAGATTCATGATTCCGAATGAAGTGCTCATCTATAAACGGCTTGTAAATCCAATAAATACCAGGAGCGTCTTCCAAAAGCTGAGTGGCTACTGTAGTTTTGATATCCTTTAACGAAAATAATTCCTTTAAATGATTCAGTTGCGCAAAATAATTTGCGAAAACCTGATCGAACAACGCTAAATAGCCTTTGAACTGCTTCGCTTCCGCCTTGTTTGCCTCTGACGCACCTACTGAATATCCAGAATCACCCACACCATATACTTTTGGAAAATCTAATTGTATTGATCTGAAATTCAAAAAGTCTCTTTTCACACCTTTAGGCACAGAAAGTGTGTTTTTCTTATATGAGTTAGATAATCCATTGCCAATGTTTAACTTTTCTTGAATTAAATCTGAGAAATTAAGACTGAACGATTCTTTGCCTTTATAGGTGACAATAAGATTAGAGTCTAGGAAGTTTAATCTAGGAACTCTCCCTTTTTTAACAGTGTAAAGCCAATTATATTTGTGTTTTTCTTCATCTCTGAGATGTATTTCAGAGATATGAGAGACTTTATCAACATCCATAATAACATTGATTAAATCAGAGATCAATACCAGTTCTCTTATTTTAAAGCTATTTATATTTGCCTCGGGAAGAAATCCATTTTTCAAAAGAGGCCCTAAATATATATCCTCAACAGACGCTCCCTTATCTCTAAGCTCTTCTAACCCAATAAAACTAGGACTAGGTGAAAAATAATTCTCAATTGTAGTGGCAATTGACCGCAATAAATCAGAAGGATCAACTTTCCCCAGAAGTTCTAACGTTAAGTTAATTGAAACTAGGTCACTATCTAGAAAGACAACCTTATTTAAATCAGTACTTAAAACTCTTTTATCGTTGAGCAATTCAATTACACGTTGCTCAATCACTTCCCTTTGCTCTGCAGATAGGTTAATATCCAACAGTTCTAGATGGACATCAAAAAGTCCATTGAATTCATAAATATTCTTGGCAGGTACAATATGAACATTTTTGATCTCTTCAAGATCTAATAGCTGTCTCTTAATATCATTGCCAGTTACAAGACCGGATGTTAGAATTTTTTCAGCTGGGAAAAAGGTGTCTTCAGGGAAATCATTTACATTATCCTTGTAAAAAATATCTTCTATATTATAATCAGTCCGATATGCTAATTCGGTTAACGCAAAACATAAGATTTCTAAAGTGGTGATTCCAGGATCGTGAATGTTATAATCCGTCCATTCTTTTCCTGATAGTCTCTGAAGCTCATCAATTGCTTCATTTTTAAGATAATTAATATCAAAAATATCCTCGGAGTCTGAATCATCTTCAATAGTAAGATATTTATCATCTGCCATAGTGCTTATCAATAAAAATTAATGCGACTTGTTATTCTTAATGACATTCGCACACAAATGTATTTTTTCAATTATTTTATAGACATTTTTAAAAGGCAAAGATCCAAGGCCTTCAATAATTAGATTTACCTCTTCAGGAGTTAATTCTAACTGTATAATCCTCTGTTCAGAACTACTCATTATTCAATAATTTACCAATATTATACCGTATCATAATATTTTCTCCATAATTCTTTTTCGACCGCAACTGAAGCTGATAATTAAAATAGGTGCCAGACCATCTAAGATCCAAATTATTTTTAAAACTCCCATAACGACCAGTTGTCTTAGTGATACCCGGCTTTGATTTACCAAAAGTAGAAACAGCAATTGCATGAATAATGGCATGTGCACCTTTCTTACCAGTAGTAGCAACAACTTCAAATGCATTATATTCTGTTAAATCAGTAAGGACATCATGCCATTTGCCATCCGCAGGGATTTCGCCAAAAGAAAACAAACCTTGCCTTCCATGTGATGAAATAATTCCATTTACATCAAGTTTAGATTCTGGTTTTGTTATTCCTATACCTACGTTACCTCCTTTTTCTATGAATAGACGGCTACCTCCGTTAGGCTCTCCAACATTAAACCCTTTGTTACCATCTTCCGTTTTTTGATTGATATACCAGTTAGGGTTTAAGTCCTTAATGTTATCAAAAAATGACATCAACTCTCCATTAATGCCTGCTGACAGAATCTTAAACCCTTCTCCTTTGGATTTATAAATTCCATCATCAATTTTATTAATTGATGAATCCAATAACTCATGAAAATCGCTTTCCTTAGGGATTTTACCTTTAAGAAATAAATTTTTTAAATATGCCCTATTTTTTTCAGCCATTATTCTTCTAAATTGAAGTAGAGAGCAAATTTAGAAATTTCTTTTGTTCTAACACTAATATTTTTCTGAACTCGATAATTTTTTCCTATTTGAAGATTGCCAAATTCTTTATCATCTCCATCTTGAGCCTCTACAATGAAGTCTGTCTCTATCATCATGTCGTCAACTCCAAGGTCATCCGTTACATTTTTTCCATCATATAATGATATTTTATGATCATCATCAGAAACCAAAATAGAAACCCCTGTCGATGGATTAATTTCCAAGCTGTTTCCTCCAGCTTCGTTGTAATTGATAATTACATCATTTACAATATGAAATACGGAGAAATTTAAGACAAAATCCACATATTCGAGCTTATCAACGAAACTAAGTATTTTCGTGCTTTGTATACTTTTTCCGAACATTAGTTGCTCTTCATTCATCGATAAAAAAGGGCTTAAATATGCCTTAATATCACTGTTTAATTTCTTAATGTAAAATCTCGGATCAAAACCTGTATTAAACTTTACATTAAATTTCGTCCGTACTTTTTCATAAATCGGATTAATGACATTCAAGTTTACGCCAAATGAAACTCTTTCCTCAAGATGTTTCTGCATTTCTCTTAACTGCAAATTCGAAAAATACTTTAAAATTAAAGATCCATTATCGCTAGCCGACAAAAAGGGGATAACGGTCACCAGGACATTACCAGGAGAAAGCTCAAGATTACTGTTGGTATTAGCGAAACACTTCACCCTATATAATGCATCAAATCGTTCCAATAAAAGGTTCTCGTAATCTCTAATAGAAACAGCTCGATCCTTGTGTTTTAATCGTTCACTTACTCTTTGATAAAAATGTGTGTCTTCTTCTTTTTTTCGTCCGCCAAACGAGGGAGAATTTTGAATGACTTCACGCACACCATCCTTTGTTTCTTGCAGATCAACAATTTGATATGCAGGGATATTTGGTTCTTTTAAGCGTTGTGGAGTAATGCATTTCAGCAGAACTGCATTAGGAAGCACGTCAGATATTCCTTCTAAAAAACTATGACCGCTAGAGCTGTCACATTTGAGCCAAAGCAATTCCGGATTAAATAATCCCGTTTTGTCTTTCGAAGCTCTTTCTATATTAAGCTTAACAATTCCAGACTTTCTCAAGCCTTTTGTCCCATCATTAAGTATTTCACTTGGAGCTAATTTTGACCAATTATTCATATCCCAAACTGACCAATCAAACCTAAGTCCATTCAATTTATCCGGGCTAAATTCATCACTTAATTGAAACAAAGTGGATATTATTTTATTTTGGCTTATCATTTTAAATCCCAAAATCAAAGAAGACCCCTCGCTATACAATGGAAGAGTGCGATTCGGTTTTGACTGACGCTCAAATCCAAATGGATGTATATGCTTAAAGTTATGATTCGAAGGAGCAGATAGATCATAAGTCATACTTAACTTAAAGTCTACAGTAATGTTCTTCATTACTGGCATGTAAGGTTCATTTGGGTGAAGTTGCTCTTTTTTACTTTTGGCCGCTAAAAAAGATGAGTTCCTAACCAATTCAGGATAAACCTCATGGCCAAAAGCAATTAATGGATAACACAATTCCATCTTCAAAAACCCTGAGTTTACATTTGAAGAATAATCAGTGACTTCATTTACCTTTGAAATCGGTGTGTTTAATTGCATGGATGCAAGATCAATCTCATTTACCCTTCGAATTGGACTAATAGCCAACGATTCTTGGGCGTTGACACATTGAAACAAATCAACTATTTGCTTATTCTCTGATGGAAACCATCGCCTATCTCTAAGAGAACTCAGCTTAACTTTAAAACTATCATTTCCTTCAATTTGAGGATACGCTTGATAGTACTCCTCAAATCCACCATCAGACCCCGGAACACCTTGCCATTCTATAGAAAGTTTAATATCCTGTAATGAATAATTAAACATAATGGAATGACCAATGTAAAATGAAGCCCCAAAGCAAGGTTGAGATCCAAATGGTTCAAACGGACTATTAGGATCTAAGGGGCCAAAATCATTGCTCAATAATAGATTTTTAAGTTCAAGTAACTCAACTTCAACATCAACCTTGATCATTTCTAACCTAGTAAAAGCTGAGTACAATTCAATCCGTTCCGGATTCAAAACGAACTGAAAGGACGGATAGTCTTGTCTGTCGTCAATATCTTGATCAGAAGTCTCAAAGCTTATAGGAGGGTCAATAATATCAATAAGAACTACAATTTCAAAGCACTCGTCTAGCTCACCTGTATCATTCCGTTTAATCCGAAACTCCACCCTTGAACTCTCCATTATTTGAATTTGTTCATCGCCGAAATATGAAACGATAAAAGAATCTTTCAATAAATTATTTTGCCAATTATTTTTAGAGTTATCTGTCGGTTTAAGCTCACTCAGCTCATTAAGAAAGCGAAGGAAGGAATTCGTCTCACCATAAAATTTAAACGTTATTTTACGATAACCTTCCTCTAAATTGAGTAAATCACATCCGAAAGAAAATCCAACCATAGCAGCTGACTCAGTGTTAACATGTTTTTCAATTTCGTCAAGCTTAGAACCACCGAGGTGAAAAATATGATTCTCTAAGGTATTATCAGAAAGTGGCTTTAATATTGGTCTTCTTGATGCCCTTTCAACCATAAAAACCTCTTCGAGCGACATTTCTTTCAAAATGGAAGATTCTTGAACTTCATAAAGGATATCGTCCCCTGACTCTGAAACACCAGCAGTCAATTTTTCACCTTTTAATAACTCTTGCTCCTTTGCTCCTTCATTTAAAATAAATTTTACAAAAACCTCATTCGACTTTTGTTCTCTAAGTTCAATTTTTAAAATATTCTTGTAATAGTAATCTAGATGCTTCCGAGTGATCCTATTCATTTCGTCCGACGCTTTCGAATATAGCTTGTGAAATGTTAGTAAAAGTGCCACGTGAGGCTTTATTAGACCAGAGCCAGCGACTTTAGTATCAAAATAATTCTTTGCTATCGATGAGATCTTACTCAATATGCGTGAAGAGCTCAATAATAGTTCTTCCAAAACAGCAAGACTTTCATCGAAATTCAGTGAATTAATACTGAAATCTTCTTCGCTCGCTAACCAATAACTACTGTATTCATTTCTAAATTCATTAATAGTCTTCGAATCAAGGACTGAACTATGAATTTCGAATAAAATACTCAATGATTTTCTTAATTGTGCATTCACAATTTTCGTCAATTCGCCCTGTAAATCATGATATTCTGATAATTGAACAAGGTTTTTCTCAAGAGAAATTAGCATGGAATGAATGTCCTTCGATACTTTTACTACTGCCTCAGATTTAATCGATTCGGATTTACTTAATCTAGCATGAGTAAGTTCACTTACTAAGCACTTATTTAGTTCAACATTATTGAAGGAACTTAAGCGCAATAAGGATAAAGTAGAATCATTGGTAAAAAAAGTTGACCAATCACCATCTAGCTTATTCTGTTCGTTGTAATACGCAACGTAGGGTGAATAACTGCTAATGAAATTAACGAATTTATAGATGTCAATTTCGTCTATTGTAAAATATTCGGGGTGTAAGCTTTCAGATATGCGCTCGTGATTACTAAGGCCAAGATTATTGAGGTATTTTTTATCGGGAGCTAAATCAAACATGCACTATATATCAGTTCCTTCTTTAAAGTAATAAGGGAATACCATATTGGTTCTACTATTCGTTGCCCTTATTTCATAAATTAAGTGCAGATAGACTATTCCTTCGGCAACATTCGATTCAAAATTAACAGTTTGAAGTCTAATCCTTGGCTCAAACAACGTTATTGCCATTTGAATTTTGTCGGTTAAATCACCTTTTAAAGTTATTGTCAGTGACTCAAAAGCTAAATCACTTAAATCACATCCGTATTTTGGGTAAAGAAAACGTTCACCAGGTGATGTTCCAAGGAGAATTGCGAGACTTTCCCTTATATCGGTATCACCAGTACTAATATACAATTTAGAATGCACCTTATCAAATCTTGGGGGAAAAGACCATCCCTTACCTAGAAATTTAATATCGTTTATTTCCGAACTCATTAGCCTCCGATTTGAACCGTTGGACAACCTAACATAATTGTTCCTCCATGCGCAGTTTTATCTCCCATTCTCGCTGCAGGTTTACCTCCAATCATAACCGTTGAAGAACCTTTTACTATCGCATCCGGTGGTCCAACACACATACATTGCGAGCCAACGGTTGCTGCAGGCATATTAGCAATGAGCACGGTAGGAATACCTGGTGGTAATATTGGCCCACCAACATGTGGGATAGGTGGAACCATCGGAGTTTGCATAGGGCATTGATGAAAATCTGTTATTCTAGCTGCTGCTGGCATCTTAATTAATTTTTACCATCGATCCTTTAATAATCGCAATTGCACTGGTTTTAATTTCAGCACCTGCTTTTCCTTCTCCTGAAAATTTAGCTTTAGCCTTATTAGCAATATTAACACCTTCTATTGAGACATCAGCTTTTGCCTTTAAATTAATTTTTTTAGCAGCATCAAGCGTGATTTCACCTTTCGAAGTAATGGTGATTCCTGCCTTTTCCATTTTAATAGCATTCTTATGCTGGTCTTCTAAGGTAATTGATTTCTTTGAATCATCAACCGTGATTTTATTGCCACCTGGTGTATTAATTTCAATTGACTTGTCTTTTTCATTAATTATGATGCGGACATCACTCTTAGAGACAAAGGCTCTTACTTCATTCTTGGCATCAGGTTTAATTGGGGGGACATTCTTTTTACTATATACTGATCCAAGAATTATTGCATTTCGAGGATCATTATTTAGAAATCCTACTATAACTTCATCGTCTTTTTCAGGCCAAAAAACACGCCCTCGATTATTTCCTGCGTCTTCGAATACCATACGTGCCCAAATTTTAATCTTTTCTCCTCCAATAGGCAAGATAATTTGAATCTTATGTTGAGGATCACCGTCTATTTTTAATACCGTGCCAATTTGAAGTCCGCTAACTCCACCTCCTGCGCCGATAATTGATTTATTCGTGATTTCAAATTCATCAGAAAACCATTCATTCGTTAAACCAAATTGTATGTGCGTATACCACCCTAGATCAGAAAACTCATTTACTAAGGATGTAATCATTACATCACCACTAAACTTTTTTCCTACACCATCAATATTAATAATATCCCCCAACTTAAATGAATTTTCACCCAAGACTTTCAATCTTCCTTGGGACTTACTCAAGCTGCTTTTTGTAAATTGTGCTTTCCCCCATCCGTCCAATTCTGCATTAGAAATCTCTCCTCCATGAAAGAGCTCAAATGAAGTTGGGGAAATAGCCTTTTCAAGATCTTCCTTTTTAATTCCACTGTTTTTCTCAAGTTGATTAAAATCAGATTTTTTTGCGACTTTGGATACTATCTTTTGTGTATCAGAATCCCACGAATGAGCCTCAATTTTTTTATATTGATTTTCAGCGCTGACCTCTGACTCATATTCGATGATATCTGTTCCAAAAGTATAAGTATGAACTGCTTTTTTAGAGATTTTAGCATCTATTGCTTTAACAGTATCACCTTCGAAAACAACGAGTTTTGAATTAAACTCAGCTCGGGTTAAAAACAAGTCCCAATCCGTTATATCATGCTGTAAAAAGGAATCATGTTTAATAAACGTGCCCTCACCTATAAATTTACCGCTTAGTTTATTTTCTTTGAATAGTTCTGTTATAATTGCTTTATCGTCCATCTTTTCAAAAAAACGAATTTTTTTTCCTAAAGTCATTTTTACCGCCTGATGTCGACATCGTATCTGTGTATAAATACCACGGTTTTCCGAAATTTTAATTCGTGAACTGATGATAAGTCCCTCAAATAAAATTTTATTAACCCCTTTATACCCGAGAGAAACAGACACTTTACTTCCTGAGGAAAAGTCCTTCTCATCATTAAGTTTGAATTCCTTTTTACTTGGATCTCCATCAAGAAACGTAATTGTGGCCTCAGGAATTCTATTGACTTCCAAATTAACATTCAACGAAAGCAAAGGGCCCTCTGACTTATAAGTCTTCGACCCAACTACAATTTTATACGAAGTATATCCATCATTATTTAATCTTGCCATAAGCTTTTATTTCTCTAATGGTGGCAAAACCAACCTCGTCCCAGGCTCAATATACCGAACTGAATTCAATTTATTTGCTCTCGCTAGCTGTAAATACAAAGCTGTGGTTCCATATGTATTATATGAGATTGTCGCTAATGAATCGCCATCTTTAACCACATAGTGATGCGTAATGTCAGGGGATTGATTATTGGCCTCCTTAAGCGCTAATTCAATTGATTTAGTGCCCTTAAACTCTAAAGTGACAGATGCTAATCTTAACGTACCTTCAGTATCGTACTTTTCCTTCTTAATATCAAAACTTGAACAATATCCCTTGAATGGCTCCTTTCCTCCGTACTCAACTTTAACGAATGGCGGTCGATGAATACTCCCATCGTATTGTTGAATAATCACTCCAAGCTTAATTAAGGCGAGTTCTATATCTATACCATAATCAAATGAATCTTTACCGGTTATAGCAGAGCCTGGTTTAGTTCCATTATAAACAGTATCATCCAATACCATTGTCATTTCCAAAACGGGTGATTGGATACTTTGATATTCTGTTTTTTTTGCTTTAGTACCTATTCCTGCAGCACGCTCTTTTTGAATATTTTCTAAACTTAACTTGAAATTCTTAGGTTCATAGAGTCCTGACCATTTGTCGTGAGGGAGCTTTTCGCTACAATCTGGATCTTTGTAGGCTGAAAAAACCACTTCAGTTAACGATGTAAAACTTCTTGTCGACTGCGATACTAACATTGTTACCTCCTTTTATTAGTGATTCTTTGCTCAGCAATTAACTCCATGCACTCCATAAGAATTTGATTTTTAAACTCCTGTAAAACACTTTCTAAATCATCATTTGATCCTTGAGAATTTTGAGATTTCGTGCTGTTTTCATTCTGAAGCAATTTGTCCGAGTTACTGCTAATCGTAGCTTTTAATACGATTTCTTTTATCTCTATAGGCATTTATTTACTTTTTAGAGGAGATGAATTTAACGCTACATCTGCTTTTGAAACTAGTCTTATTATTAGTGATTAAGTGATCTGTTTTCTTGCTTATAACGATCGTATTCAAACTCGATTGTTTCAACTAAAACACCAGGAGTCTGTGAGTTTAATTCTCCCAATGAAATTTTGGTTGGATAAGCGTTAAAAAACATCCATGAATAAATAGGTTTACTCGCTTCATCTAATAATGTAACGATAATAGGAATTTTGATTCTTTGATTTTTCGTGATTTGAGTTTCAATCCACGTCATTATTTCTGACCCCTTTGACATCCCACGCTCAAGAATTAATTTTCCGCTTTCGGATTCGCCTATAAATTTACCGTCATTAACATTCAATCCCTTCGTCATACCGCTAACCTTCGAAAAACCAACATCTTTAATGAAAAGTGTTGAATCGCTTCCTGACCCTGACAATCCAAAGTCCACTGTGTAATGGAAATTGGTTAAAGGACGACCTGCAGGATTATCAAATATTCCCATCTATTAATAGCCAGTAATACCTCGTGAGAACGAGGTATTACTGGCAAAATTTAAACTAGTTTCTTACTCAATTGTTATTCCTTCGTGAACAATCGTCATTGACTCAATTGCAACATCATTACCATCTGACTTTAAAGATGGTCCTGAAATTTTCTTCGGCCAGGCATTGATTAGTTTCCAAGTCATAACTGGTGTATGCTCCTCATCTAGAAGACTAATTGTTACATCTTTTCTAACTGGTGTGTTCATTGCAACTTCATTGAACCACTCATAATAATCTTTATCATCAGCAAAAACCCCTTTTTTTATTTCTACATCAGAACCTTTTCTCAATCCCGACATTTTTTGTGTGCCAAACGTCTGCTCAGCCCCATCCCTGTAACTGATTTCTTCTAATTCCATATCAAGACCACTCACTTCAGAGCAATTCATAATTACTCCTCCTAAATCTACGGAGAAATGAAACCCTGGTAATGGATAATTATTATCTGCCATTTTATCTAATTTTATCTAATTTTTAATACTTGAATTTTACTGCCTATGATTCTTGTAGCTTGTGAGAGAATTTCAATACAATAAATTCAGCTGGTCTCACTGCAGCCATTCCAATTTCAATATTCATCCTCCCTTCGAGAATGTCTACAGCAGACATTGTCGTACCAATACCTATATTTACAAAGAAAGCAGCATCTGGACTAGCTCCCGCCAATGCGCCAGCTTTCCATAAATTTGTCAAGTAATTTTCAATCATTGCCTTCACTCTAATCCAAGTGTTAGCATCATTAGGCTCAAAAACAGCCCAATTAGTACTTAATTTAACAGACTGCTCAACCATATTAAAGAGTCTTCGAACAGAAATATATCTCCATTCATTATCATTTCCAGCTAATGTTCGCGCTCCCCAAACCAATGTCCCTTTTCCGGTAAAAGGTCTAATTGCATTAATTGATTTTCCTGCACTTACATCAACATTCAAGTCTTCTTGCTGTTGATTATCTAATTTAATCCAGGGCCCAGTCGTTGACGCAAGACTGACATTTGCTGGTGCTTTCCAAACGCCTCT
>Ga0115005_10002496_pt1 | contig 14654 bp, 17 predicted proteins | sample ArcOceMetagenome_FD_87163 | JGI IMG/M metagenome (GOLD analysis project Ga0115005, IMG submission 87163) | Marine eukaryotic phytoplankton communities from Arctic Ocean - Arctic Ocean - Greenland ARC118M Metagenome | ecosystem: Environmental > Aquatic > Marine > Oceanic | place: Arctic Ocean... | reverse complement strand
TGTCAGCTTGCAATCTTGTCATCTAAAATATGTTGATGATGGGATATGCAAGCGTCATTACGATGGTTCCCGTTGAAGGCATGAATCAAAGACTAATGTTTCCAGTTTCCACAGATATTCTACGGCGTTTTCTCGCCAAACAACCATCAGGCCCTTACTGTAACATCATCTCCTGGGAGATCACGTAGATAAACATAATTGAACTACGAATATGAAGCATACAGTATTCCACGATAGACACTGGTGTAGCTACATATTCCCGTTAACTCACAGAATTCATCTGAAAGGTCAGAAGTGTGTTATTGGGATGTTGACCACTACGTCATCAGCAAGCTCAATAACAGAATTACAACACGAAGGCCACATGAATGTCCATTGTGGTGTTGTCCCTAGTCGACCGAAGTCTTTATTTCCCGAGTGTTTCTGATGAATGATACATCCTACTTCGCACAAAGGTGAGGATCCGCTTGGGATCTGAACTCGTGACTTGCTGATGACGTAGAGGTCAACATCCCAATAACAAAGAGTACACGTAGTGTACACGTAGTGCTTGGAAACAAATACTCTCAAGTCCCCTGAAAGGAACTCCAAGTACAAGTACTTGTAGCCATTTTGTAGCCCTACGAGAGTACAGTACATACAGTAAGATTTGAATCGTACCCAACTTCCCAAACGCAATTTTTTTAAATTTGGATTTGCAATGACTTTTTCTGGGCGGGATCTAAAATTGCCCTCGATTTCGAAAAACTGTTTTAGCTCGGGTGGGACTCAACTTATCATAAAACCGGCGAAGGGGGAGCCAGGGAGTGGAACAATCAACGGACCATTACTATTTCAACAAGACAAACCTCACGAACAATACTGGAATAATCATTTGTTCTTCCATTCTTGCTACTACACGTACTTCAAACAAATCAATACGACTGTGAGAGAACGCTTGACTTCCAACGCCTTCTCGAAAATTTGGAAAGCAATCATGTCATCATCATGCAAAGCTTCAACAAAGCTCATTTCAAAAAGACCTTCTAGTCTAAATATGCCGACACGACTATCTCCTAGCAGGCTTCCAACTATATCTACACGACCTTCTCCTATATCAGTTCCATCGAAAATAATTCACGATGGTGATCTGAAGAAGAAGAAATTATCACATTCGCCATCATGGAATGTTGCTGAGGACGTCAATTCTTTACCTGAGGTCCCTTTTCTACATGTTCCTTCCACGACTTATGCAATAGTTGGCGAGGAGAATCCACGAACTGTTGCCATGAGAATAGCGGATGCTGTAGCAGCTTTGTCTTCTATTGGAAACTACAATGATGAAAAGGTAAGTTTCAAAGTATAAGCTTGAATGAGGCTCAATCTTATCGTTTCAAAGATACTAAATTCGTTCAAATTTCTGTGCTATTTTGTTTAGGCTATTGCTACAATAAATACCATTGCAGATGTCAAACTATCCATAAATCTTTTCAAACACAAAGGTAACAGCATTCTGATCGAACTTCAGCGACTGAGCGGCGATGTTGTCCAGTATCACTACACGGCAAAAGCAATTCTCCAAGCTGCCAAAAAAAATCTGACTACGAGTACACCGCATCAACATTTCAAACCAACCGTCACTGTCGCACCAGATCGTATTTTGTCACAGTCTTTATCACCGCTTACCGGCCCCACAAATCAAAGTAATGTTTTCACTAGAACAATGGAGAACATTCAGAACTTATTGAGAAAGGATCGTATCGACGCTAGTACATTGGGAATGGAATCATTACAGCTACTCACGGACGGATCGTCGTCGAATGAACAAATAGCATTGGAAGCTTCGAAGGCTGTACTTTTTGATGGACAGTGGCAAGATGTGAAAAACATCATATTTAGTCTTGTTTCGGATGGTCATACCATTTGTGAATCAGACGAACACGCATATGAAGTCAGTGACGAGCTTGGCGCTAAATTGAGGCTCGCCTTGAGCATAATTGGAAATGCATTGAATGTGGTTTGCCAGCAGAAGAACCGAAAACATGTGACAATGGATGTAGATGTAGATGAAATGAAAGACCTCATGGATTCGCTGACGACATTCATGAAGGAAGAAGAGGAATTCTCTTCCAATTCCAATATTCAAACTGTATATCATGCAGCACGGTGTCTATCTTACATAATTGATTTATCACCTGAACTTAGATCAGCTGCAGCTGATCTTGGGATGATTGAAGTGGTAAGAAATAATATTGCAGAGAGAGCTACTAGGCATCATTTGCTTCAGAATGTTTCTGATAGAATTATGTTATGTTTGGGGGGAATCAAGGGTGAAAAGAACTAAACGAGAATACAGCACACCAGTGTACAGTACGTGTAGTAGTATAACAGATACTCATTTTTTTGCGTAAAACTAAAGTAATGTGAAGATGAAAGCCAGCAGTCTAATGAAGAGAACAGCCTCCAGCATCCAAATTGCACTTGCAAACATGAAGGATATGATTCCGTGTATCGATGGTCCGCTCTCAAAATCTCCTAATCTCCTTCTTGTTTCGTATTGTGGTGGTGCACCCTACCTACCACTACAGTACATTCAACATTCTAGCTAAGACAGGTTGCTGGAAAATGACCACGACATGGGTTTCCTATGCGATTCTACTGTGATCCCTTCTCTTTCGGGTTGCTCGACGGGCAGGTGTTGGAGAAGGAGTTGCCTATTTCATGTCGATTGTCATGCTATGCGATGTTGTGGAAACCACGATTTTAAAACGTGGGTGCGAGCGGTTTCCCGTCGTTGTGGATGCAAGGGTTCTTGCTATCGGTAGCATTGCTAATCGAATGAAATGGGTATTGTTTGCTTTGTCTCTTGGTGTGCTTGCTTTCATGTTGGCTGTTGGAAATGCAAATACACGGAAAAAGAATAAGGTCATGCACCATCGAGTTCTGTGATCGAGTACCATATAATGAAAATAGCAAATGAATATGCTTGTAGCTAGAGTACTCGTCGTGGACCTGACCAACAAAAACCAACAGTATGAAAAGTAAGAACAAGAACATAACATATTCTTGATTTCATTATTGTTCATATCATTAGCATTACTATTCACATTCGCAACTGCCATCGCCGTTTGAACATGAACTAACTCGTAGCATGCAGAGGTAGCGTATATGTCTAACATCCAATTCTCTCGTGTGTGTGCAATTCGCAATTTGAAATTGGATTCATGTAAAATTCATTCTTGATGTACAGTAATAAAGTATTCATACTACAGTATAACCATATAAGCGCGAGTTTGTTTCCGATGATCATTTTTCTTACAAACCTTCTCTCTGTTCATTGACAGGACCCGTACCAGGAAGCCGAAGAAACTCCACAACAAATTTGACATCATCACTCAAAGGACTTACTTGATGTAATTTTTGCGGTTCAATGATACCATGTTTCTCGCTATCAAGTTGAAACACTTTAGGAGTACCGTCATCGGATTCAGAAGCGGTAATTTTATATTCCAAACTTCCCTGTGAAACGTTGATGATTCCCCATGTGCCTTTTCTTGTAGTGTGTTGTTTCAACAAACCCTTGGGAATGGTGGTTGCCGTAAACTCCTTATCTTTGGGGACTTGGGAGTATTTTACAACACCTTCTGGCAGTTTAGGCATTCCATCATCGGGCGTCATCGTGGTAGAGAAGAAAGGAAAGGCTCTGGAAACTGCACGCTTTGCCTTGCTGGGAACGAATGCAGTTGTACCAGTGACAATCATTGACGATGCTAGCAGAATGAGTGCTAGAGAAGCATAAGTGGCGAAGTATGCATAGTTATTCGATGTGTTGGCCATTTCTAGTACTGAGTGTCTGTTGATTTTGGTTTCTTTGCTGTAAATGTTGTTCGTGTACTCCACAGTTTCTGATGGACCCCTTCTGTTGTGTTTGTGTTGTGATTTCAAGATTGAATAATTTATTTTCAATTTTGCGTTCTGCCTTCAATCTCCTTTTTTTAATCCGACAGTTTTTTTTGAGAAGTTGAAAAGTTCAAGTCGTGCTTATTTCTGCACGAAATTGTCATCCTCTTTGGGTAGGTATTTCTGACGTCGATGAAACGATAGACCATGTTCGAGGGAGTTCGAGGGACGACCGAGCGACAACTGGAGGCATGAGATGAGAGCATTGATTTGATTGCACTTTGCTAACAGCTAACAGTCAAACAGATTCTTCATTCATTCGTTGTTCTTACTCAATGAAATTAAGAAGAGATCAATAAAAGCACCTGATTATACTCCCCCATCCAATCTTGAATTGAAAATATGAATTCAACGTTAGTGAAGCCACTGCTCCTGGTTGTGGTACTATCGTCATTTCATGCCAATGTTTGTGCCAAAGTATTCCCCAGACATCAATTAGATCTTAAAAAAACAATACGCAGAGAATCCAAATTTAAACAGCTGCCGAACTTATTTGGTGTGAGAGGAGGTTCATCGCCTTCAAGTCCTCCCGACTTAGGAAGCGATGACGGATATTACCATCCCCAGCAAAGAGGAGTTCCCAGGACCGGTGGCCCTCCTGCTAATGAAAGTTACGATAATCACAATAGCCATGGCAACCCACCTCCTCAAGATCCAAGGATGTATCAACAAACAACAGCCGGAGGCAATCCTTATAGGGAACCTGAATTACCGCCGCCTTCTCTTCCCGGAGGGGATAACGACGAACCTCCGTTCCCTGACAGTCCATACAGATCATCAGGACCAGGTCCAACACAACAAAGTCAGCACCAACGCTATCAGCAGCAACCCCCACCAAGACAAGCGGCTCCACGTACGCCACCACCGCAAAACAGCCACCAGCAAGCTACATCACAACAAACTTTAAATGATGCTGGTGGGTCAGATCTTGAACTAGAATCTTTTGACAAAAATTTGATCTTTCAAGGCCTCAAAAGAATGTACCGAAAAAAAATATTGCCGCTTGAAATTAGTTCAAAGTATGGCCATTTTCACTCTCCACCGCTTTCTCCCTCAGATTTCGACGCCAAGCCAATGGTTCTCTTACTCGGACAATATTCTGTGGGAAAAACTAGTTTCATCCGATATCTCCTTGGCCGCGACTTTCCTGGAATCAGGGTTGGCCCCGAACCCACTACTGATAGATTCACCTGTATCCTTAATGGCGAGAAGGATAAAGTAATACCGGGTGCTGCACTTGTTTCGCAGTCTGATCGACCATTTCGTGGTTTGTCACCCTTCGGTAATAATTTCTTGTCAAAACTAGAGGCTGTGGAGATAGATGCGCCAATTTTGCGGAATATTACTTTAGTTGATACGCCTGGTATTCTCTCTGGAGCGAAGCAGAGCGTAGGTAGAAATTATGATTATGACGGTGTTATGAAGTGGTACGCTGAGCGCGCAGATTTGATCATCATCATGTTTGATGCACACAAATTAGATATATCTGATGAGTTGAAGAGGGTCATTGAAATGATGAAACCACACGCAGACAAAGTCCGTGTAGTTTTGAACAAGGCCGACAGTATAAGTACACAGCAATTGATGCGAGTTTATGGCGCATTGATGTGGCAATTGGGAAAGGTTATGAACACTCCTGAAGTTTGCAGGGTCTACATGGGAAGTTTCTGGGGAGCTCCTTTGAAAAACAACGAGCAGGCTGCATTGCTGAATAGTGAAAAGCTGGATTTGTTTAGGGATATTGCCCAATTGCCTCAAAATGCTGTCATGAGAAGGATCAACGAGTTGGTGAAACGTGCGAGGGGTGTGAAAGTGCACGCCTATATTATCCATTATCTGAGAAAACAGCTTCCTTACACCTTTGGAAAGAAAGAAAAACAAGCACGTCTGATTAATCAGCTGGAAAGGGAACTCGATATGTGTGCTAGGAGGTACGAATTACCGAGAGGTGACTTTCCACCTGTTAAGCCGCTTCGGCACGCACTCCTAGAGATAAATGATCTCAGCGAGTTTCCAAAACTTGACAAGAAAATGGTGAAAGAGATGGATAAGGTTTTCTCGGTGGATATTCCACTTTTATTGGAAAAAGCGAGAGGAGAATAAAATTGTCTTGTCGAGACACATGGCTATAGCAAGAATTTTTTTATATCATTACAAATCAATCGGTTTACAAAGTCTTCATCGTCGGCCATCGTTTCGACCACAGCGTTTGAACACAAAAGTTCCTTTCCGATAGATCATGTTTATGCATTATGGAACGCGACACAAAATCTTTAAATCTTGTTTAAGCACACGGGAATATCAATTTTTTAGGTTGGCCAGATTTCTGCGTCATCGCCAGTTCCAAAAACCAGTTTTGCCCCGTCTTGACTTTCTTTTTTCACGCTTTTTGAGACCAAATAATCTTCGAACATCATCTTCCAACGGTTTGCAAATAGACTGTGCAAAAGTCTTTCCGATGTACTTGAAATCATGCCTCATCTTATCAGCGCTAAAAATCAACCCTCTATTAGAGTTCACAAAACCGAAATCAATGACTCCAGCTTCCTCAATATTCATTCTTTTAACAGAGACTTTTCTTTTCTGCTGTCGACTGTTCAGTTGTCGTGGTTCTTGGTTCTTACGTTTTATTACTGACAGCAGTACCGGATTATTTTGTTTTTTCTTAGGTTTCACTGAAATCAAATAGGAATTATAGGAACTGCCTGATGATATGTTTGCTTGGGGGGGCATTGTGCTAATTCTGATTTGGTTAAAATGAGATAGTTGTTGACGATGTGATGGTTTGTAGCTGGGCGACGAAGACAGGAATTGAAGGCGTTGAGTGCCAGCAACCCGCTATTTCATCCGTTGATTAAAAATGGAGCCATTTTAGCGTAAAAGAGCCTACCCGGTCATCAGTATATTTCTAAATACAAGTAACTCATGACCAATTAGTGTAATAGTTTTGTTACTTGTATTGAAGCTACTGCGTCACCACAATCTCGAGATAGTGGTGACGCAGTGGCTTCAATACAAGTAACAGTATGATATGGACTGTCGATCAATGTAGTTATCGAGGCACACCTTTCAACTGTAAAAGGTGTTCGACTCTGTTACAGAGGAAAATTTTGATGCATTCGTCCGTTTACAATATATTAATACGTATTTTTATTGTTTGCCATCCTCAACACAAATCAAAGTAATCCAAAAACTAATCAAACGTGTTACCTACACGTATGCAAGCTCTTGTCCCCAATCATTATTTTGAAAGTTAGAAGAAATCTAAGTTTTTACTATTGTTGAGTTGATATTGTGAAAAGCATCGAAATATTCATTTTAATCCGAAGATATGAGCAAGCGATATGAGTAGCTTTCATTGTTACAAGTATTATACGTGTTGAGCGTATAAAATGTGTAGGTTGACAAGATTCCGATTCTTTTTTGCTTCGAACGTTGCTCGCTTTGTTATGGAAGCAATGATTCAACAAACAATGCACGTTCTTAACGGGTAGATCGCATCTGGCCTAACTCCATGTCCATCTCGTCTTTGTCTCTCTTCTCCTTTGACTTTTATTCTCCTTCATGCCAAGTAGTGTGCCAAACGCACCTTTCAACAAATCGTCTCGTAAAGGCTCGTAAATTTCCTTGACCAGAATCTCATCTTTGGTGTAAGTGAAATCATCGCGAAATTTGTAAAAACTGAACGAACATCCTGCACACCCGAAATCAATAACGGGGTCCTCAACAAAACCACTGTTCAATGTACGGTCATTGAGGGTCGGTTGATCAATATCTGACAGAACCGCTGATCTCTTTGCCTCAGACCACTTTCTACTCGTTTTCGCAGGATCAGCAAAATCATGTTTATTTCTAGCTCTTGTTGACGCTTGCCCAATCCTCAACAAAGGTTCGGAATGCTGGGATCTCCACTTATTCTTCCCCCTCATAGACTTATTATTTCGCTTGGTCGTTCTGTTACCAAACGATCTGTTACTGATAACTGGACTAATCGTATTCAAACGATTGAATCCATCATATTGTAGGGGAGGCATGATTGATTGATTCGATTCCTTTTTGTAGGAGCCTGTTTTAGAGTATTTTATATGTCATGGAAGGCCCCAACATTGGTTGTTCCTCTGGGTGTCCCCAAAACGAAACGGTCGTCAGTTGAGAACATTTGATCGTTTTAGAAACAATTTGGGTGTATGCTGGGACGTTGGGGGGGTGTCTATTATGATAAAAATGTGTCTGATCCCGGACATTGGGAGCGCGCATTTTAATTAAATGCGCACAACCGGAGCCCTTGAAATTTACTGATATGATTTACTTTCTTGGTGTTGATTCTGATCCACAATTATTTGAAATAGGATCAATGGGCCAAAGCTGGTAATATTCTACATCACATGGTGCTTCAACCAGAATTTTGGTCAATATTTGTTTGGTTGCGGCATCTCGAGTATTTTGTGGTTTGGTGCATGCGAAACCCTTCATAATAGAAGATAGCAAGAAGAATGATTCGATGGTGAGTATGCATCAAATAAACTATGCAATTAGATTGAAGATGGAAGAGGTGAATCCGTGGCATGAGGTGGTGATTTAGTTGTGTAATTGATGTGTAAAGTATTCAATTGTGGCGCGTTAGACAGACAGAGCGGGTGGGGGGGGGGCGAAAAGGGCGGTGGGGCCGGACTAAACTAAAAGATGTTGTGTCATTATTTGTTCATCAAGAGAGAAGTATGTATTATCTTTTATCTTGGTACTATTTGTATCTACCGTATGATACCAGGAACCAGGAGTCCTGTGCTGATTTTTTCGAATAGAACACTAGTGTAGACTACCAAAGACACAAATACCAACGCGAACGAAGATCTTGAATCCCGATACAAGAACCATACTGTACTTACTGTCCCAAAGAACAAGCATGGCATTTGGAGTAACAGCGGCATTAGTGTCTGAATTAGCTTCTCGCCCTTTCATTCAAACATGCTTAGTAGCAACACGCAGTCCTCAGTCAGTGCTCTCATTCTGGATGGTAAGAATTTGAAGTAGTCCGGTTCCCAAATCTTTCGCATCAAAAGTGTACATATCATAACATCGTCTCTCAATGTATATATATATATTTTGTACTATTTTATACAGGGGTTTGACACAACTTCCAAAATGTGAAAGATATCCTGACAAGTGGGAGCTACATGAAAGAAATGCAGCCATTTTGGTTCTCGGGCCTCGCTGACTATGATCAACTTTGTCAAAATTTTACCCCAGTCGTTCGAGATGCCGGAAAAGGACTTCTTCAAACCGACGATGAACATAATTGGGACGAAGTAGATGGGAAACTAGCGAAACTAATCCTATGCGATCAAATTTCTAGGAACGCTTTCAGAGGAACCGATGAAGCGTTCGAATATGACGATATCAGCCTAGGAATTGCCAGAGATCTAGCATCAATAGCATTGTCAGAAGATCCATCATTTTACGGTTCTTACACCATGTTCATCGTGCTCGCGCTCATGCACGCAGAAAATCTGGAAGACCATAAATTGGCTGACCAGTGTATCGAGAGGGCAATTCTCACGTGTCCTGGAATTGCCTGGGACGAGATGAGGGGATTTTTGTTGCAGCATACTAAAGTCATTGAATTGTTTGGTCGGTATCCTCATCGAAACGTGAAAAAAGGAAGGGAGTCAACAAAGGAAGAAAAGGATTGGCTGAATTCAGATGATGTACCAATGTGGGCAAAGAGTCAGGGCTAATGTGCAATTATTTTGTTATTTCCAAAACTTGCGCTGTACACTATAAATATGTCGTAATTCATTTCCTCAATATGTGTACACGTACTGTACTTTTTATGATCTTGACTATTGACTGATTGAAAGCCAAACACCGAAATGAAAGCCCAAACGAAAAAATCAGAACAGGAAATTCAAAATGGCACACGTGGAATCGTTACTACTCGTCTGATGAAGAACAAAATACAGGACGGAATGGCTATGGGTCACAATTCAGAGCCCGTCAAAAGGCACGTTTGGGAGCTAAATCGTATAAACTCATAAAGTAAAAGAGCTTTGAATTAAAAACGCCTTTTAAGATGCATCTGAACCAAATTATGAATTCAAATTGAAAATTTTCCCAAGGCCATGAAGTGATGGATCAAGGGCGACAACAAAATCATATTTTATTTTTGTAGTTGATTCTTTATTGGGTGCGAGAGATTATTCAGTCTCTCGTCAAATTGTACTGTAATGTGTAGGAGGGTCAAATTTTCATACTTGGAGACTTCAAGTTCGCTTTTCAACTAATCAATGATCCCGAGAAGAATCTTTCTGATCCATCACTGGCTTCGGAAACTTGCACGAACTGGTTTATTCAAACATCTTACTGTTCGGATGACGGGAAGGTCCTGTGATTGGAGCATTACCTGTTATTTTTACCGTTGTCACAAAAGTGTTGTGAAACCCCCACATCTCGAACATTTTTTAATAAAATTTGTCTGCTACAATTTCTTATTACCGTATTATGTTACATGGATGTAAGATGTAACCCAATGGCCACTTACTTATCCCATGTCTTTTTTTACATAGATTTGCCCTAAAAATGGATAAATAAATATCCAAATATCCATTTTTAGGTTCGCGATGAAGCTACTAACTAATTGACACAAACTATCTACTCTAGCTAGCTACAGTACAGTAATAGAAACTACAGTTAAAAGGTACGGGACGATACTACAGTAATATCATACTGACACTTCGATGAACATCAGGGAACATCAGGGAACACCAGGGAACATCAAGGAGCTTGGAGAGATTGAAGATGTCAGTTTTTTTCTCGTCCTTAAAATTTTACACATACACTAGCAGGAAATTCTCATCTGCTCTTCGGTCTTGGGTAGCAAAAGTTTCTTGTAGAAGTTAAACTAGTTCTGCTCAACCAACAGTCATGAAGAAATCCAAATCAAAAATATACAAAATCGATTATTCATCAGATTTTACTCTGGTTGATTGCATCGACCACAGATATCAGAGTGGGAAACATTCTGAAAAGGGGCTTTTGTCATCAAAGGTGGAACTCCCAGATGATCGAGATGCTCATAAATTTTGCACTACTATTGAAGGGGTGTTCTCATCGAAAGAATGCAACAAAATTGTTGAACGCTCAGAAGAAGCAGGTTTTAAAACTGCACTTGTCAATGTTGGCCGCGGCGAAGTACACGATCCGGATTATAGAAATTCTGATCGCTGCATCATTGATGATTGTGATATCGCCAAGGCCATCTTTGAGCGAATAAAGGATTTCCTGCCAAAGATTCTCAATGGTGGCTCCGGCAGTAGCTGGGAATTGGTTGGTGTGAATGAACGGATGCGCATTCTTCGTTATAGTGATGGGCATTTCTTCGCCAAGCATAAAGATGGGTCGCACACGAGGAATTATGACGAATGTACGTTCTTTACATTGATGATTTATCTGAATTCGGGTGGAGGAGTTGATTTTGAAGGCGGATCAACAAACTTCCTTTCTTCGACATTCTCGAACGGAAAAGCGAACCATACAGAATATGTACCAAAGCGTGGAAGTGTTCTTGTATTTGACCATGGACTACTGCACGAAGGTGCAACACTCGTTCGTGGCACAAAGTATTGTATCAGAAGTGATGTATTGTAAAAACGCGTATCTTATGGATTAGGACGTACAACAAAATAATTATAATACTGGTGCATGCGTTTAAAAAATATAATACACCACTACACGTTTTGCACCTGTTATAAACATTTTAACGTTTTTAAAATGTTTTAAAATAGGTGCAAAGCGTGTATTGTAAAATTCAAAATAGCAAACACACATTTTTGAGGCTGTTTACTTTTTATTCCTTTCCTTGTCAAAGCCAAGCCATGACCCAGGTACCTATTTCTATGCACCTGCCTGGCTGGTAACATACCATCATGCAGGCAACTTGTAATTGTAAGAGTATTGTAAGTAATCACAACAACAAGAAGGAGGTCTTCAGTGAACTTTTTAGCAAGCAAAACTTGCAATGCTTTATCGAGCCCTACCCCCCTCAGCGTATTCCACCCCTCTTTATCAAAAGAAGCAGCCAACCAAATCACATCCACATCACATCAGAAAACACAAGGCACAAGGCAGAAGCAAGACACAAGCAAGGCATAAGCAAGGCACGGCACACCGGCACACCCAACCTTATTTGTATCAGTTTTGTATCATACATCAAACAGCCATCTCCACCATGTCAAAAGAAGAAAGCCGCTCCTCAGCATTGACAAAAGTCCTCTCTGACCAATACAAAGTCAAAGATGCAGAACTCATCAAAGCAATCGTCGCCCTAGGAGAAGCCTCCTCAAACATCACCTACCTCCTCACAAACTACGTGAGCCACACTTATGCTGGCACACAGAACACATCCGGTGACGATCAACTGGATCTAGATATTGATTGCGATAATGCTGTTTTCGATGCAATCCGTAAGGCAGGCGTCTTTAGTATTGCTGCGAGCGAAGAAACTCCTGTAGAAACTGACGTTTCTTCAGAAGGTGCAAATGATGGTGGGTTTTCTATTGGATTTGATCCCTTGGATGGATCCAGTATCATTGATGCAAACTTTAGCGTTGGATCCATCTTTGGGATTTGGCCTGGGAAGGGCGTTTTGGGAAGAACTGGTCGGGAGCAGGTCGCCTCTGCTGTGACTCTTTATGGTCCTCGTACGACTCTCTGCATCGCTCTTCCTTCTGCATCGACTGATTTGGGCAAGGACGTAGTTTTGGAGGTTACCCTGACAAATTCTGAGACCATGTGGGAGGTTTCGAGGGAAAGCATCGAAATCAAGGCGAGTGGAAAGGTGTTTGCGCCTGGAAATCTCCGTGCTAGTAATGATAACGAGCAGTATAATGCTTTGATCAAACACTGGATATCGGAACGTTATACTCTCAGGTATACTGGTGGAATGGTCCCTGATGTTTACCATATTTTTGCAAAATCCAAGGGAGTCTTTACAAATGTTAGCTCCGAGAAAGCCAAGGCTAAGTTGAGATTGTTGTACGAAGTGGCACCTATGGGATTGATTGTTGAATGCGCAGGAGGTCTTACTACTCACGAGGCGCACGATGGGAGTGTACTCGATGAGAAAATCGATGATTTGGATAGGAGGCTAGGGGTATGTTTTGGAAGCTCGGATGAGGTGGGCAAATACAAGAAATTCATGTTTGGGAAGTAAGTATACTCGCACAGAGAATGCTACTTTCAAAACTTTTTAAAATAAAGGAGAAACATTTGATTAACAATAGAGATTACTTGTAGTGGAGTCCAAACTGAATAACAAAATTATGGTTGATATCGAATAGCTCGTGGTATCTTATAAATTCACTCTTGGCTGTTCTCGACGACAGGATCAACGCACTTCACAGTGGCGTGGAAGTTATCGCTGTGAAATCCTGTTACTTGCAACCCAACAGAGCTCAGACGAAGGTTGGCCTTTTCCAATACGTCCGGGTACCTGCCCATTTTGCGCAGCTCTAAAAGATTGTCTGTTTGATCCTTTTTAGTAAAATACAACCTCATAATTTTACCATCACCACGTGACAAAGTAACAGCACCTTTTAGATCGACGACCTTCAACATATATGTGGTTATGATGTCAAAGGCATATTTCGAGCACCGATAGTCCAAGCCCTCACTGACAGTCATAACATTGAGATCTCTCAAAGCCTCTCCAAAAGATTCGAGGCATATAGCTTGCTTCGTGCTTGTGTCACTCACTTCACTTTCGTCAGCTTCTACACCATAGTACTCCAGATCTGCAAGCAAAGACTCCTTCGACTCAGTAACAGGAAGGACCACCTTCCCATCCCTCATGTAATCCAAGACATATTGAAAGCGATTTCCATTGCGTTCAATGAATATTTCGGCCTCGGGGTCTTCTTGCCACTGCACCGTGGCGCTCTTAGCGAGCATGGTGTTGGGGTGCGACTCCAGGATGGAGCGAGAGACCTTGTATGGTGTGCCACCAATGTTGAATTGAACAGTATCGGTCATGGTTTAGAATATAGTCTTGCTCTCTAGTGCTTGACAAGATGCAACGAAAAAATGTTTATGTAGAAATTGTGAGCTCTGTTTTTACTATCTTGAATCAATTGATGAGAACCTTTGCAGGGTTCGTATACTAATATTAATAAACCTGGTCGGTGATTACACGTACGTGTAGTATGATTTAAAATTTAAAACCCTTCATCGCACGATGGGAGTGCACTTGATGAGAAAATCGATGATTTGGATAAGAGGCTAGGGGTATGTTTTGGAACGATGAGGTGGGCTCGATCCAGTCGCAGTAGAATTTGTTTGTTTCTTTCCTCCTCCAAACCTCCACCACGCTTTCTATTCTTCGTCGTTGCAAGAAGGTTCTTCTGCTTGTACCGGTGCTGATGCTGGCGCTTGGTTGGCAGCAAGAACATCAGTGGCGGTCTGTTGTAAAGGACTCGATGGAGTGACACTAGAGACGCGAAGAGAGGGTGCTGCTCGATATTCCCATTGGCAACTTTCCTAATAAGCAAAAGGCTACTGTATGGGAATTGTTTAACCCAAAAATCACAAACGTAAATACAGAACCAGCGTCCTCCAAAAAGATGAATGAGCAGATCCCATATGTTCAAAGCCATTATCCCAACGGTCAGCCAAAGCCGTTAGCTAACCGTTACAACCAATATCTTTCACGGTAAACAATCCCG
>Ga0115005_10002494_pt1 | contig 14656 bp, 9 predicted proteins | sample ArcOceMetagenome_FD_87163 | JGI IMG/M metagenome (GOLD analysis project Ga0115005, IMG submission 87163) | Marine eukaryotic phytoplankton communities from Arctic Ocean - Arctic Ocean - Greenland ARC118M Metagenome | ecosystem: Environmental > Aquatic > Marine > Oceanic | place: Arctic Ocean... | reverse complement strand
TAGAAAAAAAACGAATTTAAATAAAAAAAATTTGATTTCGTATTTACGCTCTAACGGTATAAATATACCAAATCATTGGTATAACAGCAATTTGTCTATAGCTGGGAATTGTAGAGTTTTTTTGATCGAACTTGGAAAAATTGCAAAACGAATGCTTTATTGCGCGACGAATTTTTTTGTATAAGAATTCTATTAAAATAAAACCAATAAGAAAAAAAAAAATGAATTTAAATAAAAAAAGCTTGATTTCGTATTTACTTTCTAACGGTATAAATATACCACATTATTGCTATCACAGCAATTTGTCTATAGCTGGGAATTGTAGAGTTTGCTTAATCGAACTTGAAAAAATTGCAAAACCAATAGTTTCTTGCGCGACAAATGCAGATATAATATTCCAAACAAAAAACAAAATTTTCCATGATAGTCCTTTAGTTAAAAAAGCAAGGGAAAACATATTAGAATTTTTGTTATTGAACCATCCTTTAGATTGTCCTATTTGTGATCAGGGCGGTGACTGTGATTTACAAGATCAATCTTTATTTTTTGGTTTCACTAAAAGACGTTTCCACAATTTCAAAAGAATTGTGAATGATAAAGAACTGGGCCCCATAGTAAAAACTGTTATGACCAGATGCATTCATTGCACAAGATGTGTCCGATTTGCAAAAGAAATTGGCGGTACCGAAGAGCTTGGTGTTTTTGGTAGAGGAGCTTCTAGCGAAATAGGAACTTACATAAATAAAATAATGCTATCGGAGCTTTCTGGTAATGTTATTGATTTGTGCCCTGTAGGATCTATTACTCACAAAAAAAATTATTTGTAGCTAAATCTCTATGGGTGCTTTAACTTTAAAGAGTTTCCCTTTTGAACTTAGGGGTTGGGATTTAGAAAAATTTGACAATATTGATCCGACGGATAGTTTTGGTTTAGTAACAAAAATATGTATCAATAATAAACAAATCCTTCAAATCGAGCCAGGGTATAATTTAAATAATCAACCTTGGATCAATGATAAATCAAGACAATTCTTTGACAGTTTAAAAAATAAGTCTGTTGAAAAATCGACCAATTTTTTTAATAATACAATACAAACTTTATACAAAACGATCTATTTATTTGAATTATGTTGTTTGAAATATCCGTACACTCATTTTTTTACCATAGTGTACGAAAATTTAAGTTTAAATTTGTTATGTCTGTTATCAATTTATACTCAAAAATATTCTTTTATCAAATTAAAAAAAGCTGAGAATAAAAATTTAAACAACAATATAGAATCCAACTTTTTATTAAACAAAAGACTAAGTTCTACTAAAATAAACCGATCTTCTTTATGTTTGTTCATTTCTAGTAACACAAGATTAGAAGGATCTTCTTTAAATTTAAATATAAAACAAAGAATATTAAAAGGAAATTTTAAATGTTTTATGATAGGCTCCGCCATTAACTTGACTTATAAAATAAAATTTTTAGGAAACACTTCCACGAAAATTTTAAATTCAATAACAGAAGGCACGCATTTTATTTGTCAAGATTTCAAATTTTCTAAAAATCCTATCGTAATTTTTAACTCAGAGTTTTTTAAAAGGCATGATAGTAAACATTTAAATAAAATATTAATAAATTTAAATCATCTAAATAATGCGTCTGAATTAAACACTTTAAATTCTTCGATTTTTGAGACGGGAATATATTTTATTGATAAGCCTCAAATATTCAATAACGTAGATTTTATACAATTTAGTTCAATTTATTTTTTAAATTTCACAAGCCACAGTAACACCAATATTAATAGAATAATAAAAACGAATCTTATGTATTTAAACAAATGTATAGTACCTAAATTTTCAAAAGTTTATTTAAATCAAAATTTTTACAAAAATAAAAATATAATTAAAAAGGTCATGAATCAAAATGATAAATATCTATACATACCTATAAAAATGTTTTTTGAAACACAAGAAACTTATTTAAATACACAAGGTTTGGTAAGGCAATCCAAAGAATTAATATCAAATAATATTAATAAATCGGGTTGGAAAATAATAAGACATCTTTTTAATGGGTTAAAAAAGAATTTTACACCGTTAAATTACAAGAATAATTTGAAAATAAACTTAAACTTAAAAAATAATGTGTTCAAAAAATTTATAAATCTAAAATATACCACTGCTAAAAATTTAAATAAAAGTTCTGATTATAATAATAATATAAACACCTTTTTAATAAATAAAACTGGCTTAATAAAAATAAAAACAGTGAAATTTTTTAATACAAAAATTAAATTTTGGTTAAATGATTTTTTTACTGGTGGTAAAGAAGAATTTTCTAAAAATTCTTTGGTTATGATTAAATGTTCTAACATAAGCCGATCTCAATTAACGAATTTCTTTTAAACAATAACGGATTCGAACCGCTAACCTTTTCATTGTAAATGAAACACTCTGCCGTTGAGTTAATTGTTTTTGGTTGGATATAATAAGAATAACACTTCAAAGCACGTTTTACCTGTAAAAAGTCAAATGTCATCTGGTGTTTATCAAGACAAAACTTTATGCCAAAGGAATCTAAGTGCTTGAAACAGTTGTACTAAGTTTGTGGTAGTTTGTGTGCCATCGTTGATTTATCTTTTTTGGACTAACTTAGAAAGAAAAAATTCTTCAACAAGACTTATTACAGGTAATAAATAAAAAAACAAAAAATAATAAATGGTTGCCACAACACCAATTTTTTGATAAATTTCCACGTCCATGTCCTGTTGACCTACCCAAATTAGAACAAAAAAATCAATAACTAAAACCCAAAAAAACAATTTAAAAAGAGGTCTAAAACTTGTGTTTCTTATTTTTGATTTACTTGTAAAAGGGATTGTTAACAGAATTACAATGGAACCAAACATAGCACAAACTCCACCTGTTTTGTGAGGAATTACTCGCAAAATTGTGTAGAAAGGCAAAAAGTACCATTCTGGTACTATATGTGGTGGAGTTTTTAATGAATCTGCTCTTATTAAATTGTCAGGATGATTCAAATAATTCGGGTAATAAAAAACAAAAAAACCGAAAACCAATAAAAAGCATGCGAATGCGAAAAGATCCTTTATTGCAAAATAAGGGTAAAATGGTATGATATCTCCATTGAAATCTGAACCAATTGGGTTATTTGATCCTTTTTTATGCAATAGAGCCAAATGTAGCAAAGTTCCGCCTATTATTATAAAAGGTAATAAATAATGTACAACAAAAAATCTTCTAATCGTAGGTTCTCGAATAACATAACCTCCCCATATCCATTCAGCTATATAAGAACCTGCCACTGGTATAACAGTGACCATACTTGTAATAACGGTAGCACCCCAAAAACTCATTTGACCCCATGGTAAAACATAACCAGTGAAAGCAGTACCCATCATTAAAAGTAATAACACAACGCCAGAGCACCAAATTAAATGTCTTGGTTTTATATAAGAACCGTAATACAAACCCCTACACACATGTGCATAAACGATTATAAAAAACATAGACGCTCCGTTGGCGTGAACATATCTTATTAGCCAACCGTTCGGAACATCACGCATAATAAATTGTATCGAATTAAAAGCGTATCGAATATCTGGTATATAATGTGTAGCTAACAATATACCGCTAATTATTTGAATAACTAAACATAGACCAGCTAACGATCCAAAACTCCAAGCGTAAGTTAAGTTAACCGGTGTTGGGTAATGAATAAGATGCGAATCCACGAACGAAAAAATGAAACTTTTTTGACTTAATCTACTTTTGAAAACAGACCTGATTTTTAAAAATATAACATTAATTTTATTTAACAAAGAATAACTAGGGTTAACTAAAAAATAGTTTTTTTTTAACGAACAATTGACAAAGAATTCTTTTAAAAAAAATAATAACATAGAACTTGTAAAAGTATTAACTTTCACTTGATAATTATTTTGTAATGAAAAATAATTTCAGGGTTATTTACTAATTTTATTTGACTTTTGGTAGTGAAAGTTTTTTTTATTTCAAAATTCTGCAAAAATATAAATTTAATTTATATTTGAAATTCTGTAAAAATTAGTAAAGAGTAAAATTAACAAAAATAAGAATGAAATTTCAAAGTTTTGCAAAAGCCGGTAAGAATGGGAATTAACAGAAATAAGTGCTAGTCCAGGACTGACTTTTTACATAGCAAAAAACGTGCTGCAAGGGGGGTACCTTGGCCGTGACTTTTGAGGGCCCACGATTCGCAAAAAGTTACAGTCGGACACTGGAATAAACACAAACTTTGCAAGAATCTTTAAAAACGTAAATTTTATTTTAATAAATAGCATCATTCCAGCTACACGTTCACGTACAGCTACCTTGTTACGACTTCATCCAAATTATTAACTTTCCAATAGAATTAACTAAAAAGTTAAAACTTCAAGTAAAATTAACTTTCTGCATGTGACGGGCGGTATGTACAAGGCAAATAACTATTCACCGCAACATGCTTATTTGCGATTACTAGTGATTCCAACTTAATATAAACGAGTTGCAGTTTATAATCCGAACTGGGAAAACTTTTAAGATTAACAAATTTATGTTTGTAACTTTTTGTAATTTTCATTGTAGCGCATGTGTAGCCCAATTTATAAGGGTCACAATGACTTGTCTTTATTCTTACCTCCTTTAATTTATAATTAATAGTACTAAAAAAATTAAAAATTATTATTTTTAACTTTATAGAAAATTAAAAGTTAAACAATTTTATTATAATTTTAAAGTAAGAGTTTTGCTCGTTTAAAGGAATTAACCAAACATCTCAAGACACGAGCTTACGACAGCCGTGCAGCACCTGTAAAAAAATAAAAAATATTTTATTTTTATATGTCAAAAATTGGTAAGGTTTACGTGGATTATCGTTTTAAACCATACGCTCCACCACTAGTATAAGCCCCCGTCAGTTCCTTTGAGTTCCAATCTTGCAATTATACTCCTCAGGCGGAGTGCTTATTGCGCTAGCTTAAAAATTTAAAATTTTTATTATTAAATTTTAGCACTCAGAATTTACACTATAGACTACCAGGGTATCAAATCCTGTTTGCTACCTATAGTTTCGTTTCTCAACGTCAGTTTTTACTAAAAAGTTGTCTTCACTACTTGGTATTCCTTTGTATATTTACAAATTTTACCTTTACTTACAAAATTCTACTTTTCTGTATCAAACTCTAGTAAAATAGTATTCGAAGCCGTTTTAAAGTTAAGCTTAAAAATTTAACTAAGAACTTTTTTTACCGCCTACAAACCCTTTACGCCAAATTACGGTGAATAACGCTTGCCCTTCCCGTATTACCGCGACTGCTGGCACGAGTATTTGACAGGACTAATTTTTTAAAATAATATCACTTTACTTTTTAAAAAAGAAATTTTCAACTAAAATTAGCCGTCTTCATTCATTTAGTATTGCTGGATCAAACTTTCGTTCATTGTCCAATATTCCTCACTGCTGGCTCAAAAATAAGCCTGGACCTTGTTTCAGTTCCAGTGTGGTTGATCATCCAAAAAGACCAACTAAAGATCAAAGGCTTGGTAAACTTTTACAATACCAACTACCTAATCTTTAACAGATTTATCTTTTAGCAGAATTTAAAACGGTGAATCTTTACGATATTGTTTTAAAAACTTTTTTACGTATTTAATAATTTTTTATTAAACTAAAAGGTAAAATTCTCTGCTTATACTCACCCGTACGCTACAAATGTATTTATTTGTAAACTTGCATGTGTAAAACATACTACTAGCGTTCATTCGGAGCCAGGACCAGACTCCAATTTTATTAATTTTAAATATTTATATTAAATTATTAGTAGTTAAAATAAAATCTAGATGACAAAAAACAGTTTAATTCTATTATTAATAGATTTTTAGTACTTATAAGCTTTATAATTTTACAATTTCTATACTTTAAGCCTATCGATATAATAGTCTTTTATATTTATATTAAAAATTTATTTTGAGGTTAACTTCTCGGCTTTTCATGCTTTCAGCGATTATTTATTACAAATGTAGCTACTCGACGATGCTAATGGTTTAACAATCGATACACAATGGATTTGCTGTCTTCGGTCCTCTCGTACTAGAATTTACTCCTCTCAATTTTTATTTTCTCACGGTAGATAGGGACCAAACTGTCTCACGACGTTCTAAACTCAGATCATGTACCACTTTAGTTGGCGAACAGCCAAACCCTTAGAACCATTTACAGCTCTAGGATGTGATAATCCAACATCGAGGTGCCAAACCATTTTGTCGATAAGGTCTCTAAAAAATGATTAGCCTGTTATCCCTGGCGTACCTTTTATCCGTTGAGCGATAACTTTTCTGCAAAAAATTATCGGATCACTATAACCGACTTTCGTCCCTGCTCGATTTGTCAATCTCACAATCAAGCAAACATTTGCTATTATGCTATAAATTAAAATTTAAGTTTACTTTTAGCACACCTCCGTTACTCTTTAGGAGGTCACCGCCCCAGTCAAACTACCTTTCATGCAATGTCTTAAAAAATAAGTAATAAAAAATTTAAAAGAGTGGTTTTTCAAATTCTGTTTTTTATTATATTTACTTGCGTAAAAAAATATTTAACTACCACTTATACTTTACATTTAAACTTTTATTACAATACATGAATATAGTAAAGGTGCACAGGGTCTTTCCGTCTAGCCGCGAGTATTCTGCATCTTCACAGAAATTTCAATTTCACAAAGTTTGTACTGGAGACAGTAGAACAGTCGTTACGCCTTTCATGCAGGACACCAATTAAATGCCAAGGAATTTCGCTACCTTAGGACCGTCAGAGTTACGGCCGCCGTTTACTGGGAATTATAATAAAAGCCAAAACCTTTATTTTTTAATCTTGCAGCACTGGGCAGGCGTCAGCCTTTATACATCTTTTTACAAATTAGCAAAGACCTGTGTTTTTATTAAACAGTCGCTGTTCTCGATTTTGTGACAACTTAGTCAGGTTTCCCTGAAAAAGTCACTCTTTATCCAAAGTTACAGAGTCATTTTGCCGAGTTCCTTCAATACAATTCTCTTTCACACTTTAATTTACTAAATTTGTCCACCTGTGTTGGTTTTAGTACGGTTAATTTACATTGAAAACTTAGCTATTTCTTGAAAACACTATAAAACTTTTATTGTTACCATAAAATAAAAATAATATTCGTATTTTGTCACTAAATTTTAATAAAAAAATATTAGTTTTTACTTATCGAAATTAAACTTTCGTTTATTTTCTTAAAGACCGATTAATTTACCAAAATCTATAATTTTTTGGAAACCTTGGACTTAAAGTGATAGTGCTTCTCACACTATTTATGTTACTCATATCAACATTTGCACTTCTGATTTTTTAAATTTATGTTACCATAAATTCGCATAAATTTACAGAAAGTTCTGCTACCATTTAAAAAAAATTAAATTTAAAATTTCGGTAAATAGTTTTAGTTCAATTCATTTTAACCAAAAAAACACTCGATTAGTGAGCTGTTACGCACTCTTTAAAAGATAGCTGGTTCTAAGCTAACATACAAAATGTCTTAGTATTTTTTTAATTTTATCACTTAACTATTTTTGAGAACCTTAATTATTAATCTGGGCTGTTTCCCTTTTGACTATAAATCTTATCACTTATAGTCTGTCTGCTAGTTTTAAAAATATTAATATTCGAAGTTTTAATAAACTCAGTAAGGTTTTAACCCCCATTATTTATCAAGAGCTCTACCCTTAACAATAAAAAACAAACGCTCTACTTAAATAGATTTCGCAGAAAACCAGCTATGTCTAAGTTTGATTAGCCTTTCACCCCTAACCACAAATCATCTCAGTATTTTTCTACATACACGAGTTCGATCCTTCATAAAATAAATAATTTTACTTCAATCTGTTCATGGTTAGATCACTTAGTTTCGGGTTTTATTTTAGAAACTATTTCACAATTTAAAATTTAATTTTTTTTTGCTTTCATAAAAATTATTTAAGCTCGCTACTAAAATAAACTTGTTGATCCATTATACAAAAGGTACACTGTTACTTTTTGGAAGCTCCAATAGATTGTTTGCATTAAAATTCAAATTTTAATTTCGAAAAAAAATTACCTTTCCTTTACAGTACTTTTTCACTATCAAGCATCAAATTTTTGTAATTTTGAGGACAGAACCCCATTGTTTTAATAACATTAACTTTTGTCATTATACTGAAAACAATAAATTTTTTAGTTTTTACAGGGTTTTTAACGACCTTCTTTGACAAAACTTTTATTTTTAAAACTAAAAAATTTACAAATATAAAACTGATTTCGCTCACCGCTACTAACAGATTCTCGATTGATTTTTTTGTTTTAGCTACTTAGATGGTTCAATTCGCTATAATAATTTAAATTTAAATTTAAAATTAGTTTTTTAACTGTCGGATAACACGGGTTCTAAATGAAAATAATTCACTCTCCACTGTGCTTTTCGTTTTAAAACGTCCGAAATTAATTTGATGTTTAGGTATCCTTTTAATGCATTTTTTTATAAATAATTTGATGTTTAGGTATCTTTTTAATGTCTGAAAAATAACACTTCGTTTATTTACTCAAAATAGTGTAGTACTAATAAGCTACTTGTAAGCGCCGTACCCTGAATATTTAATATTGTAAACTATTGGCATTTTTGCCAACCTATATAGAGGGACTCTCCAGCTATAGGGTTTTACTCTTAGAATATTTAGGATTACGGCGTTTGCAAACGTAAGAAGTATCCTAAATATCTTGATATTGTAAAATATTGTTGTTTTTCAGACATTTTTATAAATAAATAAATAATTATTAATTAGGCAAATAATAGGACTCGAACCTACAACTTTTAAAACCACAATTTAAAACTCTAACCATTTGAGTTATATTTGCCTTAAATAATTTAACACGAATCTTCAAGACTACGTTTGTTTTTTTTTTAAAAAAACTATGACCTGGGATCTTTAGGAAAAAACTGATCTTATTTGGTGTTTTTTAGAAAAGCATCGAAAACTAATAAAAAAAAAATAATTAAAGATATGAACGATATCAAACTCCCACAACTAGAAATCCAGTTAAATATAAAATAAGCATCGGGATAATCCGGTATTCTCCTAGGCATACCGGCAACACCTAAGTAATGCATCGGAAAAAAAGTTATGTTTACACCAAAAAAAAATAAATAAAAATGTAATCTACCCAGAAAATCAGAATATTTAACTCCTGTTATAGTTTCGAACCAATAATACAAACCGCCAAATACTGAAAAAACAGCGCCCATAGACAAAACATAATGGAAATGTGCAGTAACATAATAAGTATCGTGCAAAACAATATCAATACCTGAATTGGCTAGAACAACACCTGTAACCCCACCAACTGTGAATAAAAATATAAAACCTAAGGCAAATAAAGTAGGAGTTTTTAATTCAATGGAACCTCCCCACAACGTAGCTAACCAAGAAAAAACTTTAATTCCCGTAGGTATCGCGATTATCATTGTGGCCGCTGTAAAATAAGCTCTAGTGTCGATATCTAAACCTACTGTATACATATGGTGAGCCCAAACAATAAATCCCAAAACTCCTATAGAAATCATTGCATAAATCATTCCTAAATATCCAAAAACAGGTTTATTTGCAGCAGTTGAAATAATATGACTAATAATACCAAAACCTGGTAGAATTAAAATATAAACTTCCGGATGGCCAAAAAACCAAAAAAGATGCTGGTAAAGAACAGGGTCGCCCCCACCTGCTGGATCAAAAAACGTGGTGTTGAAATTTCGATCACTTATAAGCATCGTTAAAGCACCTGCAAAAACAGGTAATGATAGTAATAAAAGAAAAGCTGTTATAAAAATAGACCATACAAATAGAGGTAGCCTATGAAATGGAAGACTTTTCGCTCTCATATTAGTAATAGTGCAAATAAAATTAATTGCACCTAGGATAGAAGCAGCTCCCGAAAGATGAAGGCTGAAAATAGCCAAATCTACGGAACCGCCCGAATGTGCAGTTGCTCCTGATAAAGGAGGGTAAACAGTCCAACCTGTACCTGCACCAGCTTCACAAACGACGGATCCTATTAATAACAATAATGATGGTGGTAATAACCAAAAACTAATATTGTTCATTCTAGGAAAAGCCATGTCAGGTGCACCTATCATTAATGGTACAAACCAATTACCAAAACCACCAATTAAAGCAGGCATTACTAAAAAAAAAATCATTAAAAATGCATGTCCTGTGACTATGACATTGTAAAAATGATGATTGTACTCTAAAAAATTAGAATTTGGATATGATAATAGCATTCTTATATACAAAGAAAGCACAGTACCGGCAACCCCAGATAATGCTGCAAAAATTAAATACAATGTTCCAATGTCTTTATGATTCGTGGAAAATAACCAACGGACCATAAAATTATAAATACTTTTATAAATATTTTTTTCTATAAGCATTCTATGTTTTAAAAAACAATCGTTATAAAATTACAGTGTTGATTCGTAAACGATAGTATAATAGCTAGAAGATGAGCAAACTACTGCTACAATGGGCATGAATCCGTGATTTACGCCACAAATTTCACTACATTGACCAAAGAAAACACCGAATCTTTTTAAAAATAAATTAGCTTGATTTAAACGACCTGGGCAAGCGTCAATTTTAATACCAAATGAAGGGATTGTCCAACTGTGTAAAACATCTACGGCAGTTACCAATAGTCTTATATGTGTATTACTTGGTAAAAAAATTCTTTTGTTTGTCTCCAGAAGTCGAAAAAAACCTAGATTATTGTAGTCTTTTAAAAAATCGTTTGTTAATAAATAACTACTAAATTTTAAACTTTTGTTGTTTTTAGAACATGTTTTGTAATCAGACATTTCGTAACTCCAGTACCATTGGTGGCCAAAAATTTTTAAACTAACTTCTGGGTTTGTTATTTCATCTAAACTGTACAGTAAAGAAAATGAGGGTGATGCTAAACTTAATAGAATTAAAGCAGGGATAGTTGTCCAAATAATTTCTATGTTACTAGCGTGAGTAAAATTAAAAACTGAATGGCTCGTATCCTCTGAAAAATTGTCATAAATTAAGTACAGCAACCACCATACCATTAAAACAATGCTTATTATTATAAATAATAAATGACAATTAAATAAATAAATTCCATCCATTTCTGTAGTAGCTGGGTCTTGAAACGTTGTTTGCCAGCTCTCGGCAGCTTCACTAAACCAGGATTTGCTAAGATTTAAAAATTCTAATGACATTAAAAAACAATGTATCGTAATTTTAGATTGATCTCTTCTAGTTGGATTTGAACCAACAACCTTTTGGTTAACAGCCAATTGCTCTGCCTCTGAGCTATAGAAGACTAAAAGATCCAATTTTACCTATCAACTTCGCCGAAAACTATATCTTGAGTTCCGATAATGGTGACCACATCTGCTATCATCGTGCCTTGGGTCATAAAATTCAAAGCTTGCAAATGAGCGAATCCAGGCGCTTTAATTTTACACCTATAAGGTTTATTTGTGTTGTTCGATACTAGATAAATACCAAACTCGCCTTTTGGAGCTTCTGTTGAAATATAAGTTTCTTTAGCTGGCACAACAAAACCACTTGTGTATATTTTAAAATGGTGTATTAAGGCTTCCATTGATTTTTTTATGTCACTTTTGATAGGAGCTGTTAATTTAGTATCTTTTGTTTTTATAATACCAAAAGGAATTTTTTCTAAACATTGTAAAATAATATTCAATGATTGTTTCATTTCTAAAATCCTAACCCAATAACGGTCGAAACAGTCACCATTTCGGCCTACTGGCACATCAAATTTCAAAGTATTATAAATTTCATATGGTTGACTTTTTCGGAGATCCCAACAAATACCCGAACCTCTCAGCATTACGCCACTAAAACCCCATTCTTGAGCTTCTTTTGCTGTAACAATACCAACATCTACAAGTCTTTGTTTCCAAATTCGATTTTCATTTAACATTTCCTCAATTTCTAATAATTTTACTTTAAACTGGTTGACAAATAAAAATATGTCAGAAAGTAAACCTAACGGTAAATCAAAATGCACCCCACCTGGCCTAAAATAGGCAGCGTGCATACGAGCTCCTGAAACTCGTTCGTAAAATTCCATTAATTTCTCCCTCTCTTCAAAAGCCCACAACATTGGGGTCATCGCCCCAACATCCATAGCATGGCAACCTACAGCCAATAAATGATTTAAAATACGCGTGATTTCAGAATAAATTACTCTGATAAATTGAGCTCGTTTTGGTATTTTACAGTTCATTAAATGCTCAACGGCTAAACAATAAGAATGTTCTTGTGAAAGCATTGAAACATAGTCTAGCCTGTCTAAATATGGCAAAGCTTGCAAATAATTTTTATACTCTATTAATTTTTCAGTACCTCTGTGTAAAAGGCCAATGTGAGGACTAGCTCTGACTATGGTTTCACCAGATAATTCTAATAAAAGTCTTAAAACACCATGTGCAGCAGGATGTTGTGGACCGAAATTTATTGTAAAATGTCGCATTTTACGATTAAAGCTATTTTTATCAGATATCATAGTATTTAAAATAAAGTTTTGTGCAATCTGAAATAAAAAGGATAATAAAAAACACTTTTTTCTTTTAAAAAATTTCCTAAAAATAAAATTTCCATAGTTTTATAATTGATTATCAAATTAATTGGGCTTAAAGGCCAAGGTGACGCATAAACTAAATTTAATTTATATTTTTTAAAAAGTAATACGTTTAAATTTATTAAATCGCCAGACTTTAGAAGAAAAGATTTGTTTTTTATTGGTTTTTTGTTGACAAAAACATGGCCATGTGCAATATATTGCCTAGCAGATCTAATACTGGAACAGAATTTTGATCTGTATAAAACATTGTCTAAACGACTCTCTAAAATTTGGGTTATAAAAAGTTTAATATCTTTAACTTTTTGCTTTTTTAAAAGTGTTTTTACATTTTTTTTTAAATTTTTGTAATAATTCCGAGCAAGTTTGCCAAAAAACACGTTGAAAATTTTAGAAAAAACAAATAATTTTTTAAAATACCGGGTTTTGTACATTATTTCAAATTTATTTTTTTTATTTATTAAAATTTTATTTTGATCGAAAATCTTGTATTTTTTATATTTTGTGGTTTTTAACTGAGTTTTAAGGTGATATATGAATTCTTGCCACTTTTTTTTTTTAAATTTAAGAACTTTTAAGTTGTGCAAGGCGTTAATCCTTAACCCAAGAATTTGTTTATACAAAGGTTTGAATCTGACTTTTTTGAACGAATTTGTTACCACAGGCTAAAATAAAAAAATAAACTTGTTTAATAAACTTGTGAATTTAATTTTTTTCTTTGAATAATTCTTATAAAAATACTTATTTTTTTTTAAATTTTTGATAAAAAGAGTTAAACTTTTAATTTTAAAAACCAATTTCAATTTTTTTTTAGTAAATATTTCGGAACGTTTTTTCAACAAAGCTACGAAAAAATAAAAAAAATAGCTATTAGCTTTTGATAAAAAATTCATTTTATAATCATATAAATTGCTAGAGTTAAAAAAAGATATTGTTGGGACTTTTAAACCCAACAGTTCCTGTGTATTATTTAACTGACTATCAAAATTTACGATTAAATTTGTTTTCGATTTTAAATTTAATAAAAATTGTATAAAATTACTGAATTTACGAGACACGACTAAATATTTCAGAATAACACTAGAATTTGTCAGGACCCCTTTAAACAAAATATTTTTAGGTAAAAAAGAGTGCTTCGTGTTTTTTACTAATCTAAAAACAAAATTAATAAATTTACTATGAATACCTGCAAACAATACTTTTTTATTCAACACATAAAATTTGAATATGATTTTTAAAATGTTTTTTAATTGTAATTTAGTAAAAGTGAACTTATTTTGTTTACCATAGTATATTTTATTTTCTATAAGTTTTAAATTTAAAATTTTATTTAATTTTTTAACTTTTAACAACTTCATTTGTTTTTAAATCTTTTTACCTTCTTTTATTTTAATGACTTCATTATCGTAAAGAATTCCCTTGCCCTTATAGGGCTCAGGTAATTTCAACGCCCTCACTAATGACAAAGCTCTGCTGGAATTTTGATAAAAAGAACTCATAACAAATAATTTTGTGGATTTTATAATAGAAATAGTGAAATCTAATCGGAAATAAATGGGATGACTAAAACCTAATTTAAACAATAAAATATTCTTAAAATTGGTTTTAAAAACTTTGTAACCAACACCCACTAGTTTTAATTTATTATAAATACTCACTTGACACTCGATCAAAAAATGCTTAAAAAAGGACAACAATGTTTTTTTTAAGAAATTCAATTTTTTTTTTGTATTATTTGAAATTGCAATAAACGGGTTAACAAAAATTGAAATTTGATTTCCTATAAAAGTAAGAATTAGCCCTTGATTAATTGATAAAAAACGAGTTTTTATTTTGTTTTTAAAAACGATAACACTTTTTTGTTTGGAATAAAATACTGAAATATTTATAGGAATTTTTATCGAAATTTTTTTTTTATAATTTATTACCATATATTTAATT
>Ga0115005_10002489_pt1 | contig 14668 bp, 16 predicted proteins | sample ArcOceMetagenome_FD_87163 | JGI IMG/M metagenome (GOLD analysis project Ga0115005, IMG submission 87163) | Marine eukaryotic phytoplankton communities from Arctic Ocean - Arctic Ocean - Greenland ARC118M Metagenome | ecosystem: Environmental > Aquatic > Marine > Oceanic | place: Arctic Ocean... | reverse complement strand
TTGTTGGCGTGCCCTGCTTTTAGTATCAGCGATAACGACGCCTTTGGGACTGATTTTATAATCAGTGACCCCAGCGGCGGCTGCAATTTGGGGCAATGCATCAAGGGCTGCGGCGGCAGTCCCGTGTTCGCGCATCAAGCGGTGATAGGTCGCGGGGCCAACGCGTCGTGATCGCAAAAGGCGGAGACTACAAAACGTGATATCTTCCGAGGAGGGGTCGACTGGGGGGTGGGGAAGGAGTGTGTTTCCCGATCATCCTGTTGCTCCGCCTTGTTGCTGACCCCAGTAAAGAGCAACAGCGTTAACGAGGCGTGAACAGATATGCGCGTTCGGATGAGCTCTGCGTAAGTCATTTAATTCTATGGATTTTAGGTGTAATTTTTGTATAAGTTTTGCGTATGCTGCCGAAGGGCGGGGGTAAACTGGCATTCTAAGCCACGTGAAAAGTTCTCGATTCGCGCGGTTTAGATGAAGGTTGATCGATTGGCGCGATATGCACCGACCCAATACAATCCGGAAAAGATCGGGCCAAACGCCGCACCTGCGACGATGCCAGAAACGGGGACGACGCCAGCGGTCAGAAAAATCACTATGGTGAAGCAAAGTACCCCAAGCAAAATGCCCGCGCCCAAAGCCGATAAAAATCCCGCCGACCCGCTGCGCAGTGCCAAATCGGCGATTGGCCAGGCAAGCAAAAGTGCGGGCCTTCAAATTATAGCGCCATAGCCCCAAAACAGCAAAGGGAAGAGCAGGTCATGTACCGATGCATCGCCTTTGACCATCATGACAAGCACAAAGATGACGCCAAGCCCCAAAGCAACGATGAACGACCCAACGACGGTAAAGACTGTCGCTGAGGCGATCATGCTACGTCGTGTTTTCGCATTTGGGACAGGTTGGCTGTGGCGAGTTGGTTTCACGTGTGGAACGCCTTTGTGGATACGCGATGGCAGTGGGAACACCCTCTGCCATCATTATTACATCACTACGTCAAAATAAGATCAGCCTGCAGCCCCACCGATCGTCAGTCCGCCGATTTTTAGGCTTGGTTGGCCGACGCCGACTGGCACCCATTGCCCTCCTTTGCCGCAGTTACCAATGCCGGGGTCGAGTGCGAGGTCGTTGCCGATCCCTTGGATGTTGGTCAGGGAGGTTGCGCCGTCGCCGATCAGCGTCGCCCCTTTGACGGACGCGCCGACTTTGCCGTCTTTGACACGGTAGGCTTCGGTGCATGAAAACACGAATTTTCCGTTGGTGATGTCGACTTGGCCGCCGCCGAACCCAACGGCGTAGATCCCGTCTTTCAGGTCCGCCACTAGGGAGGCCGGATCTGCGTCGCCTGCCAGCATATAGGTGTTGGTCATGCGCGGCATTGGCGCGTGCTGATAGCTTTCGCGTCGCCCGTTGCCTGTTGGGTCCACACCCATGAGCCGCGCGTTCTGGCGGTCTTGCATGTAGCCCACAAGCACGCCGTCTTCGATGAGTGTGTTTTTGGCGCTGGGCGTGCCTTCGTCATCAACGGTGATTGATCCGCGCCTGTCTGGGATGGTGCCGTCGTCAAGAACGGTGACCCCTTTGGCGGCGATTTGTTGGCCCATCAGCCCTGCGAACGCTGAGGTGCCTTTGCGGTTGAAGTCGCCTTCAAGCCCGTGGCCGATTGCCTCGTGCAGCAGGATACCCGGCCAACCAGGCCCAAGGACCACGTCCATGACGCCTGCGGGGGCCGGTTCTGCATCGAGGTTTACAATTGCGATGCGTAGTGCTTCGCGCACGGCGGATTTCCAGTGGTCGGATGCGATGAGACCGATCAAGCCTGCGCGACCGCCTGCACCGGATGTGCCGGATTCGCGTTTGCCGTTGTCTTCGATGATGACAGACACGTTGAGCCGCGACATGGGGCGCGTGTCGGTGACCAATTGGCCGTCGGAGCGCAGAATCAGGATTTCTTGGTGTGAGGCTGCGAGCGTTGCAGAAACTTGCACGACCCGTTTGTCCAGATCGCGGGCGAATTGGTCGATCTCGCGCAGGATGTCGATTTTGGCAGGGAAAGTGGCTTGCAGCATCGGGTCTTCGTCGGAATAAAGTTTGCGGTTTGTGCCAACGGGGGCAGCGGCCATGGTGCCACCGCCGTCGGCCACGGCCAAACGGGTGTTGCTGACGGCACGGCGCAGCGCCTGTTCGTCAATGGTGCTGGAATGGCTGTATCCGGTGGTTTCACCGCGCACAGCCCGCAGGCCGAATCCCTCAGATGCATCAAAACTGGCAGTTTTTACGCGCCCGTCGTCGAATGAAAGGACCTCAGACTTACGCCGTTCAAGGAAAAGTTCGCCGTCGTCGGCCCCATTTGTTGCATCTTGGAGGATGGATAGCGCTGTATCGCGGTCTAAATTGGTGTCAAAGGGTGCAAAAGCGTCTGCGGACATATGGTTTCCCTGCATGTTGAACAATTTTTCGGGCTTCGCGGCTGTTTGCCGCAACTCCGGTTCTTGAGTTGTTCATCAAGATATGGGACTAGTCCGCCTAGATACAACGGGAATCCGTCCGATACATGGGCGCAGACTCGAACAAGGGCGCGCCATAGGGCGCCATGATAGACAGGTTTTGATATGCGATTGAACACCATTGCGACTTCTTTGTGGGCCTCGGCTGGTCTGATCCTTGCAGGCGCTTCTGCGTCTGCACAAGACGTAAACCAAGAGTTGGAAATCGTCGGCGCGCCGGTTCCGGGTCTGACGAGCTTTCAGCCTGCGGCAACTGAATTGGCCCGCGACGTGCAGTGGCTTGACTACTGGCTGCTGGTTCTGATTACGATCATCACGTTGTTTGTGACTGGTCTGATGATTTGGATAGCGATCCGGTTTAACCATAAATCGAACCCGACACCGCGAACGTTCACGCATAATTCGCCGTTGGAAGTTGCTTGGACGATCATCCCGATTGTTATTTTGGTGTTCGTCGGTGCGTTCTCGTTGCCGATTTTGTTCAAGCAGCAGGAAATTCCTGAAGCGGATATCACGATCAAGGTGACTGGCTACCAGTGGTACTGGGGCTATGAGTACGTCGATGATGGTGTTGCATTTGATAGCTTTATGCTGGCCCGCGATGAGCTGGAAGAGTTTGGTTATTCCCAGAATGAATATCGCCTTGCGACGGACACGTCTGTTGTCGTCCCAATCGGTGCGACTATCGTTATGCAGTTGACTGGTGCGGATGTGATCCACTCTTGGACTATCCCAGCGTTTGGTGTGAAGCAGGATGCCGTTCCAGGTCGTTTGTCCCAGCTATGGTTCGCGGCAGAGCGTGAAGGCATTTACTTTGGTCAGTGTTCAGAGCTTTGCGGCAAAGACCATGCCTACATGCCGATCACGGTGAAGGTCGTAAGCCAAGAAACATATGATGCTTGGTTGATTGAAGCCAAAGAAATCAACGGCGTCTAAGCAATAACCTCCACAACGACACGTCGTTGTGGCACTTGCCTGCGTAGGATGGGTTTTAACCCATCTAACCCCCCTATGGGATTTGTGATGACCGATATGAGCGTGCAAAACAGCGAATACGAAGCAAGCATGGGAGATTATTTCGCACTGCTAAAGCCGCGCGTCATGTCGCTGGTCATCTTTACCGCCCTCGTCGGCCTGCTGGTCGCACCTGTGTCAGTGCATCCGTTTATCGGTTTCGTCGGCGTGCTTTGCATTGCGGTTGGGGCAGGCGCATCTGGTGCGCTGAACATGTGGTGGGACGCTGATATCGACGCCATCATGAAGCGCACCGCAAAACGCCCAATTCCATCGGGCCGCGTGCAACCGGGTGAAGCGCTGGGTATTGGCCTTGCGCTGTCTGGCTTTGCGATTATCCTCATTTTGTTAGCAACGAACGTGCTGGCGGCTGGGCTGCTGGCATTCACCATCTTTTTCTACGCCGTGGTTTATTCGATGTGGCTGAAACGTGCGACGCCGCATAACATCGTGATTGGCGGGGCCGCTGGTGCCTTTCCTCCGATGATCGGCTGGGCCGTTGCTACGGGATCTGTCAGCATTGAATCTATCCTGATGTTTGCGCTGATCTTTATGTGGACGCCACCGCATTTCTGGGCATTGGCCTTGTTCGTGAAGTCTGATTACGGCGATGCGGGCGTGCCGATGTTGACCGAAACCCATGGTCGCGATGTTACCCGCCGTCATGTGATCGTCTATGCGGTGTTGCTGGTGCCTGTCGCGGTGGGCCTTGGGTTCACGTCGATTGGCGGCCCGATCTATCTGGTCACATCCCTGCTGTTGAACGCATGGTTCCTGAAGGGCTGCTTTGACATCTGGCGCCGTGATGACGCCGCGGCCAACGCCGACAATTACACCGTCGAGCGGCAGGTGTTCAAAGTCTCGTTATACTACCTATTTGGGCACTTTGGTGCGTTGCTGGCCGAAGCCGCTGTGCGCGCTTCGGGCTTTGGAGGCTTATAAGATGGCGATTAGAGTCGAACACGAAGTCCACCAGCGTCGCAAGGGCCGAAATTTCGGCGTTGGCATATTGCTTGCAAGTTTTATCGGTCTGATCTTTGCGTTGACTGTCGTCAAAGTTATCCAATTGGGCGATGCGCGACAATTTGAGAACTTTGATCATGTGGCCCGACCTGCGATTATCCCTCAGGAAGGAGAAACTGAATGAAGATATTCCCAAACTTGCAGGGCCCAAACCGCACGCTTGCACAAACCGTGAGCGTTGTGGTTGTGATGGGCGCTCTGGCTTGGGCATCTGTCCCGTTTTATGACTGGTTCTGCCGTGTCACTGGCTTTGGTGGCATCACCAACGTGGCCGAGTACGAATCGGATGTTATTCTGGATCAGACCATCAAGATCCGGTTTGATGCCTCTCTTGACCGCGATATGCCGTGGACCTTTAAGCCTGCGCAACGCGAAATGACGTTGCGCATTGGCGAAACTGGCCTGGCGTTTTACGAGGCGCATAACCCGACTGACCGTGTGGTTGCTGGGTCTGCGGCCTACAATGTTACCCCTTACGAGGCGGGCGGGTTTTTCGACAAGATCGCCTGTTTCTGTTTTGAAGAGCAGATTTTGCAACCCGGTGAAACCGTTATGATGCCAGTGTCGTTCTTTGTGGACCCTGCCATCGTGGATGACCGCGAAGGCCAGTATGTCCACACGATCACACTTGGCTACACGTTTTACGAGATTGATCTGTCTGAAGATGAATTGCAGGCGGCGCTTAATTTGCCATCTACTTTGACCCGTTCTACTTTGACATCGGCGACTGAAATCGCCATAGACTCCAACTAAGACGACAAGCCCTGAGGGAATTTACGCATGGCGCATGAGAAAAACCACGATTACCACATTTTACCACCGTCCATCTGGCCGCTGTTTGGTGCGCTAGGCGCATTTATCATGTTGTTTGGCATGGTTCTTTGGATGCCAAAGCAGGGCGGCGGTCCTTGGATGTTCTTGATCGGCCTCGCGATGGTATTGTACGTTATGTACGCATGGTGGGCAGAAGTTGTTGTCGAAAGCCATTCTGGCGATCACACCCCGGTGGTCCGGATCGGTCTGCGCTATGGTTTCATCATGTTTATCATGTCCGAGGTTATGTTCTTTGCGGCATGGTTCTGGTCGTTCTTTAAGCACGCGATGTACCCAATGAACCCTGATGGCACGTCGCCACTGGTTGATGGCGTTTGGCCGCCCGTCGGGATCGAGACATTTGATCCATGGCATTTGCCGTTGATCAACACGTTGATCTTGCTGTGTTCTGGTATGGCTGCAACTTGGGCGCACCACGCGTTGGTCCATGAAAACAACCGCCAAGATATGAAGCTGGGCTTGATCCTTGCTGTCGCATTGGGCGCGCTGTTCACCGTGTTTCAGGTGTATGAGTATTCTCATGCAGCGTTTGGTTTCTCGGGAAACATTTACGGCGCCAACTTCTTTATGGCGACGGGTTTCCACGGGTTCCATGTGTTGATCGGCACGATCTTCTTGCTGGTTTGCTTGCTGCGATTGAACCGTGGCCACTTTACCCCAGAAAAGCACGTCGGTTTTGAAGCCGCCGCTTGGTATTGGCACTTTGTTGATGTGGTTTGGCTGTTCTTGTTTGCAGCCGTGTACATCTGGGGCGGCTAACGGTGCAGATGGGTCAAGACCCATCCTACCCCCCAAACATACTAAGGCGCACGTGGGTTTCTGCGGGCGCCTTTGTCTATCACAGGACATGGATATCATTCGTGCGTAGATTTATTTTTCCTCTTCTACTTGGCCTAAGTGGTGTCGCGGTTCTGCTGGCGCTGGGCTTTTGGCAATTGGAGCGCCTGACTTGGAAAGAGGCGGTTCTTGCGGATATTGATGCCCGCATTATGGCCGCGCCAATTGCGATTCCTGAAAACCCTGTTGAGGTCACCGATGAATATACGGCGGTGCGGATGTCGGGCACGCCGGATCGTGCCGAGCTGCATGTTCTGACATCTGGCACGGCGGCTGGCACTGGCTACCGCGTGATCCGCGCATTTGATCTGGCCGACGGAGGTCGCATACTGATCGACCTTGGGTTGCTTGCGCTGGATGCCAAAGCCGAGGTTGCGACGCTCGGCCCGACGGATGTGGTTGGCAATTTAATCTGGCCGGACGACATGAATTCATCAACGCCTGTTCCGGACCTGCCTAAGAACATTTGGTTCGGTCGTGATTTGGCGGCGATGGCCGATGCATTGGACGCGCAACCGCTGATGGTTGTTGCCGCCCGGATGACGCTAGCCGATCCGCGCACAACGCTGTTGCCCGTGAACACAAACAACATCAAAAACGACCATCTTGCTTATGCTGTGACATGGTTTGGGCTGGCCCTTGTTTGGGCGGCCATGACTTTCTTTCTGATTTTCCGCGTCTCAAAGACCAAGGATACCTGACCGATGCGTTATATTTCGACCCGTGGTGGCGCCCCTGCGCTGACATTTGAACAAGCCATGATGACAGGTCTTGCGACCGACGGTGGCCTGTATGTGCCTGAGACGGTGCCGACGCTGACCACCGATCAGATCGCCGCAATGGCGGGTCAATCGTACGAGCAGATTGCGTTCACCGTGATGCGTCCGTTCATTGGCGACACCTTCACTGACGATGAATTTCGTGCCATGATTGACCGTGCTTATGCGGGCTTTGGCCATGATGCTCGGGCCCCGCTGGTCCAGCTTGCGCCAAACCATTTTCTTTTGGAGTTGTTTCACGGTCCCACGCTTGCGTTCAAAGATTTTGCGATGCAGTTGATTGGTCAGATGTTCCAAGCGTCGCTGACCCGTTCAGGTGAGCGCATCACGATTGTTGGGGCGACGTCTGGTGACACCGGATCGGCCGCGATGGAGGCGTTCCGTGGTCTTGATAATGTCGATGTCTTTATCTTGTTTCCGCATGGTCGTGTGTCCGAGGTGCAGCGCCGGCAGATGACGACGCCTGTGGAAAGCAACGTGCATGCGCTCGCGATGGACGGGGACTTTGACGATTGTCAGGCGATGTTGAAGGATATGTTCAACGACACGGCGTTCCGTGACGGTGTCCGTCTTGCAGGGGTGAACAGCATCAACTGGGGACGCGTTTTGGCGCAGGTTGTGTATTACTTTAGCAGCGCAGTGAGCCTTGGTGCGCCGCACCGCGAGGTGAGCTTTACCGTTCCGACGGGCAATTTTGGCGATATTTTTGCGGGCTATATTGCCAAGCAAATGGGTTTGCCGATTGCTGATCTAGTGGTCGCTACGAACCAGAACGATATCCTGCACCGCACGCTGGAAACTGGCGCCTATACCAAAGAGGGTGTCACTCCGTCGATTAGTCCATCGATGGATATTCAGGTGTCATCCAATTTTGAGCGAGCGTTGTTTTATGCCTATGATGGCGACGGTGCCGCTGTGGCCGCCCAGATGGATGATTTGAAGTCTGGTGGCTTTGAGATTTCCCAAGGTGCCTATCAGTATTTGCGTGACACGTTCACGTCTGGTCGTGCGTCAGAGGAAGAAACATCATCTGCGATCAAGACCTATTTGGCCAAGCACGGCGAATTGCTCTGTCCACATTCTGCCGTGGGCGTGCATGTCGCCGAAGACCATTTGGGTGCTACTCCTATGATCACATTTGCTACTGCGCATCCTGCTAAATTCCCCGATGCTGTGAATGCTGCGAGCGGTATAAAACCACCGCTTCCGCCGCGCATGGCTGACCTATATGACCGCGATGAGCGCGTCACACGTGTGGCCAATGATTTTGACGCCATTGCCACGCTTATCAAAGAATGGATCGCCCTTTGACAATTCAAACGCACACCTTGCCCAACGGTTTTCAGATCGTCACCGAGCATATGCCCGGTTTGCAATCTGCCAGTGTTGGTATTTGGGTTGATGTTGGCGGCCGCCATGAACGGCTCGACCAAAACGGCATTGCACATTTCCTAGAGCATATGGCGTTTAAGGGCACACCGACCCGCACTGCGTTGCAGATTGCAGAGGCGATTGAGGATGTCGGTGGGTTTTTGAACGCTTATACCAGCCGCGAAAACACCGCGTATTATGCGCGGGTGCTGGAAGAAGATGTGCCGCTGGCCTTGGATGTCATTGGTGACATTTTGATGGAACCGCTGTTTGATGCTGCTGATATCGACATTGAGCGTGGCGTGATTTTGCAAGAAATCGGCATGACCAACGACACCCCTGACGATATCGTGTTCGATTGGCTGCAAGAGGTTGCGTATCCCGATCAGGCGCTTGGGCGGTCTATTCTTGGCCCAACGGAGCGTGTGTCTTCGTTTCAGGCGGAAGATTTGCGCGGGTTTGTTGCTGAACATTATGGCCCGGGCCAGATGGTATTGGCCGCGGCTGGCGCCGTTGATCACGATGCGATTTGCAAGCAGGCCGAGGCGATGTTTGGTGGTATGTCCCCGATCGTCCGCCCGGCGACGTTGATTGAACCTGCCGTGTTTGGTGGTGGCGAGTTGCGCCGTAATAAGGACCTTGAGCAGGTGCATTTTGCGCTGGCATTTGAGGGCCCAAACTATCTTGATCCGGCGATTTATACCGCGCAGATTTATGCGTCCGTCATGGGTGGCGGCGTGTCGTCGCGTTTGTTCCAAGAGGTTCGCGAAAAGCGCGGTTTGTGTTATTCGATATTTGCCCAAGCGGGGGCGTATGAAGACACTGGTTTGACGACGATTTATGCAGGCACGAGTGCTGAAGAAATCGCCGAGTTGGCGAATGTCACGATGGACGAGATGAAACGCGCCGCTGATGATATGTCAGAGGTCGAGGTTGCCCGTGCGCGTGCCCAGATGAAAGCCGGATTACTGATGGGGCTTGAGAGCCCGTCGAACCGTGCGGAACGCCTTGCGCGTCTGTGGTCAATGTGGGGCCGTATTCCGCCGCTGCATGAGACCATCGCGAATGTCGATGCGGTGACGACTGCGGATGTGAAGGTGTTTGCCGAGCATATGGCGGGGGCGGCGGGGTCTGCGATGGCGCTTTATGGTCCTGCTGAGGCTGCACCAAGTTTGGATGACCTTAAGGCCCGTTTGGTGGCCTGATGCTGGGGCTGCGGAAAAAAGTCCAACTGGAAACGCAGCGGATGACGTTGCGCCCTCCGGTGCATGGCGACTTTCGTGCGTGGGCTGAGTTGCGCAGTGATAGCGAAGAATTTTTGAACCCGTGGGAGCCGAAGTGGGCTGGGGACCATCTGTCGCGCAAGGCGTTTACCAATCGCGTTTACTGGGCGCAGCGGTCGATTACCAATGGCAACGCGGTGCCGTTGTTTTTGATCCGCCGGTCGGATGATGCGCTGCTGGGGGCGATTACGCTGGATAATATTCGCCGTGGTCCAGCGCAGGCAGGCACGACGGGATATTGGATCGGCCAGCCGTTCGCGCGCAACGGCTATATGAAAGAGGCGATTGAGGCCGTGGTGCATTACGCGTTTCGCACGCTGGACCTTAGCCGCGTTGAGGCGGGGTGTCTGCCCGAAAATGCGCCGTCGCGTCGTTTGCTGGAACAATGCGGCTATAAATACGAGGGCGTCGCCCAAAGCTATTTGCAGATCAACGGGCGCTGGCGCAACCACGTGCTTTACGCGAATTTGCGCAGTGATCGACGTGGTAAGACCGACGTCGGTTAATCCAGTTACCATTTTGCAGAATTTTTCCACACATCGCCGTTGACTCGGGCCATTCGGAAACATAAGTTCCGATTGTTGTCACTCACAGATGGTGAGTGCTAACCCAAGATTAACACGAAACTGGAGACGTTCTTAAGATGGCATTTACACCACTTCACGACCGCGTTCTCGTCCGTCGCATCGAAGGCGACGACGTAACTAAGGGCGGTCTGATCATTCCAGACGCCGCAAAAGAAAAACCTGCTGAGGGCGAAATCGTCTCTTGTGGCGCTGGCGCACGCAAAGACAGCGGCGAGCTGATCCCGATGGATGTCAAAGCTGGCGACAAAGTTCTGTTCGGCAAATGGTCCGGCACAGAAGTTAAGATCGACGGCGAAGACCTGCTGATCATGAAAGAAAGCGATATTCTGGGTACCCTGTAAGGATCCCTGACTGACCTTTCGATCAATTATTCATTTATGAAGGAGCTAATCAATGGCTGCTAAAGACGTAAAATTCGGCACAGATGCCCGCAACCGTATGTTGAACGGTGTGAACATTCTGGCAGACGCCGTTAAAGTAACACTGGGCCCAAAAGGCCGTAACGTTGTTCTGGACAAATCGTTCGGCGCACCGCGCATCACCAAAGATGGTGTATCCGTGGCCAAAGAAATCGAACTGGAAGACAAGTTCGAGAACATGGGCGCACAGATGGTTAAGGAAGTTGCTTCCCGTACCAATGACGAAGCTGGCGACGGCACAACAACAGCTACAGTTCTGGCCCAAGCGATAGTTCGCGAAGGCATGAAGTCTGTTGCTGCTGGCATGAACCCAATGGACCTGAAGCGCGGTATCGACCTTGCGACAACTAAAGTTGTTGAAGCGATCATCGCAATGGCCCGTCCAGTATCCGACAGCGACGAAGTTGCGCAGGTTGGTACAATCTCTGCAAACGGCGAAGCGGATATCGGTCAGCAGATCGCAGACGCAATGCAGCGTGTTGGCAACGAAGGCGTCATCACTGTTGAAGAGAACAAAGGTCTGGAAACAGAAACCGATGTTGTTGAAGGCATGCAGTTCGACCGCGGCTACCTGTCCCCTTACTTTGTGACTAACACAGAGAAGATGACTGTCGAGCTGGAAGATGCGATCATCTTGTTGCACGAAAAGAAGCTTGGCTCTTTGCAGCCAATGGTTCCACTGCTGGAAGCTGTTATTCAGTCCGGTAAGCCGTTGTTGATCATTGCAGAAGATGTTGAAGGCGAAGCGCTTGCAACATTGGTTGTGAACAAACTGCGCGGCGGCCTGAAGATTGCTGCTGTTAAGGCACCTGGTTTTGGTGATCGTCGTAAATCCATGCTGCAGGACATCGCTGTTCTGACAGGTGGTCAGGTGATTTCCGAAGATCTTGGCATGAAGCTTGAGAACGTCACAATTGACATGCTTGGTTCCGCTAAGCGCGTTGCGATCACGAAAGATGAAACAACCATCATCGATGGTGCTGGCGACAAAGCTGAAATCGAAGCACGCGTCATGCAGATCCGTGGTCAGATTGAAGAAACAACATCCGATTACGACCGTGAAAAGCTGCAAGAACGCGTTGCCAAATTGGCTGGCGGTGTTGCTGTTATCCGCGTTGGTGGCATGTCCGAAGTGGAAGTCAAAGAGCGTAAAGACCGCGTTGACGATGCACTGAACGCGACACGCGCTGCGGTTCAAGAAGGTATCGTTGTTGGCGGTGGTGTTGCTTTGATCCAAGCTGCTAAGGTTCTTGACGGTCTTGAGGGTGCAAACCCTGATCAAAGCGTTGGTATTTCGATCATCCGTAAGGCGATTGAATCACCACTGCGTCAGATTGCTGAAAACTCTGGTGTTGACGGGTCTGTCGTTGCTGGCAAAATCCGTGAATCTGATGACAAGGCGTTTGGTTTCAACGCGCAGACTGAAGAATATGGCGACATGTTCAAATTCGGCGTTATTGATCCAGCTAAAGTTGTCCGTACTGCGCTGCAGGACGCTGCATCCGTTGCAGGCCTGTTGATCACAACCGAAGCTATGGTTGCTGATAAACCTGCCAAAGACGGTGGCGGCGGTGGCGGCATGCCTGACATGGGCGGCATGGGCGGCATGATGTAAGAACCGGCTTGGGCTTCGCCCAAACGGTTTTACAGGCGGCAGGTGAATTCGAAGAAATCACTGAGAACCGCACTGTCGATCAATAATGAAGGGCGGTCCTTAACTGGGCCGCCCTTTTTCGTATCCCCACTTGTCGTCCGAACCGCACAGCGTAGGATAGGTTTTAACCCATCATCCCTAAAGGATTTTACATGTTCAACATGCCCAGTTTTGCCCGTGACCTAAAACGCGGAGAAGAGCCTTTGGTGGACGATCTGATTGCAGCAGCATTTGGCAGCACGGACGAGGTTATGTTGGTTCACAAGCTGCGCAAGTCCGGTTTGATTGCGGGCGAACAGGTGATGCCGATGGGCGACCAGATTGTTGGCTATTACGCTCTGTCTTATATGATCAAACCAAAGGGCTGGCTTTGTCTTGCCCCTGTCGCGATTGCCCCTGATGTGCAGCGCCGCGGGTACGGCAAGCGCATGATGGGGATGTTGACCGAGTGGGCCCGTCTAACGGGAACACCAATTGTCGTGTTGGGCCCGCAAGAATTTTATGGCAAGACAGGGTTTTCACATGATGCGGCGGCGAAATTGCGTGGCCCTTATCCGCAAGAACACTTGGCCTTGGCTGGTGTCACGGGCATCCCTGAACAAGCATTGGTCTATCCAGCCGCCTTTGGCGGAGCGTGATGGGTTGAAACCCATCCTAAGTCGGCGCACACATCACAAATGAAACTCTTTTTCCTTGTTGCTGTCACCATGACGGCCTTTGCGGCCAATTCGGTTTTGAACCGCGTGGGCGTGGCCACATTTGGCATGGACCCGTTTGTGTTTGCTGTCATTCGTGTGGCTGCGGGGGCTACAATGCTGGCTGTTCTCGTGACCCTGCGCGGCCAATCCCCGTTTGTTGATCTGCCAAATCGCTGGCGCGGTGCGTTGGCACTAACGGTCTATATGATAGGATTTTCATGGGCTTACCTGAGCCTTGGCGCTGGTTTAGGCGCGCTTATTTTGTTCGGCATTTTGCAGATGATGATGTTCAGTTGGGCCGTCTTTAAGCGACAGCCGGTGCCCGTGATGCGTTGGGTCGGTGCCGCGTTTGCGTTGGTTGGTTTGGCCGTGTTGTTGTGGCCCAGCGGTCCGGCTATGGTCCCGTTTGCAGGCACGCTTGCGATGATCGCGGCCACAGCGGGTTGGGCGGCCTATACGATTTTGGGGCAGGGTGTGCGCGATCCGCTTGCTGTATCTACAGGCAATTTCATTTTGTGTTTACCGCTGGTCGCACTCAGCCTGTTGTTGGCGAGCGGCGGAGTCTTATCAGTCGGCGGCGTCGCTGCGGCGATTGTGGCGGGGGCAGTCACGTCTGGGATGGGATACGCGTTGTGGTACCGCGTGTTGCCAGAATTGCCGACGACTGTCGCTGCTGTTGCCCAGCTTAGCGTGCCTGTGATCGCAGTGCTGGCTGGCGTTATCTTTTTGGCTGAGCCTGTGAGCGTTCGCTTGATCGCCGCCGGCGTACTGGTATTAGGCGGCATCGCCGTGTCTAACGTACGATGGGTTCCAGCGCGTCATATTTGATTGCGTCTGTCTCATTCCATGCCACGGATGCGAGGCTGTCGGGTTTGATGTGCAAGGTATCCATCTGCGCCCGCGTCGCCCATTTGCGCTGTGTCACGATGCCTTCAGGGTCGACCCATGTGTCGCTGATTTCGCCGCCTGTAATAGAGCACCGAAAGTAGATATCGGTTTGGTGGAAACTGCCATTGGGGTCGTGAAATTCGTTGATCAGGCACACATCGCCCACGCTTATGGTGAGGCCGGTTTCTTCCATGACTTCGCGAGCCAGATTGTCGGGCAGACTGCTGTGCGATTCCGCCCCACCACCGGGTGCGCACCACAGGTCGGATCGGTCTTTCCATGCATTCACCAGCAGCAGTCGGTTTTCATGCATGATAATGGCGCGGGTCGCGAGGCGAATGGGGCGTTTCATGCCCTCATTTGGCAGGGATTGACCAAAAGACGCAAGGTCAGTTTTTGTGCCCCTTTAATATCGATCTAGCGATGTCATCTCATGGGCTATGAAGATGATTTTGTCCGCAATCGCCCTGATCCTGTCCCCGCTGACGGCTATTGCCCAAGAGCAATGCGTCGTGATGTTGCACGGCCTTGCCCGCACGGAAATTTCGTTTGCCCCGATGGCATTGGTTTAGGAAAGCAACGGTTACACTGTGGTGAACAGCGGCTATCCATCGACCGAAGAAACGATCCAGCAGTTGGTTGATAAAAACCTGCCTGCTGATGTTGCCGCGTGCGGTGATGCTACTGTGAATTTCGTCACCCATTCGATGGGTGGCATATTGGTGCGCGCGTGGCTGAACAACAATCGTCCTGAAAATATGTGCCGTGTGGTGATGTTGG
>Ga0115005_10002486_pt1 | contig 14672 bp, 7 predicted proteins | sample ArcOceMetagenome_FD_87163 | JGI IMG/M metagenome (GOLD analysis project Ga0115005, IMG submission 87163) | Marine eukaryotic phytoplankton communities from Arctic Ocean - Arctic Ocean - Greenland ARC118M Metagenome | ecosystem: Environmental > Aquatic > Marine > Oceanic | place: Arctic Ocean... | reverse complement strand
TAGGCCGCCTGTAAATGCACTTGCATTGCCACGTATGGTACCATCATTTGGTTCACAATCTGCCGAAGATGAATCACAACAGTAAGTACAACATTCACAAAACACAGCATCAAACTTCCGGCCACAATCTGCCCACAGATCTCTCCCACTAAAATTCAATTCGCAATTCGTACTATCCCTATCATCGTCGTCACCATCGCCACCGTGAAACCGTGTACACAAAGAAGAGGGAATCTTCCCCCCATGAATCCGATTGGAATGCAAAAACAGCGATTCCAAATGAGTCAAAGACCCCAAAGCATCCGGCACAGGCCCCACCAACATGTTCCCAGACAAATCCAAATATTCCAGGGATCCATTCAAGACAAAATCCTCCTCCTCGCGACCATCGTCGGCTGAATAGGCATTGATGCCTCCAATTGAATTCGGAACGGTGCCCGTCAGATAATTACCCCTCAAATCCAGTTTCTTGAGATTGTAAAGAAGTCCAATTTCCGCCGGGATGGATCCACCGCTGATTCCCAAACCCTGGAGATTCATTTCAATCACTTTTCCACCCCCATCGCATATAATCCCATACGTTTTCTTCGTATACGTTCTCCTCGTCCAGGTGCGAGCACGCAACTTATGTCCATTGTCATTGGAATGCACACCGTCCTCGACATATCTCTCACGCGCAGATCTACGTTTCCTCGTATGTGCACCCATCCTGGTCTTCACACTCATCTTTGCATTCCAGCGACATACATCTCTTTCAGAGAGGAAACGCAGCGATCCATACGCCGTAATATTGGAAGAAGGAGTAAATTGTCGACCGAGGTTGGTATTGTATTCTCCATTGGTCGAGAAGAAGAAAACTGTAAGAATGTATCGCTGCAGGAGTTTAATGCTCGTACGTGTATCGTCTTCATGATTTTGATAGACATCCTCATGTTTGCGCTTTTTTGTGTCTTTCCGTTGCTGCTGCTTTGAAAGTTTGTGTGTATATTTGTCATGGTGGAGAAGCCAGTGGAATGCTTTGCCCTGTGGAGTGTTGAGGTTGTGTAATATTTGGCCATTGCTATTTCCAGTTTCAGTACTTGTTGTACCATTCTCATATTCATGACTTTGATGGTACTCATTGTGTGAGTACAATTGGGACAGAGATGAAATATTGATGTGGGAGAATGCATCCATGATGACTTGCTCCAGTAGAATAGAAAATTCGTCGTCTTCCGCACCATACACCACCTCATCTACATCATCCTTATCTAGTACATCATTCCCTTGGTCTTTGTCCATTGTCCCTTCATGTATAGTACCATGACTTGAGTACGAATGCGAATGCAATTGATTTTTCTGATTCTGAATTTCGACACCAAAGCCATATAGCTGGTCTTCTAATGGAGAAGATTTCGCACAAGTCCTTAGAAGAATGGCAAGGATGAAAAATTATGCTGCGATGAATGCCATCCGGTACCAGGGGAATACCCTGTCTACACGACCATCATGTGCCGGATACGTGAACATCCGTGTAGCAGCATTCTGTGTTGTGGTTTGAATTTTTTGGCGCGGGTGTTCCCGGCAATTATGGTAATGATGTGCACTTGTTACGTTGTTGGTGTTGGTGTTGTTGTGATCATGGGGGTTGTTATGAACATTCTTCTTTCTTCGTGGTGACTGTGCTAAGACTACGTTTACCATGATTCATTCTATTTAGAATCAAACAGAATGATTTCACCTGAGCACGTACGTCTACTAGTGAAGGGTTGAAGAGGTTGAACTAATTTGATGCTGTAGCATACTTTACTTGTAGGCTGTTTGTGCTGTGCTCTTGCTTTATCTATCTTGCGTCTTGCGTCTTCGGTCTATACGAACTCTTCGTCAAGAAATTTCTTGAGAGATTTAAATACTGTTATGTTCAATGTTGTAGGGTAGCGTAGTGAGTGCTAGATTTCCGTTTGCCGACACGTCAATCAAGGCGTTTTACACACGACTCAAATACAAGGGCTTTAGTAATCTTCAGAAATGAGGAATCATCATATCAATATGTGTGGCCTGCTGGGAGGCTCGGGCTCGTTCGTGAAGCCCAGCGCCAGCTTTTGCCAAACGGATCGAGAGATAGACAGCGCGGCCGCAATTCTCTCCAATCCACGCACTCCATGCGTTTCAAGTCTACACTACCGGGAATCGTTACGATTGTATAACATCACATCGTATTCAATAGATCAAGAATAAACGACGCTTGATTTAGGCAGTATCAGCAGCTGTCAGATAGCGTTTGGTTGAGAATCGAGTCACACTTGAAATAAAAGACGGGGGGAAACAAAGGTGACCGCGTCGACGATATCATACGATTGATTTCATTCCATACATCCAAATTCAGCAACTCAAAGATTAGATTAGTCCAGTGGATGCATCTATATTGAATCCGAGTGACAACACACAACGCAACAAATACAAATACAAAAAAGAGTGCAACAAAACAACCACAATAAATTCAAAATGAGTCAACAAGAAACCACAATGCCACCACTCAAACCTCCAAATGCCACATCATCGCCATCATCATCATCGATGCCCTTACCGCCCATCACACCAGAAGAAGCAGCCCGCAGATCCGCAGCCGCTAGAGCCTACGCCCTCTCATCCTCTACCGGTGGGGCCGCTAGCGCTACCTCTGTCAAAAATGCGAATGCACAAAACGCGAGTTCGAGTACGAATAATGCGAATGCAAATGCGAGTACGAGTGCGAAGGCCAACAACGTTACCAATACGTCCTACTTCCCGCCCCGGAACAATTCGCAACGAAATCAATACAATCCCAAAACGATTACAGCCAATCCGCGTCTTATAACCTCCCAGCATACCAATTCCAATACTCCAGGTGGCTATGGACACGGAACAAACGTGGGTGGAAATACCAATACGAATCCCAACACCAACATCATGACCGCGAACAACAACACGTCGAACATGAATGCGCAGCAGCAGGTACAGCATCGATTGAATGAATTGGAAGATATCGGGGATGACGAATATGCTAAATTCGTCAGGGGACTATTGGTCAATGATGATACTAGTTATGCGGGGAATCATCAGACGGGTGGATCGAGTTTGGGACGTTTGGGGGGATTGCATCGGGGTAGCAGTAGTGTTGGGAGCGTGGGAGAGACTGAGGACGATGAAGAGGATTATGAAGAAGATTACGCCTATCCTAATGATGACGATGAGGAGGAAGACGACGAAGATGAAGATGCGGGTGGTGAGGATGATGCTGCTAGTTCAGCAGATCGTAAAAGCGCATCCGCGATAAGTTCGCAAGAAACCGCAAGTACTGACCAGAAAATGAGTGGAGATGAATTGAAACCTGTAGGAATTGACGATTACGACTTTGACGAGTTGGATCTGGACCCCATTGCGCTCGAGGAAGAATTGGGCGGTTTGCTGGAGGAAGATATGGAAGCTGCTGTCAATTCTCTCATTCAGCAGGATATTTCCGATTTGAATATTTTGCACGTGCCCATGCCCATTATGCCGTTGCATGCAGAAGGGGCTGGTGCAGGATCGGGATCAGCGTCCGCGTCCAATGCATCCAATAATGCATCCAATAATGCAGCTGCTGGGAATGCAATCACATCCACCCATCCTCCCTCATCCACTACAGCTGCACAGGCGCATACCAACGCTAATTTTCCAATCCAGCCACTTTCACCCACGGCCCGTGCCCGAGCAACAGCAACAACACCCACGCATATACATACTCCGAGCAAAGCAGCCACATCTGCCGCAACGTCCGCATCAAAATTCCCTACACCCTCCCATCGCCAAATCATCCACCTCCAACAACTCATGAATCAACACTACCAGATCCTGCTGCAGCAGTCCGCACTCGCCGTACGCGCTGCGCACGGGAATAAATTCAAGAATCGGAACGGGGGGAGTAAGCGTAAGAGGCAGGAACACTTTTTTTGCTGTGGGGAAACGGCGGATGATTTAGCTGGGATTGTAGATGGGGCTGTGACTATGTTGCAGGATTTGGATAAGAATCGTAAGGATGCGATAAGGTATTCGATTCAGATGAGTAGGGTCAACTATAAGAGACATAAGGGGAATGGCCATGGCCATGGTTTTGGTAAGAATATAAGTGCAGCTGTGGGGAAGAGTGGAAATGTTGCTGGTACTGGTTTTGGACCGAGTATGGGGGGAAGTGGTGTGAGCAAGATACATGGGTTTTATCCACAACATCCTCCTTCTGCCGCGAGAGCCATTTTGGGGGATGACGGTCAAGACAACAACCGCATTGGGAATGAACAAAACAAAGATCATATGCAAGAAGGGATTTTGACAAGATCCGCATTCTCGAGAACCTTACGAGAGTCGGATTATGCAGCGGCCATTAACCCCGCTCATGGATTCGGAATCCACGCGGCTAGAGATCATTCCGAATCTTCCAATTCCAAGCTTGGATCGAATACGACGTTTGGCGTCAGAGGTCTGGCCCGCTTGGATGAGACATTTGCTGCCATTGATAACAGTCTTAGTGCTCAGTCTGCGACGGACTCTAATGGGGTGTTGCATCCTGTTAGTTCTATGGGTCGTATGAAGCCAGCTTTGAATAGATTGCACGATGCGGAAAATATCTTTTTGGAACCTCGTCATGGGCGAGCTTGTGAAATTCTACTTCGGCATGCGAGAGCGGATTATGATAGGAATCTCATTCCTGGTTACAGAGAATTGTCGCATCTTTTGACGTATCCTTCTGAAATTATGGGAAGGGAAGAAGGGATGCCAATGAGTGATGAGCAGCAAAAGAGTTTGAGGTCGAATAGACCCCAGTTCACAGCGGCGGAAGATAATCTACTCTTGAGAGGAGTGGTAGGTTTTTGTTGTATGAAATAATTGTTATCCTGTTTGTTTGATGGATTTGATTTGATTTATCCTCAATCGCAATTTTGTTCCGACGCGTACTTCAAACAGAATTTGTACGGGGAGAAAGAGTGGATGTTCATATCAGACCGTTTCCTGCCCGATAGGTCAGTAAGTATTATTGCACAACGATACTGGAGACTCTGTTTGTTAATTTACAGAGGGCATGGGATTCATATTGACCAAAATGGAAACTTCCGAGAACCTCCCAAAATGCCAAATGGTATTGACGATTTTGACGAATTTGCTATTTTACAAGCTTTGAAGGCCGTCCAGCAACCGGTTGCATTTGGATTATACAGATGGAGTATGGAGGAAGATATACTTCTATTGAAAGCTGTCCCTCTCATGGGGAGAATGTTTGCTGAAATTGGCAAGAGATTTGTTCCATATCGTGATAGAGGAGCTCTAAGGAAGCGATACCAAGTCTTGGAGAGGCGGGTGAAGGGTGCAATCAAGAGAGACAAGAAGATTCTTCGTGAAAATAGAGCGAAAGCTACCCCCATCAAGGTCGCAAGCAACAAAACGGCCAGTGTCAATTACACAGCAAACACACTCAAACAACTCCAACCTTCGAATGTTGCGCCATCTTCTTCCTACGGAAGAATGGCCACAAACGCGCCAGCCCAAACGTATAGTGCCAGCGGTGATTACTATTCTCGGCCTTTACCAAATACGAATGCTGCTTATCCACCGGCGAGCAGAAGAGAGATTGTACCATCAACGATGGTTTCTAATATCCACCCTCAACCTTCGTCAGATAGTTTCTCTAGTGCAGCCCTTGGGAGAGTGATTGAAGGGGAGTGGTCTCAGATGGGTAGAATAATTGAACAAGATACTGGTACCGGTACAAAATCTCGGTTCGAAGACCGGCATCCTGCGGGATGTGCACCACCCCATTCAACAGCGGGGTCACAGTATCCTCCACAACGATACCCCGCACCATATGCACCGCAATACCTCCCAAGTTTGGGTTTCAACGATGGTTCTCTCAGTGGATTATCAATGCTTGGTGATAGTATACAAGGAGAACATAGTCAAATAGCCGCTGCTTCCGGCGCAAAGCGGAAAGGAGAAAGTATTATGAACTCTGTCATGAAGCGAACAAATGAAAGCATGCCATACTCACATCGACCCCCTTCGGAATCCGCTCGGGGGGTTAGTACGGTTGTACAGGGTAAGGATGATCACAACAATAACCTCAAACCTTCTTCAGCCGAAAAGCAGGGTGTAGATAAAACTGGCTTTCATGCTTCGCCTCCTGCGAATCGTCAAATTAATAGCAACCTCAACTTCTCTCAGCTAGGGAGCACTATTCACATGGGTCATGGTTTTGAGCATAGTCTCATGGCCCCGCCTGAATTAGATGCTATATCGGTCTTGAACCAAATGCAGATGAGTAACTCCAGCATTGGTGGTTTAGGCAAATCAAAGTATACTGCTCCTTCTTCTCCATTCAAGCCTCCGAGAAACAGTGACTTGGAAAGAAAAAGAAATGTAAACAGTAATGCGTTCATACCCCAAAGGGCATCGTCAACAAAAAAGAGCAGTTTTCTTGATAAGGTCAAGCAAAAGGTTGTTGCGAGCAAGAAAAAATGATGTAACACCCATATCATATATATTTAATAGCGATGACATTTACCTTTTTTTTAATATAAGTTTATCCAGAAGCAGCACTTTTCTTCAAACAATGTTAGTACTGTAGCACACATAAGAAAGAAGCGAAGCGAGATAATGGCACTTTGAACTTGCGTTGCACGAACAATGAAAAATAGCTTGGTTATTTTTAGCATGGCGTTCCTCATTCTATATCGAATTGGATCCGGTCTGTTCCTGACCCATAAGACTCCAGCCCAGAGTATTTCTAATTTTTTCAAGCCTCTTCAAGTTTGTATTCCTATCGCTAACAGGTTGCGTCAAAGGGTACACGAAATTCGATGTTCGACTTGCACCCCTGTACAACACCAAATTATCCTCAGCCCTCAACACAAATTCTAAATCATCAAGGTAATCGCTGCCTTCGCCGACTGGAAATGCTGTTGGAACGGTGGCATGGAGGAAAGTATCCGTCAATTTTACAATCTGTGCCCCTGGAATATTGTTGACAGCCGAAACCAGTGATTTCCAAGCCACTCTCGAGTCACTCGTTTCAGTGATATAGTTCCAGGGAGGTGAATATCTCGATGGATTGCGGACACTACTGGTACTGACTCCATTCTCTGTCGCCGATATTCTAGACACACGTCCTTCGGGGTTTTGTGCATTGGTGAGGATATCCCCAGTACACGTCACGATAGTGTTGGCGGGCGTTGTGACAGTCTTGCACCCACGACGGCCTGCAGATGTAGCGGCCTGTGCTGTTGGAATGCTTTGGGCGTATTCTACGGCAGACGCAGGGCTTATTGGCAATGCGACAGAAATGATGCTGGCGATGGATCTTGTCATGAATCCACGGCGGTCTCTGTCGCCACCAATATTCTTCGGTGTATTTATGTTGAAGGAAATGCATTCTTTAGCCAAGCAAACCAAAAGCCCAACCGTGACAACTCTCATCTTTATTTCAAGTGTTTGCGTGGAATCTGAACTTAGCTTCTATCAAGTTGCAGATGGACTTGACGAAAAACGTTTGATGTTGTTGTTGATGAACAGTTGCGTCACTTTTATTTTGTGCGCCCCCGCGCCAAAAATTCTAAGGGGTTTGTTTTCCTGTTTTCCCTTTTGAAACGCTTGCTTGATTGCGAGCTTGCCGTGTGGATGATGTGAAAGATAATAATGCTGTACTGTACCGGTAGGTATTGTTGCAGACGACTCAATAAAATTGAATTTAGAATAGGACGAGTATTTGAGACAGTTTAAAAGTTGCCATTCGATTTCATAAAAGTCTTTTCAATATTTTTTTCTCAAGATCCATGTTGATTCCAAGTCGGAATCAAGTTGGATATTAAAAGAGAGACTATACTTGCCAAACAATTGCTCATCATATTCATGTTCATATGCGAATTCAGCTTGCCAAAAGTCATTAGTGTGCACATTCTGATCCAATGGAACTTCGTCATTATCGGATTGCTGATAAAGTAGATAGTTCCTTGAACATAGTCCAGTGAATTTGATTGGTACAGCTCCTATTCCCCCATAGATGCTAAAATTGACAGTGTCTTCGTTAGTGGCAGCAATGATTATGGGATAGTTCAATGTCACTTCTCCTCCTGAATGAATCAATATCGACATTGCATTCCCAATTACTTCGCGGTGAATAGTTTTCCAGGAATCAGTATTTGCCTGCAAGTGATTTATGAAGTCTTCATTCGGTCCGTAGTAGTCAGTAGCATTTTTTGGAAAAGTCAGAACTGCAATATCAAAGGAAATCCAATCTCCATCTATAAATTCATTAATCGCTTCAGGGGGCTGTATCATGAATGTTATGTTTGCTTCGTGATCGTCGGCCGTCCGCTGTTGGTTGCAAAGAGAAAATGATGGATTGTTATACTGCTGCCCACCAAAACGGGCATCACATTTTCTTATCACTAGAGCTCTCCATCCTTTCCCCCATTTTCTCTCATCCAATTGCCTCTGTCCTGGAAAGCCAAACCACCAGGGTCCATCCCCCTCCATTTGTTTCTTAGATAAATATATGCCAGATGGAATCTCTCCTAATTGTCTTTCTTCAACTAAACCCTCGAAATTTCCCCAAGCGATAGTTGGTGTGCTAATATACCCAGCGGTTCCGAGCTGAAAGAAGCTGATGTCTGAGGAAGCGGGGAGATCTCCTCGAAACTCGTATTTGATTCTTGTAATTGTTCTGCAATAATCATCCGTTCTTGAGGTGTTTACATTTGCTGACATGTAGACTCTCTTTTCTTCTCCATACCAACCTGTATAAAGAACATCAGTCAGACATGGCCCGTGCGAGAGGTATGCGCATTTCCAATGAAAAGGCAATAACCTCATTCCTTCAACAATAAATGTTGCCCAATCCCCACCCCAACCTGCATCCGACCATCGCCATTTTAAATCATCAAGACCTTTGGTCATGAGCATTCTAATATCGGTGATCGTCCTCTTGGTACACCCCATATCTATATCCATGCAGTATGTTTCTCCCCAACACCCAATTGCAAGCTGCTCCCAGCGTGTTCCATGATTATGATAGCCTGGATAAACATATGAACAAGATTCAGTTGGAAACACGTGTGAAGATGAAGAACATGTTTTGCTGTTAGTGTATTGAGTACGTGTACCTACCTACAAGTGACAAGTTTGCATGTGACGCCGATGGTAAAGTCCCATAGAAACCGTAAACTATACGAATCCGGTAGGTCGTCAAAGTAGTTCCTTTCGCAGGAAGATAACAAAAGAATCTGCCATAAGGAGGGATATTCCCCAAGTGCCAATTTTTGCTAAGCTGTATCGGTATACCAGTTGGATTATAATCTTCATCACAAACAATCGGACAAACCCCCGTCGGGTTCGCCAATGGTTGAACAAATAGGAGCACAGGGACATATATGTTGGAACCTTTATTCAAAATGTTTACCTCGAATTCATCGTAATCTCGGATATCCCTGTAACCACCTAAAAATGGTCGTTTTAGATCACCATTGGCACTTATCAAAAAGCAATTGAAACTTTTGTTGAAGGCGGACGATATCGTCTGGGTCGGTTTGGTCTCGACTTCAAGTATCACTCCAGAATTTGGATCCAGCATCTTTTCTAAATTATCCGTAAGATTGCAGGACAGAATGGACGAGTATTCATTTTGTTGAGGGGTATCTTTCGGGACAAAGGACTGTGATGTGCTCCAATGTTTGAATCTTACACTCACAGTGAATTCGTCAAGAAAAGATGATCCATTGTTTGTTTGATGTTCAACACCACCCCTCCCTCCAATGTCGTCTAACTTGATGTCGACCTGGAATGTTATGGAATCTGGCCACACTAAGACGACGAGAGTTGCATCAACATTATGCAGACCTTCAAAGTGCAATCCTCGAAAGTCATATCGTTGACATATCTTCCCAGCTTCCCACAACCGCGAAGGTTTTTCTGCATGAGTGGCGATATAGGATTTATTGCCCATCTGCAACTCAATTAGAAGGTCCTCTCTCACTAGTCCTTTTTCCATTCTTTCCCTATGTCTTTCCTGCAGACAGTCAAGGTATGTGATGCCATCTTTTGGATTGAACTCCTTGAAGCGTACAGATGTTAAATCTTTGCATTCTACAATGAGTCCATAGTATCCGGATTCGAATGCAATTATTTCGTTACCGTGCGCATATCTAAATGAGTGAGAGTAGTTCCCTGGTGCCGATGGCGAAAGGGTGTCATCTTCGCCCGGATTAATTTTAGATTCCACCATTGCTTCACGTATTGAGCTCGACGACGCGTAAACGTTCTCATGGGAAAAAAAGGAGGTGTGATGTGTGATTGGTCTTTTGGATCTACTGTATTGGTCTGGGGTTCTGTGTTCTAATGACCTGTAATGACCCCTGACCCCTGACTGGATGAAAAATCAATTTTAAATTTTCACATCAACTCAGGTCACATAGAGGAAGGTTCCGGGTAATATTAGTCTAAAAGCTAAAAGGAGCACAGGTAATTATTAGGAAGGCGTAATTTCCGAGTGCGATATCAAATAGGCAATAATAGGAACAAAAGGTTTCAGTATCAATAACAACAAAACTGATATACTGTCAAGGTCCTGTGTGCTGTAAAGCAAAAGTTGAAAGAACAACACCAGGGATTCCAACGTGGTCCCCCACCGTAGTACTAACCTTGCCAGATCATACTTAACTTCGCTGAGCAGACGGGAAGCGGTGCTGTCATGATTGTATGGTCGTTCCTGATTGTAACGGTGTTTTCACGAATTTTGATCACTATCTTTATGTTTTAAACGCCTTTATTTTATTTTCCTGTCCTTCGATCTCCTCCCTCGATCCACACAATACCATCTAATTTCCTGTGTGCAGAGCGGTCTCAACCTATGTACAGTACCTATATGGGGCAGCTTTGAAGTTGACAGAGAAAAAACATTTTTTAATTCAAAATTGTTGAGGTTTTCACCTTTTTTGAGCCAGCGATTTTGAATTTGCGCAGTCATTGCGGTGTCTCCAATGCCCTCTCTCTCTCTTCTTCCTTTCCTCCCAACTTCAAATTGAACCGCCCGTGCGTGGACACGTTTTGGAAACGGAAAGAAGAACTATAACTAACTTTCTCAAAATTCCCCGATAGAGAGTCAAGAGGAGGGAGGAAGGCACCAAAGAGCAAAGAGTCAGTCAGTCAGAGAACAGAACAGCATACCAATCATTTCATAACTAGTAACTTTGCTTCATTCTGTGCCAACGATTCAAAAATGAGACAGCTTCATGCAGGACAACTGCGCTATCAGGTAAGGCACAGTGAGAGACTTGCATCCAAAACAAACGGACCGGACAATTTTCAAGTGGCACACCAGCTATTGCCGCATCGGAACGTTTACATACTGCCAATTGAAAGTGTGGAAACAATTCTCCAATGCTGTGCTTGGTACCAGAGAACAGCTCAAAATCCGTGCCCGTCGTTTGATCAAGTGTTACTTGCTTTCCTTTATTGTACAATTAAATTCTAACCGGAGAAGTACCTTATTTTCCATAAATACTCGTAGGACTTCGCAAAATTGAGAGAAGCGAGAGCTTTCAGTCGTGCCCCTATACAACTGCAACCCCTCGAAGGCATCTCTCCATCCTTTATCCACCTAAATACCCATATTAATTCCATCAATTCAGGATCATCAGGGAAAGGACAATCATTGACACAAATTCAAAAGAGATCATTCTTCACAAACACCATCTCCAAGAAACTATCCAATTTCCGCCTCAAGCAACTCGAACGAGGTGCAAATCAAAATCCAACCAACCCTACAATTCAATACGAGTTCCTTTCCGAGCTTATGCAATCTTACCCTGAGGCAGTCATACATCGTTTCGAAAAATATCCAGAATTTGTCTTGGACGAAAGGAGCGCATTACTGTACTTTGGCGCGCTGCAGAGGGTCGGAAAGAATGGCATGGAAAAATTTGATTTGAAGAGTTTTGTCAAGAGAGTCAAAGGTAATAATAGTGTCATTGATCCATTGAAGATGCAGGCTCTATTTGACCTGGATCAGGGCAAGGGTTCCGGAAAGAATCGTGTCACGGTTGCAACGGAAGTCATGCAGATATTATCAGGTGTGCATATGGGCAGTACGCCTGCGGGTGCGATTGGTATGAGTGGTGTTGGGGCACTTGGGTCTATGGGAAGAGGCGGTGATACGAAGAATCCACTATTTGTGCAGATGAATACTCCGAGGATCGGGCGCACGGCTTTGCTTACTCTAGCGAGGCATGTTTTAATTACATTTATAGTTGTGAGTGCGATTACTGCTGTAGTGGACGGACAAGGTCTTGGTGGTAGAGGTATGGGAATGAGTTCGAAGCATGTCCAGGAGGCAGAGGAAAGTGATGTCAGGTTTGAAGATGTAAAGGGTGTTGAAGAAGCAAAAGCTGAATTGGAAGAGATTGTTGAGTACTTGAAGAATCCTGAAAAATTCACACGATTGGGCGGAAAATTACCGAGAGGTCTCTTGCTAACTGGACCTCCGGGAACAGGAAAAACTTTGCTTGCAAAAGCCATTGCAGGCGAAGCTGACGTTCCTTTCTTTTTCTCAAGTGGATCACAGTTTGAGGAGGTGTACGTTGGTTTAGGTGCAAAGAGGGTCAGAGAGTTGTTTGAGGCTGCAAAAAAGAAGTCCCCTGCCATCATTTTCATTGACGAGATTGATGCGGTTGGAGGGAGTCGTAAGCTCAAGGACCAATCCGCGCTAAAAATGACTCTTAATGAACTTCTTGTTCAGATGGACGGATTTGATGAAAACAATGGTGTGATCGTCATTGGAGCAACAAACTTCGCAGAATCATTAGATGAAGCTCTTCTTCGTCCGGGGCGTTTTGATAAACACGTCACTGTTCCTCTGCCAGATATTGGTGGGCGTAAGGCTATTTTGGAAATGTACGCAAAGAAAACGAAGATAAGCAAGGATGTCGATCTGAATATAATAGCCCGCGGAACTGTTGGTTTCACTGGTGCTGACTTATTCAATCTGATGAACCAGGCCGCCCTCAAGGCAAGCACTGATGGATTGAACAGTATTACCATGAGTGTTTTGGAATATGCCAAGGACAAGATTATGATGGGAGCCGAACGTAAAACAGCCGTGATTACTCCAGAGACAGCAAAGACCACAGCATTCCACGAAGCTGGGCACGCCTTAGTTGCTGTATTGTCAGATGGAGCGTCTCCTATTCATAAAGCGACTATCATGCCTCGTGGTTCTTCCTTGGGGATGGTCACAATGCTACCTGATGGTGATCAGACGTCACAAAGTCTGAAGGAAATGCTTGCCTTTATGGATGTTTGCATGGGCGGCCGTGTCGCAGAAGAACTGATTTTCGGTTCAGAGAATGTAACAAGCGGGGCTAGCTCAGATATCATGAATGCAACAAGGACAGCAAGAGCCATGGTAACAAAATATGGATTCAGTGAAGAGGTGGGCATTGTGTATCATGGTGGTAACACAGGTGAAGAGAGTGCAAGTGGTGCAACTAGAGCCAAGATTGATTCTGAGGTGAAGAACCTAACAGACAGCTCATACAAAAGAGCAAAAGAATTATTATCAAAGCATTCGAAAGTGCACCACTTGCTCGCAGAGACTTTGTTAGAATATGAGACTTTGACTGGTGATGAGGTAAGAGATATCATTCACAAACGGAAGAAGCCCAGTAGATCAATTATAAATAAGGAAGGAGGGGCAAGAGGAGACCGCAGTGTCTTGAATGCATCAACCAAGCCAGCAACTAAGTCTAAGTTCCCTGGTTTGGGGGGGAAAGTCGCAGAATCTAGACGAGATACAGCAGCTACTGAGTAGTGTAGGATTGAATTAATGAGCTGTTTTGACCTTTTATGTGCCTCGTAACGATGAAATGACACGAAAATACTGCGGATAGATGGCAATATTTGATTTGCTAATTCTGGAATGGTTGTTTCAAACAATAGCTTGACATCTGTGAAATGTTATCTACGGTATGATACCGGTACCGTTCAACTTCTTCCGGACTTTGGTGGTCCCATTAAAAATCGTCTAAGCAGAGAGAAACAAGATTTTCTCAATTCAAGCCTCGTGGATTAAAATTCAGGTTGTGAATGGCTCACGCCCTATTATTGCCCCCCCCCCTCTTTGCAACACTGATCAGTCCGATGAGTTCCGGTGTTAGTTGCTTACTGCACGTACTTTACTACTGCCTGTAGCTACTAGTAAATATTTCCTGGAAGGTGAATCCCTCTTTTTTCAGTACGTGTACAAAGTTTATAACTCGTTTGTGTTTAGAAACTTTCAACATGCGTTGAAAATTATTTGCAGGGTAGGACAAAAAGAGCCACTTACTGTAAAATGCTCCTCCTCAGAGTATTGCGCCACAGTGTTTTTTTGTTTGTGACTTACTGTATAATTCAAAGTGAAAGGCATAAAGGTTTCAGTAGAATTCAACTTTTCTCAACGGACCTCCTTTCGGGCATAAAGTTTTATTGTTTGCCTCAAGCCTCACAAATCAATCGAACACTTCATTACACGTACCATAAATCCAGTTCTCAAGCCTTCAAACATTTCATTGAGAAAAGAACGAAATGAGATCTTTTACTGCCCTCACACTCTTACTTGCGCTCATCGGTGTGCTTCAAACGAACGCGGGTGGTGC
>Ga0115005_10002485_pt1 | contig 14675 bp, 17 predicted proteins | sample ArcOceMetagenome_FD_87163 | JGI IMG/M metagenome (GOLD analysis project Ga0115005, IMG submission 87163) | Marine eukaryotic phytoplankton communities from Arctic Ocean - Arctic Ocean - Greenland ARC118M Metagenome | ecosystem: Environmental > Aquatic > Marine > Oceanic | place: Arctic Ocean... | reverse complement strand
TGCTGATACTCTTTAAAGTGGTCGAAGTCTTCGGTTTGTACAGTGATCATAATTAGCCGCCTGTGACAGGAGGAAAGAATGCTACTTCATCTTCATCACTAATTTGGGTGTCCAATCCGCATAAAGTTTGATTTACCGCGATGAGAACTTGTTGTTCTTTCAACCATTGCCATTTGTCACCACGTTCAATTAGGTGTTGTTTAAGATCTGCAACTGTTTCTTCTCCGGCGTACTCAATGTTCAGGTTGGAACAGTCAAGTTGTTCTCTAAGTTGCGCAAAAAAATGGATATGGATCATACCTGACGACTCAGACACATCGGGGCCAATGACTTTTTCAAATGCGGGATGAAATTACAGGGACCGTGTGCAGCATTCAATTGGTGCTGAATAATGCCAGTCCATGCTGTTTTACAAGCGCCAGTTGAACCAGGTAAACAAAAAATCACTGTGCCATTAGCAAGCCCTGATATGGCACGTGATTGAATTGTTGATGTGCCAATTTCCTGATAAGAGATGTGTCTAAACAGTTCACCAAAGCCTTCAACTTCTTTATCAAATAGAGGTTTAACGGCCTCAGGTGTTGAGTCGCGCTGGGTAAAGCCTGTACCGCCTGTGATCAAGATGGCTTGAATTTTTGGATCGGCAATATAAGCCGAGACCAACGCTCTTATTAAATAGACATCGTCAATAACGATATCGCGTTTAAGCACTTGATGGCCTTCATCTGTGGCACTTAGTGCCAAATACTCGCCCGACGTATCTGTGCTTCTTTCTCGTGTATCTGAAACCGTTAGCACCGCTATTGATAGTGGCTCGAAAGTTTTATTTGAATGGCTCATTCACTACCTCAGAAAAGTTTTTTAGGGTGTTAGGAAAAAAATGTTGCATGGCCGCACGCCACTGATCAGGTGTGTTGGCGTTAAACAAACTGGACTGTTTGTTTGCATGTAGTTCAACAAGTGGGAAGTGCGAACAAAAACCGTCAACGGAATAACTGTTGGTACAACGCAATGTATAATCCAATGTCTGTTTGAGTGTTTTTGTGTTGTGTAAAAACAAGGGCAGACTATGTTTGCCGTAGCGCACGTTGTTGCGTGTGTCTTGCCCCTTATCAATTAGCGCTTGTAAAGCATCAACATGCATTAAGGGTAAGTCCACTGGGACAATTAGTAAGTTTGAAAATGGGAAACGCATGGCGATACTATGAATGCCAGACAAGGGGCCTTTGCTGCCAATGATGTCAGCAAAGTGACCTTTCAGTCCGTCATTACGACTGATGACCGTTTTGCTGACCGAGGTTTTGCTAAGTGTTTGATAGGTGCGAGCCAGCATCGATTGGTCTTCAATGTTAAGTAAAGCCTTATCTTTGCCCATGCGTACTGATTTACCACCTGCTAAAATAACGCCGATTGTCATCATATCTATCCCCCTAACATTGCTAGTTGTTTGGTTGCGCCGGTAAAACCATCCGTTAGGTAATGACTGGCTTTTTTATCTTGTAGGTGTGCGATTATGACTGAACAAGTCTGCTCAACGTCTCCTTCAGTAAGTAAGTGACGAATGTTAAGCCCTTGTTCTGCAAATAAACATAAATGTAATTTTCCTTGAGACGAAACGCGCAACCTATTGCAGGAATCACAGAAATTTTTGCTGTAGGGCATGATCAAACCGATATTGCCTTGATAATCAGGGTGGCTAAATTCTTGTGCTGGGCCGGCGTCTTTTGTGCGAACAATACGCTGCCACCCTTGGTTAATCAGAGTGGATTTTATAGTGTTACCTGGCACATGGTTGTCGGTAAAAAATGCCTGGTTGTCACCGGTCTGCATTAATTCGATAAATCGCCATGTCACTGGGTGTTTTTTTAAATAGTAAAAGAACGCGTTTAACTCGTTATAGTTGAATTGTTTCAACATCACTGTATTCAATTTTACGTCTTTGATACCGGCACTAATGGCCTTGTCTATGCCTAGTAAGATGTCATCTAACTTTTGTTTACCAGTTATGGCTGCAAACATTCTTGGGTCTAGGCTGTCTGCGCTGACGTTTAAGGCGTCCAATCCAGCTTTTTGATACTTGTCTAAATCGCGGTTTAGTAAAAATCCATTGGTGGTCAGTGCCACCTTCTGTATGCCTTTGGTTTGTTTGCAGATAGCTATAATGTCGATTAAATCCTTTCGTAGAGCTGGTTCGCCTCCAGTGATTCGAATTTTGGTGGTGCCCATGGCTGCAAAGGCTTTTACCAGAGTTTGGATTTCTGTCTGTGTCATACCATCTTTGGGGGTGTGACAGTCATTACCGTTTGGTAGGCAATAGTTGCAGCGAAAATTACACATTTCCGTTATCGAAAGGCGTAAGTAATTAAACCGTCTGCCAAATGTATCTTCTAACTTCACTTGAAAACCTTTGTGATCATCGATCATATTGACGCTTATTAATGACATTTAACACTGCGTATTTTATCTAAATTGATTGTGGACGATAACCGTGGGTTTTGTTATTACGCTGAAGGGATACTCACTTATGAGTACAAAAAAGCCAGCCATGCTAAGAGCATGACTGGCTTGTTAAAATTCAGTGAAAGGTTTGCACGAGTGTTAATACTTAAGGGTTAACATACACCATAGTTTGTTGGTATCGACTGAAAAATCATCCGCACTGTAATTCGCATATTTAACCAATAGACCCACTTTATCTGCTAATGGATACTTGGCAATAAGGTTAACCTCATTACCATAATCGATTGAGTTCACATCAGACTGTAACTGGTGAAATATCGCAGCTAACCCAAGTTTGCCGACTTTGCCTGACGCTTTGACGTACATATCATTCACCCCTTGAGTAGGCGTACCCAAGAACTTATCTGTAAAACCTTGGAATTTATGTAAAGTTGCAAGAGGTGTGGTAAACCCCTTACCATTATCACTACCAAGGGATTCATAACCAATACCTAAGTTTACCGCAGAAACCTTGGTCGCTAATTCAACAGCAAGGTAGTCAGCTGAAAAATCGATTGGATTGTCGCCAGTTTCAGATTGCTTTGCATAAGAAGCATGCACTTTAAATATGGCAACCTTTCCGTCATAACTCGCACCAATTGTGCGTGTTGCTAGCGCATTAGCGGTATCAAAGTCCAATTCATAGGCGAAACCAGCCACTTTGTGTTGCTTATTGATTGTATACTTCATGTTAAGTAGGTGCAGATTACCGCCTAAATCAGATTTGCCACTGTTAGGGCCAAAAATGCGATTAACATTATGGACATAGCTGTAATCGATATTGAATCCATTTAGGTTGACATACTGTGCACGGTAACCATCGTATGTTTGTTCGTTTTGACGCCAAGCCACACCACCTACAAAACGCTGATTATTGTGATTGATACGTTGACGGCCTGCTGACAGGGTTAGGTTTTTATTTTTATAACCGAAGTAAGCTTGATTTATATCTGTGTCGGTAGGGTCTGCAACAACAGGGTACTGGCTTTGACTATTAACGGTACTGTTATAGTTCTCGTTGCCGATAGCGGTTACGTTGTCTACTTCAAATACAGTAAAAAAACCATTCAGATCGGCGCTTTTGTAACTTAACCGGGTCAGTAATGTTGAAGCATTTGCTGTTTTATCGATATTGTCCTGATCAACTCTTTCATAGCGATAACGCAAGGTAATATTTGTCTTGCCTTCAGCCAGCGCTTTCTGAACATCTTTAAATCTGGCGGCTTGAACATCTGAAGAGGCAAATAAGCCAGTGGCTAGCGCCGTGGCCAATGATAGTGCAATGAGTGTTTTCATGGAGCTATTCCTATATTAATTATCTGTCATCACTATATCCCTTATTTTATTTAAAGTTCATATAAAACAAGGGGATACCAACTAAGTTTTATGATGGAAAAACAGTGTTACAAAAATATACTCCTTTGTAGGCATGACGCGCATTAGCTAGTAGTGATACAAGTTTTTATATAGACAGGGATGATTAAAAGAGGAACCGTGGATTAAGTAAGAAATGCTTATTAGCCTTTTAAGCGGCTAACGTATTATCCCGGTCTTCCATCCACCCGTGGAGTGCTAAGTATTGGTATATAAACCACTAAAAAACATGTGAAAGTGAGACACCATAAAACACCTGACATCACCCACATTTGTATGCTGTACTGTGGCCATATCGCCACTAATAGGCTTCTCGTTAAAGCACAAAGGATGATAGCAATAAAGGCAAAATGCATGATCCACCCAACTTGTAACATGCGTCCAGTATGACCTAATGAAACGCGAGAAGTCATTGCTAAAATCATTCCGCCGAAGACACCCACTGTCAGGCTATGCAGCGCTGTACTGAAACTGATAGTTCCAAATGCAAAATGCCATCCCATTAACAGCAGACCAATGGGGATAAATAACATGCTGAAGTGCAGTGACCACACTAAGGGCAGGTTTAACGTTAGCCAAGGTCGCCACCTCAATTGACGAAACAAATGAAGAGCAGAGCTTGAAAAACACAGAACACCCACTAAATTTGTGTTGTTGGTTGTACCTGTTATTAACAGAGCAAATAACACCAATAAGCTTGATAGAGCAATGATTTCTAGCCACTTCAAAGGTGCTACTTTACCGGTACCCGTGCCGTTTGCCGTAAACATGGGAATAACGCGCCCTCCTAAAAACGCCACCAAAAAGGTCACCATCAATACCATTCCGTGCAGGCCTTGTTGAGATAGCGCAATGTCGAAGCCATATTGTGGTAAAAAGGTCAGTGCATTAGCGATTGTCATAAACACCAAAACAGGAATAAAAATCATATTGCGATATTGACTTATTTTAATCAGGGGGAGCCCCAGTAAGAGTGCTGTGAGGGGCAGAAAGCTTAAATCGACTGCCATGATGATGCTTAAACTAATATCTGGGTTGGTTATGAGTAACACTCGAGCAGTTAACCAAAGCACACATAAAAATAGCAGTTTCACGCCTTTGATAGCGGTAATGCCTGTCCAAGTTTGCACTGCGGTTAATAGAAAACCGGCCACTATAGCGGGCACAAATCCAAAAAGCATTTCGTGGCTGTGCCACCAAAAACTGCCATTAAGCGGAGCCAGAGATTTATTGCCAATTAGTAAGAGCAACCAAATCGACATTGCAAGTAGCGAGAATAAACTACCAAGTAAAAAAAACGGACGAAAGCCTAAGCGTAAAATGGGTATTATTTTTTGTTCTTGTTTAAGGTCGGTAATGTTCATTCATCTTGCTCTAAAAAATTATGTTGCTGGGCATTTAAAACACGTTGATTGTGACGTTCGCGTTTAATTGCCAGATGCATGAGTAGCATACACACTGCCAGTACACCGTATAACAGCATAAAACAAGCGCTGTACACTCCTGCAAAATCCACTGCAATACCAAATAAAATGGGTAAGGTGCAACCGCCAAGTGCCCCCAGCATAGCCACCAAACCACCGACACTGCCCATTTGTTCAGGGTAATAATCGTTGATTAGCTTATATACACTGGCGCGACCAAAACCTTGCGCTAATCCAATAACTAATAATAACAGAGTGAAGACCCACACATTTAATTCGATATATAGCTGCACGTCTTTTTCGACCCCATGTACTATCATGGTAGTAGGTGGGTAACTCAAAAAGAATAGACAAATAAGACAGATCCAGAAAACACTCCAGTTAACATTGCGGGCACCGTACCTGTCTGCAAACCAGCCCCCTGCGGCTCTTGCCATGCTCGAACTGATCACAAACAGTAAGGTCAACGCCATCGCTTGGTTAAAAGGCAAGTTATAAGCATTTACGTAATATTGAGGTAGCCATAGTATCAGTGCTAGAAAACTACCAAACACAAAATAGTAATACAGCCCAAAACGCCATACTTTGGCATGAACTAAAGGCTTGATAAAAAAATAAAATGTCTTACGTTTTGTGTTGTGCAAATAATCAGGAGCTTTAGGTGCAATTAGCCAGAACAGAATACAAGTTGCCAACATCATGGCACTGTATGCTGGGCCAATATATTGCCAACCCCACACATCTTTGATGTAAGGCACCAGTATCAGGCTTAAAGCGGCACCCGCATTGCCCGCACCAAATACACCCATGGCCGTTCCCTGTTCACTACTCTCAAACCAGTCAGTGAGGTATCGAATACCTATGGTGAAGGATACGCCGGATATGCCAATCAGCAGACCCGTAATGAGGTAACCATTAAAACTTTCGACCCTCGGAAGTAAAAATAATGGAGGTACAACTATCAGCATTTGCAAAATAAATAGCAGTTTGCTTGGATACCGCTCACAAAGTATGCCAATTGGTAATCTAAATAATGCACCGGTAATAATAGGCGCAGATAAAAGTAAGCCAATTTGTGTACCCGATAATCCTAGTTTCTGCTTAAGTTCGATACTCATGACCGAATATAAGGTCCACACAGAAAAATTAACAGCAAACGCTATGGTTGCCATAATAAGTGCACGTGTTGCTTGTCCTTTTTGGATCGCTGAGTTCACCCTTTCTCATGCCCTTATAAAATTGTATTTGAGTCACTATAGCGCCTGCCAAATCAGTTCTCTATATCTCCAACTAGTTGCATTTAATTGTTAGTGGTCGTTTCTATACCTACTAGTGAGTAGCTTACCTAGAAACCGTGCTGGATAGATGCTTTAAGGCAACTACCACCTAAGAGCTATCAAAATTTTAGAGGACTATTTGTAAGGTTCACAAGCACTAAAATAAGCCACAAAAGCATGCCATTATCGTCGCAGTTAATCACATTAAGGGTGTGCCATGGGCACCTTAGGAGAATTGAATGTCGACACATAGCAGACTTAACTTGTTTAATTTTGCAGATCCCAAAATTAAAACACTACACATTACTTGGTTTGCGTTTTTCCTGACCTTTTTAGTGTGGTTTAGCCACGCACCTTTGATGGTATTTATCAAAGAAGCATTTGGTTTGAGTACACCGCAGGTCAAGGCTCTACTCATTCTAAATGTTGCTTTGACGATCCCTGCACGGATAGCCATCGGCATGCTTGTGGATAAGTTCGGCCCTCGTCACGTATTCAGTGGCTTGTTGATCAGTTCATCATTTATTTGTTTTGGTTTTGCCTTAGCTGATAGTTATGCTCAACTCGCCTTATTCCGCTTCTTACTCGGTTTTGTAGGGGCTGGTTTTGTGATTGGTATTCGGATGGTGGGGGAGTGGTTTCCTGCCAAACAAGTAGGAATTGCTGAAGGTATATATGGTGGTTGGGGTAACTTTGGCTCTGCGGCAGGAGCTATGAGCTTACCAACTATTGCTTATATGTTTGGCGGTGATGATGGTTGGCGATACGCAATAGCACTGACAGGTTTACTGACATTCATTTATGGTTTTATTTATTTCTCACAAGCCAGAAACACCCCAAAAGGTTCTACTTATTTTAAGCCTAAAAAATCAGGTGGTCTTGAGGTAACAACCAAAGGTGACTTTTACTTTTATCTCGCCACTAATGTACCTATGTATTTAGCCCTTGGTGTATTGGCTTGGAAATTATCCCCTGCAGGAGTTAGTTTATTTTCAGACACGGCAATGTATGCGTTATGGGTGTCGTTAGCGGTATTATTTATCTTTCAAACAAGTCAAATCTATAAAGTGAATAAAGAAAACTTAGAGCATGGCGTGCCAGAACTAGAAAAATATAAGTTTAAACAGGTTGCCATACTCAGTGTCGCTTACTTTGTGACCTTCGGTTCTGAGTTGGCGGTTGTTTCAATGTTGCCGCTGTTCTTTCTTGATACCTTTGCTGGTTTAGACCCAGTCAAAGCAGGATTACTGGCATCGGGTTTTGCATTTATGAATTTAGTGGCACGACCTTCTGGAGGCTGGTTCTCAGATAAATTTGGACGTCGCAAAAGCCTAATGATTTTAATCGGTGGACTGTCAGTTGGCTACTTCACGTTAGCTCAGATAGATGGTACTTGGTGGATACCTATAGCAGTGGCATCTACCATGATGTGTTCTTTCTTTGTACAAGCCGGTGAAGGTGCTGTATTTGCTATCGTGCCCTTGGTAAAACGCCGCATGACTGGGCAAATCGCCGGTATGACGGGAGCTTACGGCAACGTTGGTGCGGTAACCTATTTAACTGTTTTGTCCTTTGTTGACTACAGTACTTTCTTTTTAGTGATTGCAACGTCTGCGATAGTAATCTTCTGTGCGTGTTGGTTTTTAGAAGAGCCCCAAGGGCAAATTGCCGAAGTTGCCGCTGATGGTAGTGTACATTTGATTGACGTCAGTTAATTCAGGGTTTTATGGATATAGTGGATCAGCTATATTGTTGATCCACTTTTGTTTGAAAATGCGTAGCTGAATATAGGAGCATTATGACCGAATCATTAATCAAACAGGAGAAAGGCTTACAAAGTGGCGTAGAATCTTTGTCCGTCGACCTCGGCTATGTTTCTATTGCAGGGATTAAACCAGTCAATGAAGACGCGGTTCTAGCCCATATACCGGATTCTCAATACGCATTGGTTAATAAGGGTATCAGTGTGGTGATTGCTGACGGTGTTAGCAGTGCAGAAGCGGGGAGAGAAGCTAGTCAGTATTCGGTTAAAAGCTTTATCGAAGAATATTTTCGTACGCCAGATACTTGGTCTGTAAGCCAAGCCGGACAAAAAACTTTATCAACCATTAACCTCAATCTTTTCAAAAAAAGCCATGCGTTCACACAGCAAGAAAAGGGCTTTTTATGCACCTTTACTGGGCTGGTTATTAAATCTCGCACCGCCCACTTTTTCCATGCAGGTGACTCTCGATTGTATCGTTTGCGCAATGGAGAAATCACCCAACTTACTCGCGATCATACAGTCAATATTGGTGGTGGGAAAAATATTTTGGCCCGGGCTGTTGGTATGGATAATGTGCTACAAATTGACTATGGCAAGTCGTTACTGGAGCAAGATGATTTATTACTGCTAACTACTGATGGTGTGCATGACTTTGTTGCCCAAGAGAAGTTAAAAGAGATTTTGGCTTCAGGTACCTCGGCGCAGAAAATGTCTGATGACCTGATCCAAGCAGCACAAAATGCCCAGAGTGATGACAACATTAGTTGCGCTATTTTACGTATAGATAATTTACCAAACGAGAGCCGCGACGACTTCAATGCCAAATTAACCCGCTTGCCGTTTCCGCCGGATCTGGAACCGGGTATGAAGTTAGACGGTTTTCAAATCAATCAAGAATTATTTGCTAGTAGTCGCAGTCAAGTTTACTTAGTTACCGATCTTGAAACGGGTAAACAATTAGTCATGAAAACGCCATCGATTAATTTTCAAGATGACGTTCACTATATCGACAGGTTTATTCAAGAAGAGTGGATTGGCAAACGTATACAAAGCCCTTATGTAGTCAATATCATTGCTCAGAATAGGCAGCGAACCTGTTTGTATTATCTAATGGAGCATGTAGCCGGTATACCACTAGATAAATGGATGCGACTCAATCCTCTACCTACCCCCAAAAAAGCCATAGGTATTGTGAAACAAATAGGTAAAGCACTAAGAGCTTTTCATAAAACTGAAACCATTCATCAAGATCTTAAGCCGGCTAATATTATGATTGACCAGGATCTGCAGGTTAAGGTGATCGATTTTGGTTCGGTCTATGTCGCCGGTATTGCCGAAATTTTCATTCCAATTGAACATGTTGGCGCCTTGGGAACCGCAAGTTATTCAGACCCTCATTATCTACATGGCACAAATACAGGCGTGCAGGGGGATATTTATGCACTGGCCACTATCACTTATGAATTATTTACCGGTGAGTTACCCTTTGGTGAAAAAATAGAGCAATGTGTCAACAGACATGATTTTGATAAACTACGTTATATTCCAGCCAGTACCCATAATCCTGTCATACCCATATGGTTTGACAGAGCCCTCGAAAAGGGTGTCAACCTAGAGTTACCAAAACGATATTTGCGGTTGCAAGATTTTATTGATGATGTCACTCAACCGAATCCAATCTTTCTACAGGACGATCCTGGAGTTCAAAAGAGTCGAGGGCTGCTATTTTGGCAACTGATGTCTGCTTTTTGGATAGCCATGTTGTTGCTGGTGGTTTTTTTGTTTTCTAAATCCTGATTGTGAAAATATCTAGCGGCATTGGGACGCATGTAATTTGAATTGATTCATTTCAGTTGGACAAGGCCTGACGTTCATTATTATTAAACAAGCCACATTATATGGATCTATAAAATTTTCAGAAACTGTTATCTAGCCGTCGTTTATTACGGTGCTACATAACGACTATGTTGATAACCGCTAGTAGCAACATTATTCCCACGTTCATCTTGTGCGCGCTTAATTTCATTTTTGGCAACGGCTCTGTAATGCACCTCATCTGGGCCGTCCAGTATTTGCAACGCTCGCCCCAAGCTCCAGAGCTAGGCCAACGGAGTGTCAGGAGATAATCCCATAGCCCCAAAAATTTGGATAGCACAGTTCAATATTTTTGTTTGCAAAGGAGGAACTAGCGCTGTAATCATTGATATTTCATTACTAGCGGCTCTATTACCATGGTTGTCGATAAGCCAGGCGGTCTTGAGTACTAATAGGCGAGCTTGTTCAATATCTATTCTTGCCTTTGCAATCCATATCTCCGATATTGCCATACTCATGCAAATACTTTCCAAAAGCGCGACGTTCCAAGGCTCGCTGACACATCAAATTAAGCGCAACTTCACATTTTCCAATCGACCGCATGCAATGATGGATAAGGCCAGGTCCCAACCTTGCTTGTGCCAATGAGAAACCGACCTCTTCTTCACCTAATAAATTTTCAACTGGCACTCTAACGTTTTTATATAGTACTTCGCAGGTACCTTCGGGGGCCAGATGATTCATGTAAGAAATATTTCTTTCTATGGTCAATCCTGGACTATCCATCGGAACTATTACTTGACTGTGTTGTCTGTGTGAAACAGCATCAGGGTCTTTAATACCGATGACAATTGCAACTTTAGCACGAGGATCTTAAGCACCCGTTATAAACCATTTGCGGCCATTGAGAACGTACTCATCTCCATCTTTACGAATTGACAGCTGAATATTTGTTGCGTTTGAATAAGCCACATCAGGTTCCGTCATCATAAAGCAGGAGCGGATTTCTCCCTCAAACAGTGGCGTCAACCAACACTCTTTTTGCGTCGATGTGGCGAACATATGCAGAAGCTCCATATTTCAGGTATCTGGGGCGCTATAATTGAATACCTCCGAAGCCCAATAAACTCAGCCCATGATTTATGCAAAAGGAGTGTACTCCAAATTACTCATTCTTGTTCCCGGTATGTTTGAGGGCAATGTCTGCAAAAATAAATTCCAGAGTTCCTCATCTTTAGCTAATGCTTTTAAGTCCTCGAAAACTGGCAGAGGGTAAATTCCCTTAGAGATATCTTGATGGTAACTACTTTTATGAGGAACTACATATTCCTCCATAAAATGGCTAAGTTGACGTTGTAATTCGATAGTTTTATCAGAAAAAGTGAAATCCATAAATACGAGGCCTAATAGATAAAGTGTTTCTTAATAAAAGGTTGTTTTGTACTGGAAAGATTGGGCCAAATCCGCTGAACTTGGATTGCAATCATCAAATAAAATTGGCTGTTCAAATAGTTGAAGATAAAAGGGAAATGGCTGGCAGAACTTATCTAAGATAGCTCTATGTGCGAGTGTTTCCTTTGTCCCAATACCGGCTTATATAAAGAATGTTAACGACCGAAAATGGCACATAGCCTGTTATCTGCAAACTAATCTCCAGAGCTAATGAGTTTCAGACTTAAATTCGGTCGCACAAGAATGCCTAAGCAGTTTGACGTTAGTCGCTAACTAACTTGCATTCAATTCTATAGGGTTTTCTTCTCTATCAAATACCACATAACGCATGATGTTGTTGCCCGCAGCTATGTCATCGGTCATTTTGTCTAAATAGGGCTGTGCATCTTCGCTGGTCGGCGCTTGTTTTTTGTTACCGCTTAGACTGGCAATAAACATAAAGTCCCAATTCTTATTAATACTGTCAGCTTCCTTCACTAAGCCTGAAAAATTTTCTACTTCTTCAGGTAATTTATCCACCACCATAGTCGGTTCGATGGTGCCCTTTTTATCATCTTGTTTACGGCTTTTTTTGGTTGCTGTAGCGCTAGCAAACAAAAACAACAAACGCTGCGGATCGGGTTGTTCGTTCGCCATAGACAATAAATCGCTGAACATAGAAATCATGATGCTTATCCGTAATAGATGTGATTCCGTTAAAAATACTGGATTTCGCTGGGGGTTACTATGGTATTAAATAGGTAGGTGTTTACCTCTAAATGAGTATGTGTTTTTAAATATCTCCCCCAGCTCAGCTTCAAACCTATATAAAGTGGGCGCTGTTCCATAACACTGTTGTCACCTATAAGCCGCGACCAAGATTTGCTGAAAATCATACTTTGCGTTGCTTTCTCTAAACCAAGCCAGATAATTGGGTAAATACTTCGTCGCTATGCCCCCCATAACCATTTATCTAAATCCCTTTAAACGCAAGCTAAAACGCGCATTATGAGTTCGCCAGAGTATATGTTCGCAAAAAGGCCGGTATATAACTATCCTTAAAAATCTTTTCTATTGATAGATTATACCCTCTATGGCTAAGTCACAGATTATTCAAGTAGCAGATGATTTTTGGAACATTCGCGGATCCTTTAAAATAGGTTATGTTGCTGATATTGGCACCCACATTTCGTTGATTCGATTACAAAGTGGTAAATTTGTATTTCTCGATTCATATACGTTGTCACCTAAAGTTAAGCAAGAAATAGATAAACTGACCAATGGAGGCAAAGACATTGAAGGGATCCTGAATCTGCATCCATTTAACACCATCCATGTTACCAAAATGCATGAAATGTTCCCCGATGCACGTTTGTATGGTACCGCTCGACATTGCTCAAAGTTTCCTGATTTGCCATGGGACCCGCTGCACACTGAAGATACTGCCTTACATGAAAAATTTGCTGAGGATTTAGACTTCTCTGTTCCCCAAGGTGTGGATTTTATTTCCAGCAACGACAATATTCATTTTTCTTCGGTGCTGGTGATGCACCCAGCCTCTAAGACTATTCATGTGGACGATACTTTTATGTATGTGCAACCTCCAATATTAAAAAAATGGATTGAGCTACCGGCGGCATTGAGCTTTCATCCTACACTGGTTCCCGCATTGCAGCGACGGGCAGGTGCTGCAAACGAGTTTCGACAATGGGCAAAAGCGTTGGCACATAAGTGGCAAGATGCAGAAAACCTGTGTGCTGCTCATACCGGTTCATTGCTACATAAACACAATAAAGGTGCGCCAATTTCGGTACGGATGATGAAAGCTCTCAGGAACGTGAGGTGGGTGTTAGCCGCTCATGAGAAATGGTATGCAAACGTACATATATTATAAATTGGCACGAGTAATATGACTAAGCTACTTAATAATGTGGGTTCAAGAGATTTCGATCTAGAGACCAAAAGATGTGGTCAAATAAAGTGCTGTGATACCTGTAAATGGGTTATTGGCAGATGTTAAATTTGTAACTGTAGTTGAGGGCAATGAATAGCGGCAATAAAAAACGGCGGACATATTGACATAAATGCACCACCTAATTAACTGTCCTTTAGGAGGGGCATCTATTGTTTCGTTTTTAATAGACAATGGCTCACAAGCATCGGCCGCAATGCAGACTGCTGTGAGGTATAGAGTCATATTCACTATCTGATTTTATTTTCTGTGGTTTTTTGGTGGTGTAGGCGATACTGACCAGCAATATAGTTAATACTATAGGGTTATAAACCAAAGCTTGAATGATCGATACCGGTGAAATAAAACCGTAGCTAACAACCGCAATCGCTGCGATGACACTTAACCAATGTATGCTTGTAAATGTAATATTGTTGTTCATAATTGAACTCCTTAATTAATTGAGTTCTCACTATCAAGAGTGGTTAGAACAGTAACAAACGCAAAATACTTCACCTATAGGTGAATTTAGTTCATCTATAGAAGGCTTAGATTATTTTTCTCCTATCCTATACATACAATATTCATACTCTCCAGCATTTCCAATAAACGCTAAAACCAATCTCTTATGAAGAACGCAAAATATAAATAATCAGTCCCGTTAAAACCAACTAAAATAGAGCTAGCAAATAACAAAACCGAGATTTCCACTAACAATTTTTTTGATTTGACCAAGATTATTAATTGAGTAGTGGTTTATACCCAACAATCTACAAGAGGGCGCAGTATTGAATACAACAAAGGCTTCTAAATTTGAACGTATGCAATTTTTGGGTAATAAAATACTCGTTAATGGCATGAGGTTGGCCGCCAATATTATGCCCATTCGGGATCCGAAATTGTTTGTGGGAACCACTTCTTTAAATGAGTTAGCACAGTCGATTGCCAAAGATGGTGTTAAAAGAGTGTTGCTGGTCACCACAGCAGGGATTATAAAACGAGGGCAGGCTGATGAGTTTATTAATGGATTAAAAGCCAATGATATCGTGCCTGTTATTTTTGATGGTACTGTGCCTGACCCCACTTTTAAAGTTGTTAACGCGGGTATTCGATTATTAATACAGGAGTCTTGTGACGCA
>Ga0115005_10002483_pt1 | contig 14681 bp, 10 predicted proteins | sample ArcOceMetagenome_FD_87163 | JGI IMG/M metagenome (GOLD analysis project Ga0115005, IMG submission 87163) | Marine eukaryotic phytoplankton communities from Arctic Ocean - Arctic Ocean - Greenland ARC118M Metagenome | ecosystem: Environmental > Aquatic > Marine > Oceanic | place: Arctic Ocean... | reverse complement strand
TTATAGAAACACGGATTCCTGCACTATCCCATAAATCTTTAGCTTGATCGCTATGATAGATCTCTTCGCAAGTCATTTTCGCAAACGGTTCAATATCGAAAATCTTAGATGTGGAGCCCCAGGGTTTCTTACTCTTATGCAAAAATATGTCTTTCCCAGATGATTCACTGCATGTGACACAGCGATACAAATATTTCTGGCGCCTGCTTCCACACCCGTTTTGAACTTTGACATTATTCTTCTTCATCAAAGACTCTTCGAGCCTACAAACTCGGCAGAATTTGCGTCCTTTCTTTTCATCGTTGGTCATCTCAATAAGAATATGGTGATCTCCACAGGACGAAATGGTACTGCTCTGGGGACTGGATGTAGCACGTCTAGATTCGCACAGCTTACAGTACATTTCTGTATTCGAACTCATGTAGATTGTGTTTTCGGCAGCATGTCGTTCTTTAGTGATTTTTATGATGGCGGTGTTACGCTGGGGAAGACAGAAGAAGGAACGCATCTGTCGAGAAGAATCATTCATTCACGCAAAGATTCTTATCACCAAAACAGTGATGTAAAGGAACTGTAATAACCACGTACACTTGGATAAACTTCAACACCTGACAGTCCACTCCTTCAGCATGGCACGGAGAATGGATTGCGATCTTGACAGTGAGAATTGAGGCACGGAGTCAATAACTATTTAGACTTGCTCGCTCGAAAAAAATTGATTTTGTCTTAGTCAAAATGGTCAAGAAATGTATGTCACTACAAAAGCTTTCACTCAACCGATCAAAAAACATATTCGCATGTATAAATACAAGTACCGTATGTAGATACGCTTGGTACAGTTACATTAGCTGCTACTGGTCATGCACGGCGTCAGAGGGAAGCATGGACCACCGGTCCATGTAAACATTGCTGCGAGTAAGGAATCGTAACTATATTTGGAAATTGATGAATGCTGACGCCTACGCATGGCATGTTGATTCCCCCCATTTAACTCAATATAGACTCGTCGCTCGTCGGGAAGTTCCTTTTCTAGATAGTCTCCAGGAATTGGTAGAAACGACAGAAATTCACCAAACCTTGCCAATCGTGGTAGCCATATCATTGCGAATCTTCACTCTGCTGTTGAACGGTTGCATACATAGACATCTGCTTTTTGTGTGTGATTGGCCAGCGAATACATGAATACTTTTACAAGAACTAGTATTGCTCGAATATAGAGATAGATGTCTTTGCTCGCCAGTCTTGGTCTCAATCATCGTTATGACAGTACGGGCTCAACTTTTAAATAGGCACGGATGCATTCTTTTGTCTCTTGATATGATTCAAATCGGAGCCATGTTGTTGCAGCATGAGGATTAGAAGCATGGTATAGTACAGCACATCTCCTGCTGCTGACACTACTACCGGTATACTATTGTTTGCTTTGGTCGAGGCAGTGGTTCAACTTGTCACCTACGCAAACATTTTTTCTCAGTATCACTCGTCGCTGCCTATTCTTTTCATTGACAACTGTAGATTTCAGTTTGCTAATAATATCGTCCAGCTTCTCAATCTCGGCAGCAGCTTTTCAGCCGTGTTGATGATGCTTCTTTGTGTTGCATTGGTTTCACCACTCCTCGTAGAAAGTGCGGGAAATTACAGTATGATGACATCAAATCAAACATCAATCAATCATTCATCAACGCGTATCATACGAGAAATTATCAGATCTTCAAGATTCGAATGATTCCCCCCACCCAATTGGATAACAGGCTTAAGTAATTTGAAATTTTCGTCACGGTCAACCTCAAGTTTGTTGAAGGCGGCACGCACGAAATTCTGCATGTTTGAAGTAAAAGTTCTGTTCTGAGATCAACTCAACTGTTCTTCTCACTAGCTGAACTGAGTGTTGATTAAACCTACGATACTTACCCAACCAGCAGGAACCATGGCGAACTAATTCACTCCAAAGCGACGGCTGAAGTCAAACATATTAATAACAAGATCCAAAACCAAAACCGAAACAAAGCAACTAATGAACGCCTTCAAATCTCAAAGATTAAAACACAAATATTCAAATATACACATACTAACAAAACCGAACATACCATGCCGCCATACACTGAAATTGCTATAGCAGGAGAACACGCTCACTTTCGCAAATTCCCTCGTGCAGAAGCGCAACAGGATGCAGTGTACAAAATTGTGCATTGTCCAAGTACGGATTCCACTTATGAGGGACACATCGTTACTTCCGTGTCATCATCTCAACTTGTTCCCAATGATACCGGTAGGCCTTTTGCCAAAAGGGACAAGAAGAAGCAGCCCACGGCTCATTACATCAAGCATGGTAAGGGACTGCTACACGACTATTCTGCTGGAATGACACTTGATGGATATTTTCAAAATGATGAGGTTATCGGCCATGCACTCCAGACCCTTTATGATAAATCTGGTCGACATATAATCGCACAATACGAAGGTGGCTTTGTCCTTGATATAACCTATGTTCGTCACGGGAAAGGAAAGTACACTTGGCAAAAGACAAATGATGTTTACTCTGGTGACTTTAGCATGGGAGCCATGCAAGGTTTAGGAACCTTCGTCTGGGGCAATGGTGATCGATACGAAGGCCCTTTCAAGATGGGTCTCCCATGGGGATCTAACGGCAAGAAAACCAACGGAGCAACCGGGGACATCTTTGAGGGATCTTTCAAGAAAGGTCGCATGCATGGATGGGGCAGAAAAGATTTTGGTAACGGAGATGTTTTTTGTGGGTTGTATTCTCGAGACGTGGTAAGATAGACTTGAGGACTCTTTTACCACTAATTGTGCATAGTCAAGTGACAGCATTCTTGTCCTTTCATTGGGTCATGACTTCGTGCTTTAAATCTCATTTTGAATATTTTCCCTTTTACGACGCAGAGGAAAGGATTTGGTCGCTATGCATGGAATTCTGGTGATGTCTATGTTGGCAATTGGGAAAATGGAAACACTACTGGACGAGGTGTCAAGTCTATAGTCGCCAGCAGTTCTGATGCAGTGCAGACTCCCACACATGGTACATCTGAGGTGTATAATGGAGAATGGGACACTGATGAAGCTTGTGGGTCTGGAGTCAAACACTATGCTTGTGGAGACGTTTATTATGGAGACTTTGAGAATAACTTACGTCATGGTCATGGTATATATACTTGGTCCAATGGTGATTATTACGAAGGAGGTTTTGCAGCTGGATCCTGTTCAGGGCAAGGAATGAAGTTCATGGTTAATGGTGATGTTTACAACGGTGCATTTTCTCAAGATAAAGCCAATGGTTATGGCGTGAAAACATATGCAAACGGAGATGCCCATATGGGATACTATCATAATGATGAACGTCATGGCCTAGGGCAAATGTCGTGGGCGAATGGAGACTGTTACGATGGCTACTTTGAGGATGGCGAACAAAGTGGAATTGGCGAAAAGAGGTAAGTACATGTCCACTTCGCAAAAATGATCGCTTTTTCACTCGGAACTCAAAATATGTTACTTTCAAATTTCGTTAGATGGAGAAACTTGAGTATCTATCGAGGACAGTGGCATAAAGGGAAGAAGAGCGGGCCTGGGTTTATGAAAGCACATGTGAATGGTATTGATTTTGTCTTCTTTGATGTTTGGAAAGGAGGAACACGTGTATCACGTGAAGTTGCAGGGACTGATTGGTATCATGTGCCCGCACCCAGTAATATGATGAATAAAAACAAATGTCTACAAGAATTGCTTAATCATCATTGGATTTCGCAAATATAAAATTAATATAATGGTATATCAATCTGAAATTCTGTACCTGTAGACTTCAGAAACATTTTTGGACAACGGACAATTCTGCTGATCATCAGTTCGGGTGCTGACGATTTTCGCAAGGGATAGAATGGAATGATTCTGGCAATTTGACGAGAGACATGGATTGATAGGCGATACTTACATAGAAAGCTAAAGATTTCAGATTGGTTCCAATTGCTACTCCTGACCTCAACTTGCCATATGCAATTTGTTTAGAGAGAGATTTCATCAAGAGAATTATAGATTTGGAGATTCAACGAGGAGAAAATGATTTGGAAACGAGTTGTATAAAATAAGGTATAATATAAACTATAATTCAAATTGCTAATACTTTAGACTTGATAGTCGATGGTCCGATGGCACTTCTTCGAGATTGTATCGATAACCTATACGGTATCCAATCCATCTACACCTTCGAGATCCACCTTGACAATCTCGTTCGTTTGGAAGGACGCGCAACTTTGTTGACAAACTCGTTCGTTTTGGAAACTTTGGATTCCGACTTCGCCCTTGTTTTATTTCCGCATTTTTGCAAACACGACCAGATCCGTATGATATGGCCACATACAATTGGGGTCAGTGTCCCACCATGATCCTTGTCCCTCATATGCAACGATAAATCCAGCAGATTCCAGGTTCTGCAATGCCGTGTGAAACGTCTGAACTCTTCGTTCTTTAGTAAATGACCATTCAAAGACAAGATTTTTTACATCCAACCAATTCGAACTATGTGAAGACTCTGGTGACAAAAGAATATCCACCTCTGCTCCTTCACAATCTATCTTGACAAATGTAATTCCAGAAACTAGAGCACCGTCGCGTCCAAAGAATGGAACAGTTTGGACTTGGGAACGAGCTAATAGTGCATCCTGACCCTTCGATAGCAATTTAGTTCCTTTTATATCCATGTAATTCGAATGCTTTTCTAGAGAATGCCTCCATGTGTTCAATGATCCATCGGTTCTGTTTCTAGCATGAACAAAATTCTGTATCCTGGGCTCACCATGAGCAACAGCACATTGACGTAACTGTATAATGTCTTCAGCTTTGCTGTCGACAGAGTCACACATTAGATTATGTTCGAGAAGTTTGAAATTCTCTGCCTCTGGTTCGTAGGCGATGACTTTCTTGCACCCAGCATTCAGAGCATACCTGCAAAATACACCAATGTGGGCCCCAATATCTAAAACCTCGAGATGGCCTTCGAGGGAAAAGCCACTTTCGCTGCTCTCTCCGATCATGCTGCACCACGACATTTGTGATAATTCGTATGTACAACCCTGATCAGTGTCAAGGATCTCACTTACCACCAATGCATCTGTTGAATTTCCCCTAAAATTTAGTAGAGGATACGATGTTAGTGAAAGGGCATGGGCTTCTACCAATTCCTTGGCCTTAGCATCTTCAAAGCTCGTATCTCCTTTAGGTGAATAATCTTCTCTTCTTTCTGGCGTGAACCATACTAGTGAAAATCGCTCTCCGCGGAACCGTTTTGTTGAATGCATCTGTTTCCATCCATCAAATTTGAGAAAATCATATCGAATATTGTAAGACTTGCCGTCAACAAGAAATTCCCCACCTGCGTAATCACCAAGACCAGCTATCGTAGAGTGGCTACTTTCTTGCCCTTTTCCGTTATCAAAGTGCGGAGTGAACTCTACATTTCGATTCACCGTGCAGTATGTAGATGCAATGGCAGCAGATCCATTTCCCGCGGTATCATTCAAACAACTGCGTAAACTCTCCGATGAATGGCATGCCTCGAGTTCAAAGATAGCATCAACGAGATCTGGAAATTGCGTATTAATTGCTGGAAGTTTCCCTTGAAACAATTGTGGATTGACAATAGTAAACGACCCGCACTGGACTAAATGCCCTTTGAATTGAGATGAAGCGGCCCTACTTTTCAAATCGGTTCTTTCGCTGAGATTACCTCTATCCGTTATATCAGCAGGTGCTCGAATCACACGTGATCTAGCATCTGACGTCATTGGCCACTGCCCACGGTCACATATATCTTGTAAATGTGAAAGTGTTTTTGTAAAGACCACGGGTGCAACCGAGAAATCAACTTCCTCATCAATAAAATCTTCCCTTGAATTCTCTTCTTTCTTCCGTTGGATATGTTCCTCTTTTATAGTATCATCAAGCGCAATTTGTTCAAGTGCCGACCGAATGCGGGGGCTCGCGACATTCCTTAGTTCGTCGAGCCACGTACTTTCCTCTTCTACTTGTTTTGCCCGCGCGTACAACAATGCTGATTGCAATGAACCTAGCCAAACATCGTTGAGGATATTTCCACCCTTTGTTTCGAACAGAGAAGATCCTTGAACTAGATCAATAAAATGGAATCGCGCAGAGCCGAAGTAAAGTAACCCGGATGGAGCGATAGGGGTTTTGACGGAAACATCTGGCCTCGTGGCAACATCAAAGAAAGTGGGAGGTAGCCAGCCGTTTGATATGGCAATCACGGATGCAACCATACGACGTATTTGTTGTGCAACGAATCCATCTCCTCTAAATTCAATCACAACCATAGCTTCATTGTCATTCTTATCATCGAGAATGAAACCACTTAGACGAGCTTTGTCAACGCTTCGCCATACATTTTCATTGCTAGGACTGGCCATGCCTCCCGACCCTAGAGAAGGGTCGCAAAAGTTATGAAAGGGCCGTCTTTCTTTCTGCCAAAGCTTTCCAAAACGACCAGCTGATGGTACGGCCGCTGACGAAATATCAGTAACATCGCGGCTCTCTGCAAGTTTTAATGCTTTCTTGAATTTCACGATAGATGATGGTGTTCTGCTCGATTGAATTTGGTGTCCAGTATCAGCGCCTGCTTTATTGCGAATCCATTCTTGAGTCTCTTGGCTATCATCCAGCCACTTAATAGGTACCAAATATTGATAAATTCGCTGCGAACAACTTTTTTCAGCATGAAACTTGGTGGATACCATCAAACTTTCTACATTCAGCACTTTGATACAGAATACTCCTTCTTTTTGAGTTTCGCCATCCTCAATAATAGATTGCATCTGACTCACAAGGCTATCGACATCAATATCCTGCGGTCCTCCTTTGTAATTGATCCCTAATACATCAGACCACGCACTACAGGTGCTCTCTTGCATAAGCGAGGGATGTCTTAGCTGTGCTGCTGATGACAAAGTAAAAGTATTCTCTCCTTCTTCCGTCTCCACAGGTGATGATGGATACAAAGCTCTCACAGCTTGAAAATAAGCTCTGCAGACAATCCCTGCAGCTGCCTCGTTTCCACATGTAATGCTGCTGCCATCAGACATGTGATATCCAAACTGGATTGCCACTTTTCTCTTCTCCAATTGGAGAACATTGACGATATTGCCTTTCGACAGTTTTTGTGCAAGATCATAACAACTTTTACTTGATCTGAGATGCCGAAAGATGGCATTTCGTGAATCAAACTGTCCACCGCAAAACTTGCAAACGTTTGTCATTTGTTCTGCTGCCGTTTCTTCTTCGAGTGGTTTATCAATAGCACGAAGAGGACTGCGAAGCTGAGTTCTTGAGGAGAGTGGAGTGAAGGAATTATTACTGACCAGAACGAATGATTTTATAGGGGCTATAAACAAGCACAAAAAACAGATGGTGCCTACACGTAATGCTGATTTCATTGAAAGAAAATCAATGCAGTGGTATCATCAACGCTCAACGCTCGCTGTACTGCAACAAGTGGCATCAAAAAATGGTACTGTAGGTATTATCTCATCATTCCTGTTTCCTGTTATGTGCCAAAATATCACCGGTTGTGGTGGAGGATGATGATGCGGCCGAGAAATAGCGCGAAAACGTTACTACGAACATTTTTTGCGAGTGCAGGTGTTTTTAACCGTTCAGCAAGCGTTCAGATTGTGGACCGGTACCAGGTGGTTATAGCTTGGTAACAGGTACCATAGCGTAGCTCTCTAACATTACACGCATGTTTTGTTAATGTCAAAATCATTCGAGGGCAATTTATCTCTCTCGCATCAGTGGATAAGATAGTGAAGAAGCAAAGTAGTTCATTGATGAATTCAGTTTTCTTTCCTTTCTCTCCAGGAGCGTTTACGTGCTTGGTGTAGACAAACCTTAAAACCAGCAAGAGAGGAACATTCATAGAGTTCTTCAAATTACTACCGTTGGCATCCTTGAGAGAAAGAAGGACCTCTCCAACAATAATGAAATAGTGGAATTATATAGATGTCCATTTTGAATAGCGTTTTGAAAGCGTTTTGAATAGGTGAGAAATGTGTTCGCATTGTTCGTGAGGGAAAAACAGAAGGGTGGAATCACAACGCTTCTCTTTCATTCGAACATTTTAATCCCACCTTAATACTAACAACGCACATTCAAACAATCATGAACATTATCCATTTATTTCTGCAATGTACCTCAGGGGTCTTTGTGTCCTTGCTTTTCATAGGTCAAGTGCTGCCTATCCTTGACTACGAGTTTGGTGTTAAAATGGGCTCGCAAGAGGCAGTCAAGTACATTGGTCAAACAGGCCTCGCTTTCAACAAGGGGTTTATCTTTGCAGACACCATATTTTATGTGCCCTTATTTATTGTTGGTCTCTTTCTTCACATGAATGGACACGAGGCTCATAAAGCACTTCTGGGAGGCGCCTATGCACTGACTGTCTACTGGCCTCTCGTCTTTCGTTCAGTTCTCGAAAACGCAGAGTATTCATTACCTGAAGAGGCTACTCAACAATGGAACACAGTACTGCCGCTTATAAGTTTATGGGGCCTTGTTTGCCTTATCTTGGTTGCCATGGACACGGACAGGGACACTGGACAACGGCAAAAACAAGTTCGTTTGAGCCCTAACCTTTGTCTATTTTGTGGCGTTCTCTCACCATATTTCTACCTTTGCAATGATATTTGCATGACTTTCATCCACTCCAATGAGTTTGACTGGAAGTCCACTTCTATGAGCGATCTTGCAGCAATTGGTGATGACCAGCAGATTGTTTCTAGATACCTTTTACTGGCATTTGCTCTCACGTTGGTGGTATTTGGACTAGGCTTGGCAATGCATGTTGATGTTTTGCTGGGTGTGTTTCAAATGGTCATCGGGCTATGTAAGGCACTTTCATCAAAAATTTATCTACTCGAAAATCCTGTACAAAGAAATCTCTTTTCTGGATTTTCCAAACAATCTTTGGTTCATGTGTTGCTCGTGGTAGTCTCCATAATTTTCACGATACTAAGCCTAGATAGAGCTATGAACCACGTACGGTCATCCTCTATGTTTGCTTGGGTAACAAGTCGTCTGGTTCCTTTATTCGTATTGGTAGGAATCTTCGGTGCAGCTCTCAGACCTAATCTCGTTGGTATTTTCGAGAGGATATCTGTGTATTCAATTCAGTTTTGGACAATATTCTTGGCCTGTGTATCCCTTCAACGGCAGGCAAAGGTAGCTAAAGTCGAGAAATAAAACTGAAAAAAATGTGCTGAGAATAATCTCTTCAATTTCAAATTGCATGAGTATTTGAGTAGATTTTTCCAAATTCAAAAATTGCGATTTTCCATCCGGAGCCATTCCCGCTATTAGAATCGTGATGAACCTTCAATTGATAACTTAACCGGCATCCCTCACAGCTTCCTGGAGCAAATGATCTCTTGGTACGAATGTGGATTTGAAGGTGGAGGAGATAGAGAGGAGGTAGAGTAGGTAATGGATCTCTCAGTTCAGATATATATCAATTTGCCACATTTATCAGAATGGGAAAATGTACCGCCTATAGCATTGAAGACTTCCTTTGATTGTTGTAATTAGTGACCGCTTCGAAATCAATGTTTATACGTGTCGACACAAATTCTTCGAGTGATGCTAATTTACGGATCAAAGTTACACTTCAATATCTAGGTTGCTATTCGTAATATTCATCATCCTTCTAAGGCACTTGTTTACTTCTTATTCTACCTATTAATTGGTAAAGGAGGTGCTGGGTTTTCGTTTTGTGAAGCTGCTGGTTCTGATGCTGTCAAACTTGCAGCTGGAACCATTGGTACATACGCCTGAGTGGCTGCGGGCACAGGAGCGGTTGCTATTGGTGGTGCTGGGTTCGTTTTCACAACCAGCCGAACGTTTGGTGCAGTTGTGGGTACAGGTGTGGGTACAGGCGCAGGTGCAGTTGGTTTCGCTACTGAAGTTTGTACTGATTCTGTTGCAGGTAAGGCTCCCTTCGAGATAGGCATAGAAGGCACTGGTTTTGACAGTACCGTCGTTGTAATTGGCTTGTTCACAAATGCTGTAGGCGCCGTTGGAAAAGTTGGGTTACCTTTGTCGAGAACCAAACATTCCAATCCAGCAAGTTGGGATTCGAGAAAACGGGAATGTTCATCCAACCTTTCTCTCATTCTTATCAAGTGCTCTACTTTCCCTCTAGAGCAATAATCCTATGGAAGCAAGAAGAGATTAGTATGTGTGATCTTGCACAGATGAGTACTCCAAATTCAAACCACGGCGAAAAAAATACACGAAACTTTGAACTTACCAACAAGATCTCCATATAGTTTTGTGGAATCATGCCTGTTCCAAAACGACGTGATATTTGCATACACTCTCTTGCACCTGGTTTCCTTCTAGGATTTTTTGAACTAGAACCCGGTTTTTCCCCAAGCAAAATATTTTCCTGAGAAGATGTCTGAATCTTTGTCGACGCCATGGGGCTTGGGAGCGGCTGTGTCTTTGTGACATCCACCGCTTGAAAACGATTGTCAAGAAAAATACCAGGCATTGTTGTTCCGTATTGATCATCATTCTGTGCCAAAGGTAGGATAGCTGGTAATGCTGCCCCTCCAGTTATTTCCTGGCTTATTACAGTATTTGCAGCAGTATTGGCAGCAAGCATAGCTGCCAACGAAGGCATGCCCTTCGGCTCTATATCAATTTGAGTTGTAACAAGAGGAGGGTCTATTTCATCGGTCTTTATGACCAAAGTAGGAGCCACTGTTGCTTTCAATAACTGATCCCCTTCTTCTCTTTCGTCGTACGCCGCCTTCCTTCTAACCACCCTGCCACTTCGACTTCGTTGCTGCGTTCCAGTCCGAACCATCCCACCGCTGGCACTAAACATTGGTTTTGCCTCGGTACTAATAGAAAGTGGAGGAGATTTTGTTGGATGTTTCCTTGGCCGACCGGCTTTCTTCTCTGGACTTTCTTTGGTGGCAGATTTCGGAGGCCTTCCTGGCCCACGCTTGATGGTATGAATAGGGGTCAATGACGGCGATGGTTTTGAAGCACTAGCTGGAGAATCCTCCCCTTTTGGAGCAAATCGACCTGCGGACGTCCTTGGTTGCATTGCAGAGTATGCTGCCTTCTTTTGTTTCAAGGCGAGCTTCACCTTTGCTTTCGTAGATCCCTTCTTGTTGGCAATTTGCGACGATGCCTTTCCTGATCCTTTGGCCTTGCCTCCTTTCTTACCAGGTGCTGCCTTTGTCGTCTTGGACGAAGTCTGGTTTTTGGTGATTGCGTACGTACACGTTGGACAAAACCAGTCAAATGTTGGAATTTGAGATAAAGGCGGTGAAAGGCAATTGATATGGTACTCGCCATCACATAGATCGCAAAGAATCGTTTCAGACTTGCGGTGCTTGGTGAAACAAACGCGACAGGCACAAAAGCAGCAAGTTTCCGTCACCTCGTCGTCCATGCAGAATTTACAACTGTATTGCCCATGCCTACTATTACTGTTTGTAGCCCTAGGAGCCAACTTCTTCATGAGATCAGGAGGGATATCATCTCTCGTAAATTTTGGAGCAGTCGGAATCTGAGCAATCACTTTTTCAGCACTGGATGAATATGCACCATCCGAATGATCATCTCTCAGCGCTGTCGCTGCCGCTGTCACTACATCCTTTTCTTTTTCTTCCTGCTTCTCAATCTGTTTCCGAAGTCTTTGAGACCGTGGCTGCCCCGGATGGATGGGAGTCATCATCAAAGAGTTCAAAGTGTTCGAGTTCATATCCTCCAGTTTCCGTTTTAGTTTTGTAGGTGTTTCCATGTTGGAAGCTGGTAAAATATTGTCCTTCCTCTTGGCATCATATTCAGCCTTGAGCTTATCCATGGCCCTTACCCCGGATATGGCAGCCCTCCTCTTGCGCGCTTGCGGCTTCAGTCCCGTGACAAAGTCTACATCGCAATAGGCACAGTTCCAGGCCCCGTTGGGTTTCGCGTCGATGAGGGGCCGGACACACGCCATGTGAAATTTGTTATGGCACGTTTCTTGGTCGCAACGGAACAGATCCCCGCCGTAGGAACAGACTTTACAGGATCCATGGTCTGACTCGCTGGACATTCCATGTGTTGCACTATTCTCGCCGTCCATGATGACGGATGCTGAATTGGATGAGGTAGCGTTAACGTCAGCATCAACGTCAGAGTGAGTGTCAGCGTTACCGTCGCCGTCAGTGTTGTCCTCACCCCCTTCTGGACCTGCAGCCGGCTTCATCTCTCTAAAATCGTGTTGCAATTTATTCATTTCCCGTACAGCGGCAGTGGCCCTCTTTCTTAGTCTCGAGTCTTTCTTGAGTCCCGTGACCCCAGTCGCATCACAATGGGCACAACTCCACGTATCCGGAGGAATGGATTTGAGGACAGGCCTGACACATTTCAAATGAAAGACGAGGTTGCAAGTGGCACAGCACAAGAGTTCTCCTCCTGCGGTACATACTTCGCAGATATCATTGTGTTCTGCCAAAAAATCATCGTCTTCCTCTTGGTCGTCTTCCTCTTGGTCGTCTTCCTCATCTTCCTCTTCCTCTTGGTCGTCATCGTCGTCATCGTCTTTTGATGGTCGCAATGGTGGTTCATCCAAATTTTTGTTGTCTCCTGGTTTCTTTCCCGCCTTGGCTTTCCAGGATGTATTCTTTCCCAATACGAACTGATAGAATTCAATCGCTTCAGTGGCACATCCCGCTCCCGTCTTTTTCTCTCGACGAAATTCTTCCCGTTTGTTGACCAGCGCCGCGATGAAGCCCTCCAATGTGTTTTTACGCTTGCGTCTGTCACCGGTCATTTTCGAAAGGAGCTTTATGGCGTGTTCCTAAAAGTTTTAATAAAACACATGACACACACAAGACACACAAAGGAAGGTATATATGTGAGTCCACGTACTGTACTATTGAGTCATATTGTACAGGCAGACAGGCAGGCAGGCATGCATGCATATTAAATACATACATTGCATTGGGTAATTTATTCCATGTGCTTCACTTTGATACTTGTGTGTGCGACATTTATTGAATGTGTGTCGTTCATTCATCTTACTGTACTAGTACTACTTACCTCCCAGGAGAAACGAGCAGGCGAATCGTTCACGGCAGCAGCATAGGATCCATTCGAAAGCTTGGTTGCCACCTTTTCTGCTTCGCGTTGTTTAGCTGGTAAGCGTGGCATGATTCAGCGCTAATGATGTCGGTTATGATATGATATGATACAGTAGTAGAGAGTCAAGCACTGGTAGGGTGCACTAACTACTGTTTCCTGTATTTCTGGATGTGCGCATCCATGTGTTGTTTTCTCGCTTGCTTGCTTGCAACCTTGCGACTTGCTTGCTTGCTTTCTGGAAGATATTCTGCAAAAGAAAGAAAGGGGAGTAGAAAGGGGAGAACGGAATAATGAGACTGCCAGCCGCTGTGTAATCACATCGAAGACCCTCCCTTGCTTGGTGAGTCGCTTGCTCTCACTCACTACTGTATCATCTCATCAGCCCACGGGTCCACTTGTTGACCCCCTGGGCAAAATTGTAAATATAGAGCACATACGGAAAAATGGACCCATGGAATAGAAGTAAATATATTCATACATGCATATTGACAATATGTAGGAGAAGGGCAGAAGGTTTTGAGTAAAAGGGGGCAGATTGGATCTCTTAAATATTAACCGTTGAACGACCGTTACCATATTTGGTAAGATCTGTACAAGATTTTAAAAAGTAATTTATCTACAGAATTTAAATGCGAATGCCTGCAGAATGAGGGAGTTTGCTGTTTTGCATGTAGTCAGTTCTTTGCATTTAGTATTTTTTGACGAGTAATGTCAGTAGTATTCCTCAATATGCCACAGCGAGATATTATCTCGGCGGTTTTGTCGCTGACACGCGCGAAATTTGAAACTTTGCTCCACTGGGAGAAACGTTTGAGAAATCCGAAAAACAGTCAGTAAAATTAGCCCCCCCCCTACACTATTATCTATTCATTCAATACTATCGTAGCCTCCTTGCCCACCTCGATGGACACATCCAATACAATCCGTTTAAATACCAATGGTGGAGTTTACGCTTCGGGTTTCGCGTTGACTAAGACACAGTGGATCCAGATCTTCATTGCATATGAGGATGAATTGGACACTAATAACGGCAAATGCACTTGCCGTCGACTCGGCGAAATAACTCGGCATCCCACGAAACCGCTCGTAAAGCAATTTATAACTATTATTGTGGAATGGTCCCTCAGGCCGCTAAACGTGGGCATGGGAGGAATGGCCTTGGTGCAATCAAAGATCTCTCCACCATTCACCACGCATTCATTTATCAGTGCTACTTGAAACACCCAGAGCACTCTAAGCTCTCGTACACCAGAATGCTTTATGAAGAGTTCAAAATGACAATTTCTGAAACTTTCATATCACTTTGGTTCAAGCGTATTGGTCCGTTCAAGGGATATATGAGACTCACGTCAAAATTTCCACCGGCAAAATATTCTTGGGAAACCTCCGAGTTTTTGCATTTTCAAGTTTCAAGAGAAAGAAAATTGTATTTGCTGATGAGAAGCCTTTCAAAGGTATTGATATCTATTCTTTGGTCAGAAGAGATCCTTTCACTGGAGTTGTTCCTTATATCCGCTGTGATG
>Ga0115005_10002481_pt1 | contig 14688 bp, 15 predicted proteins | sample ArcOceMetagenome_FD_87163 | JGI IMG/M metagenome (GOLD analysis project Ga0115005, IMG submission 87163) | Marine eukaryotic phytoplankton communities from Arctic Ocean - Arctic Ocean - Greenland ARC118M Metagenome | ecosystem: Environmental > Aquatic > Marine > Oceanic | place: Arctic Ocean... | reverse complement strand
CGGACTGGCTTCTACCGATGGTGCCAGTTGGCGACATTTGGGGCATTGGAAGAAAGACCAACGCAAAACTGAAGTGCCTCGGGATCTTAACCGCCGCTGACTTGAGGGATATGCCGACAAAACAAGCACGTGCAGTTGGAACTGTCGTTCTCGAACGAACAGTTCTTGAGCTGCAAGGAGAAGCATGCCTCGCCTTTGATGATGTGGAACCTCAAAGAAAAGGGATGGCTGTGACCCGATCGTCAGGCCAACCAATGTTGGACTTTGATACTGTTTTTCAGGCTTTAAGCGCGCATGCCACACGAGCAGCAGAGAAGCTTCGTCAGCACGGACTTGTGGCTGGAACAATGACCGTATTCTTTCACACAAACCGGCATAGACCAGATCGGCCACAATACTCTGGTTCTCGGTCGACCAGATTGACGCCAATGTCCTGTGATACTTTTGAGCTGGTGCAGGCCGCGCGGCGATGCGCAGAATCTGCGTGGCCGAAAGGCGAAGGCCGCTCATTTGGGTTTACGAAGGCAGGAATTATGCTCGATGATCTTTTGCCGATTGAAGATCGACCCAGAACACTCTTTAATGTACCACTACTTCAACAAAGCGCAGCAATGAGGGCGCTTGATGACATCAACACTCGCTTTGGCAAGAAGACGATGGTACTGGCGAGTGAGGGGATGAAAAGACCTTGGCAGTTGCGGGCAGATCACCAAAGCCCACGCTATACGACGCGGCTGTCAGATTTGCCGGTCGTGCGATAAGTGTAATTGGGGGTTCCTTTATTCATTATGCGAAATCGGTTGGCGCGCGGCAGTCAGCAATTGCTGTTAACTTGCGAATGGAACGGTGTTGTCAGACAAACTTGACGGGCAAGCGGCTAATCCTTAATTCTGGTTGATGACAGCACATAATCCATTCAAATATTTTAAAACCTCGCCCAAAATCATCCGCTTAGCGGTTATGTATTACGTGCGTTACCCGCTGAGTTTCTGCCAAGTTGAAGATATCTTGCATGAACGTGGAATTGATATTTGTCATGCATTGCCCGCAGGGTATTGGGGCTAGCAATACCTCACGGAGTAGTTCAATTTCTGTGCCGCATGAGGATTGACTTGATGTGCCTTTTACGGGTGTTCAAATTTGTCTGACAACACCATTTGAGGCCCTATGGAAGAGTTTACAAGAATAATCTTTACGGCATATATTGTCTTAAAGCTAATTTAAGAATTTCTTTAAATCAATATTTCTATTTAATAAAATTATTATTTTTAACTTTCCAAATCCTTGAGCTACATGAATAATATTGGAAGCATTAGCACCAATCCTATTAATTTGGCTTTTCTTCTGAGCTTGATCCAATTCACTGGAACCAAGAAAATCATCAACGTTCTGGGAAAAAAATGGCTTAAACTATTAAAGCTTTCCTCCTTGACTAGTATGAATAATTAAAGCGTTATCAAATTAGGCGGAAATTATAGACCGTATTAAATATATTTTGGGAGAAACAAAAAGTGAAAAAACTGATAAGTATGTTTGCGTTGAGTGCTGTTATTGCATTGCCGGCTTTTGCAGATGATCACAAAGCGAAGGTTGGGATGATCACTACATTATCTGGTGGCGGATCTGGATTGGGAATTGATGTCCGAGATGGTTTCTTATTAGCGCTTAAAGGCAATAATAATATTGAGGTTGTAATCGAAGATGATCAACGTAAACCAGATATAGCAGTGCAATTGGCAGATAAAATGATTCAATCTGAAAAAGTTGATATTTTAACTGGAATTATATGGTCTAATTTGGCTATGGCAGTTGTGCCAGCGGCAGTAAATCAAGGGAAGATTTATCTTTCGCCAAATGCAGGCCCATCTGCTTTGGCTGGAGCTGGATGTCATAAGAATTATTTTAATGTAGCATGGCAAAATGACAATTTACATGAAGCAGCAGGTGGATACGCAAACTCTGAAGGTTATAAGAATTCTTTTATAATGGCTCCAAACTATCCTGCCGGTAAAGATGCTTTGACTGGATATAAGCGCTTCTATGAGGGTGAATTGGCCGGTGAAATTTATACTAAGTTAGGTCAAAAAGATTATGCGGCTGAAATAGCACAAATTCGTGCATCAGGAGCAGATTCTGTATTTTTCTTCCTACCAGGTGGTATGGGTATAGGATTTATGAAGCAGTTTGCACAATCAGGTATTGATCTGCCAGTTGTTGGTCCTGCATTCTCGTTTGACCAAGGTATTTTGCAAGCTGTTGGTGCAGCTGCAATGGGTGTAAAAAATACATCACAATGGTCAAAGGACTTAAAAAATGATGCAAACGTAAAATTTGTTGCAGACTTTCAAGCTGAGTATGGAAGATTGCCATCATTATATGCCTCGCAAGGTTACGACACTGCAAATCTTCTAGCATCTGCTTTAGATTCGGCTGATATAAGTGATCTAGATGCATTTCGCCTGGCTTTGAAAAAAGCTGATTTTGCTTCTACGCGAGGCAATTTTAGCTTTGATACGAATAATCATCCAATTCAGGATATTTATGTTCGTGAGGTTATCAAAGAGGGCGATGTTTTCACCAATAAAATCGTAGCTACTGCATTGAAAAATCGTTCAAACGCATATGTTGACGAATGTAAAATGTAATTGACTTCAAGTGGGCTATTCTAGCCCACTTGATTTAATGGGTATTTTCCTATGAGCATTAGCTTATTTTTAGAACAAGTCTTAAATGGGCTTCAGTTTGGGGTGATGTTATTTTTGATGTCAGCTGGATTGACTCTTGTTTTTGGCGTTATGGGGCTAATCAATCTGGCACATGGCTCTTTGTATATGATTGGTGCTTTTTCTGCGGCTGCAATTGCATCATGGACTGGATCTTTTTGGTTGGGCTTGGTTGCAAGCTTAATTGCAGCGGCCATAGCTGGTGTGATTGTAGAAATTGTTATTATTCGAAGATTGTATAAACGCGATCATTTGGATCAAGTTTTAGCTACATTTGCATTAATTTTGCTTTTCTCCGAAGCAATGCGCTGGATTTTTGGTGCGTTTCCATTATTTCTTGATGTTCCAGATATTTTATCTGGCACTCTCAGCCTACCTTTAGGAATTGAATATTCTAAATATCGCATGATGATCATTGTAGTTGGGATTCTTACAGCGATCGGATTATTTGCACTCATTAGTAAAACTAAATTGGGAGTTCGTATACGAGCAGGTGAAAGTGATCGTGAAATGATTGCAGCGCTTGGTGTTGATATCTCTAAATTATATACTTTGGTTTTTGCATTGGGCGCCGCATTAGCTGGTCTTGCTGGTGCAATGGTTGGAGCAATACAGTCAGTTGAAGTCGGTATGGGGGAGCCAGTGCTCATATTGGCATTTGTTGTAATTGTGATTGGCGGAATTGGGTCTATTAAAGGGGCTTTAGTTGGTGCTATTCTGGTAGGGCTAACTGACACGATGGGTCGTTTCCTACTGCCATCATTTTTTAAGATCTTTCTAAGCCCATCTTCAGCGACTGATATAGGTTCAGCTTTAGCATCAATGATGATTTATATTCTGATGGCAGCAGTGCTGATTTGGAAGCCATCTGGCTTGTTTGGAAATAGTGCAAAATGATTAAAGAGAATTACTTTAATACAATCTGTATTGTACTCCTCCTCAGTGTTCCTTTTCTAGGACTTTTCCTAGATGAGCCTTACTATATTACTCTTGCAACTAAAGTAGTGATTTTAGCAATTGCTGGTGCAGGATTAAACTTAGTGCTGGGTTATGGAGGGTTCGTTTCTTTTGGCCATGCTGCTTTTTTTGGCATTGGGGGATATGTTTCGGGTATACTGGCTAGCCACGCTCTGAATTATTATCCAATTATTGAATGGCCTTTTATAATAGAAGGTACAACTCAGATGCTTATTATTTTACCACTTGCAATGTTAGTCTCTGGAGGATTTGCGTTAATAATTGGAATGCTATGTTTGCGTACTAGTGGGGTTTACTTCATAATGATTACATTGGCATTTGCGCAAATGGTATATTATTTTGCAATTAGTTGGCCTGCATATGGGGGTGAAGATGGATTATCAGTTTATTTAAGAAATAATTTCCCAGGCCTAAATACAATGAATGGTATTAGCTTTTTTAGTATTTGTTTTGTATTGCTAATTATCGTTCTTTTTATAAATGCCCGAATAGTAAATTCTAATTTTGGACTGGCATTACAATCAGCAAAACAAAATCCTGAAAGAGTTGCTGCAGTTGGAATAGAACCCATTAAAGTTCAGTTAATCGCCTTTGTAATTTCTGGAGCAATCACGGGACTTGCCGGTGCTCTTTATACAGACCTCAATCGCTTCGTTAGTCCTTCAGTACTAAGTTGGCATACATCTGGTGAGATAATGGTTTTTGTAATCTTGGGAGGAACTGCTAGATTATTTGGGCCTTTAGTTGGAGCAGCATTATTTATTATTCTTGAACAATTCCTTGGAGGTGTGACAGAAAATTGGCAGTTTTGGTTAGGGTTTATTTTGATCATTGTAGTCTTGTTTGCAAAAGGTGGTATTATTGGAATGATTACTAAGGAGCGGCATAATGGTTAGCCCAATTCTTTCTATTCAAAAAATATCAAAAAAATTTGGTGCAGTAATTGCAAGCGAAGATGTGTCAATTAACTTGTATCAAGGCGAAATACATGGACTTATAGGTCCCAATGGCGCTGGAAAATCAACGTTAATAAAGCAAATCTCTGGTGAACTTAAGCAAGACAGTGGAAAAATTTTTCTTGGAGAAGTTGAAATCTCAAATCATCCAGTATTTGCACGCGCTAAGATGGGATTAGCGCGCAGTTTTCAAGTTTCTTCTATAATTCCAAACTTCACTGTTCTCGAAAATATAATATTGGCTATTCAGGGAAATCTTGGGCAGACTTTTAGATTTTGGAAACCAGTATCCAAAAATCAAGAATTAATTGATGCTGCACATGGATACTTGGATCAAGTAGATTTAAAAATGCGTATGTCTGTTCTTGCATCAGAATTGAGTCATGGTGAAAGACGTAAGTTAGAAATTTCAATGGCGTTGGCTTTGAAGCCAAAAGTATTTTTGCTTGATGAGCCAATGGCTGGATTGGGAGCCGCAGGTTCAAAAGTTATGACGAAACAATTGGCAAAATTAAAGAGTAGGGCGCCAATATTGCTTATTGAACATGATATGGATGCTATTTTTGCTTTAGCAGATCGAATTTCAGTATTGGTTTATGGTCGTGTTATTGCAAGTGGAACTGTGGATGAAATTCGAAGTAATGCAGATGTTAGACATGCATACCTTGGGAGTGATGACTTATGAGAAAGCTCTTAAATGTTGAAGGTTTGAAGGCATGGTACGGAAATACTCAAGTTTTGTTTGATGTAGATTTGAGTGTTGAAGAGGGACAAGTGATTTCACTTATGGGGAGGAATGGTATGGGCAAATCGAGCACTATTTCTTCAATACTTGGAATGATGACCCGTATTGAGGGAAAAATTGAATTTGCAGGAACTTCTATAATTACAAGCCCATCGCATAACATTGCTCGCCAAGGCATAGGCTTAGTCCCTGAAGGGCGTCGCGTTTTTCCAAATTTAAGTGTTCTTGAAAATTTAATAGCCGCTTCAACTGTTGGACCTTGGGGGCTTCAGCAAGTGTATAATTTATTCCCTAAATTAGAAGAACGAACAAAGCAATCTGCTTCAACCCTTTCGGGTGGAGAACAACAAATGTTAGTTATTGGTCGCGCATTAATGACTAATCCTAAACTGTTAATATTAGATGAAGCAACAGAAGGTTTGGCTCCTGTAATTCGTCAAGAAATTTGGAAAGCAATCCACAAATTAAAAGATGATGGCATATCAATTTTAATTGTAGATAAAACTTTGAAGGAGTTATTAGCTTTGTCAGATAATTGTTTTATCTTAGAGCGTGGACAAACTGTTTGGGATGGAATTCCAAGTAATCTTAATGATAAGATTGCTGATAAATATTTGGGTGTTTAGATTGTTCAGTAACATGTGGAGTATGTATATTGGATACTATCATATCACCAGCTGATCCTTACTGGGGACATGGCCCAGACCATAGTCGCTTCTTTTGAAGTTCTATTGCGAAAGCGATGCGCGATCATTGATGGATATGAAAAGCTATCACCCTTACGCAATACAATTGCTTCATATACTTTTTTAACGAATCTTTAGTAAAGGCCTGATCATGACTAATCCCTTAAAATTTCATGAAGGAAATTCACCTGAATGGTTTGATGCAGAATACAATTTGCGAGTAGGTCGACCTGACTATGAAAAAACTGTAATCCCAAACTGGATAGCTGATAGTCAAAGAGCTCGTGATAATTTGGATTGTACTTTAGACGTACGATACGCAGATGGGGATAAGCAAAAACTAGACGTTTTTCGGTGTGGTGATAATAAAGCACCTACGTTAATATGGATACATGGTGGCTACTGGCAACGTGGTGATAAATCAATCTATAGCTTTTTGGCAACACCGTTTGTTAATAGTGGTGTGAATGTTCTTGTAGTAGGCTATGATCTTTGCCCCAATGTTAGTATGACACGAATATCAGAAGAGATTCGAGAGGCGATCGGTTTCATCTGGCGCAATAATAAGTTACTGAATATTAATCGTGATAAGATATGTGTCATGGGGCATTCTGCTGGTGGGCATTTAACGCAAATGATGATGGCGACTGACTGGCCATCTCGCGATCCTGCATTTCCAGTAGATATTATAAAAGCTGGTATTTCTGTGTCGCCACTTAGTTATTTGGAACCGGTTCGGTTAACTTTGGCTCTTAACGCGAACCTTCAAATGGATGCTGAAGAAGCAGATCTTGAAAGCCCAATGACCAATCACCCTCCGTTTACTAATGCACCGCAATTGGTCGCTGTAGGTGGTGCTGAAACATTTGAGTTTCACCGCCAATCACAAATGTATGTTAACAGATATACTAGTTCCAAAAGACAGATCGATATGTATGTAGTGCCAGGTGTTGATCATTTTGATGAACTAAATGTGCTTGTTGATACGGAAAGTCTATTTTACCAAAAAACTTGTATCATGTTAGGTTTAAAAGGATGAATGATATGAATGTTACCTGTGAATTTTTTGATGCAGTAGGTGATGCATTTAATGATAACAATATTGATGCAGTAATGAAATTTTTGGTGCTGTCAGAGGCATTGTCATACAAATTTAACGTCCCATTGTTTGGTCCCTAATTTTGATGAATGACAACACAAAACACCTTAAAATATTTCAAGACTTCGCCCAAAATCATCCGCTTGGCGGTTATAATAAACTCAGCATCAGATCTTTGTTCCCCCAATAAAAATTACAACTTCTTGGAATTGTGCCGATTGTTTTGAGGTATCTGTTGAAAATTTGAAACTTAGGTTACCGCTTGCGACTTCGCGATTTCTGCGACTTAGGTCTCTGGTTTTACTATTAGATTTGTTTGATCGTGGTCTTTTGAGACGTGTTAGACTTTGTCTGACAGCACTTATTTAAGTTAGGTTTAAACTGAATTTAAGTAATAAACTTGACTCTCCTCTCAAACACATCACCATCATGGTAATCAATGTGGAGAAGTATCATGAGTTTATTTATGAAATCCTTAAAGTATGGCCTAGCCATCACTACTTTGGCTTCCCCTGCACTTACTCAAGACAATTTCAAACCTATCAAACTTGCTGGCACTGTAGTTGCTGCTAACAAAACGGGATTATCATATGAGGCCCGAGGATGCATAAAAAGTATATCTCAAGATGCATTAAAATCTGGCAAAGCAACAGCTGGTCAAATACTAGTTGAATTAGACGACCGTGCAGCAAATTTAGCCATTCGGTCAGCAAAAGCTCGTGTAAGTGATCTTGAAGCAGCAGTTTATGAACGAGATTTTGCTATTAAAGTGGCCAAAGCAGATCTTTCGCGCGTTAAAGAGGAGCGAGATTTTGTTGATCGTGAATTTGAACGCACACAAATATTGTTCCAACGAGGGCTTGTAAACGAGACAACATTAGAAGCCGCCGAACGTCGCAAACTGGACGCAACTTTTTCTGTTGATCGGACGCAAGAGGCCCTCGAAATCACAAAGTCCTCAAGATCTCGAGCTAGTATAGCATTAGAGATTGGCCAGTTAGAGTTGGAGGCACGCAAACTAGACCTTGATGCGTTGAACGTAAGATCACCTTTTAATGGAGTTTTGCTAAATTTTGACCCAAATATTGGTAATTGTGTTTCACAGGGGACCTTGGCTGCAGAAATTTACACTTCTGATGCAAAAAATGTCGAAACGTTTATTTTTGTCGACCAACTTGTTGATACCGCATCTACAGGTGTTATAATAGGAAACCCAGTAAATGTAAGTCGTATAAATGGAAAAATTTGTTTGGGTATCTTCTCAAGTGTCGATACTGAAGCTAATTTGGAAACTCAGAATGTTAAAACAACAATTAAATTAGATGCATCATGCGCCAAATCTATGTTCTTAAATGAAGCTGTTGAAATCGAAACTTTACCTACTAATAGCTAAGTCTATGGTACTGTCAGACAAACTTGATGTCCCATTGGTTGCCTCCTGATTTTTCTGAATGACAACACAAAACCCCTTCAAGTATTTCAAGACTGCAATCACTCCAACTTCACTAACCGCCTAGCCGCCACAATAAACCCAGCATCAGAACGTTACTCAGCCTCATATGCGCGCTCCTGAAGGCGGTAGTGAGTTCTCCACCACATTCACTTCGGTTTGGGGGCTGAGCAATCTTGTAACTTTGTGATTGGCTTGTTGCTCGTTGGTTAAGTGGCTCACGTATTATCCGCGACTTCTCTTATCTAAAGGCTGTCATCAATTTTGCGCAGTCTGAGTATGGTTTAAATGTCCGTAATGCCTTTGTCGGTGTGTATCATTGCAGAAGTTCAGGTGTATTGGTTCGAAAGTCAATTCAATATATTGAGCCATAAGGTGATGCTCAAAAAATAGGCAGCTCTTCTCACCACGTGGCATTTTTAGTTTAAGTTACTTTACGTCATGTTTAATCCTATTCTTTTTTGATTGTTATTTTTATATTTTGGCTCAGAATAATAAGTCTAACTAAAAGTCTCAATATGATTGGGATGAAATTAATAATTGAAATAATAAGAAAGAACTAAAAATGGCATCATCATTCTACATTGTTAATCATCACTTAAAGCCAGGAATGGCAGCTGAGTGGTGGGGAAAACTTGGCGCGCATATGGGTGACGATGCCGCTTTCGCAGAAAATGTTAAGTCCACTATGGACAAAGGTTTTTTCAATCACTCTTTCATGCCAATAGCAGCTGAAGGTCCTATTTACTGTGTTTGGGAGGCCAAAGAGGGCATTTCGGATTCTGAATTTCAAGATTTCATTGATGGGCCAGATGGAGTGAACTTTGGACTTGTTGCATTAAACAATAACGTCATGAAGCTCGATTTGGCTTTAACTGGTGGACAGACACCATATGAGAGCAAGTTATAAAATTTCCAAAACTTAGCAATAAGCGATGGGTCCCTTTAGTTGGGACCCATCACATCACCCTAAAGGCATTTTGGTCGGTACTCAAATGGGTATAATAAATGCCATGCTAAAAGATTGATTATTAGCTGATTGGTTAAGCATGTCACAGGAGATGAATCCCCTGTCTGTCCGCCACTTACTGACATTAAGTGATTGTTTTATATAAATAAAATATAATTTTCATATGCTTACCCACAACACTACCCACAATGATGTAACAGATGATATATTTAGAAATGCGCACGCGCCTGCGCGTCAGTGTCATGTAAAGGTTATAATATTACATCCTATGCAATTTTGATTTACAATATTTAACAAATGATACCATTATGATATAAATTCATTTGGGATCAGTATTTATGTTTGGTTATGGCTTAAGGATTTTAGTATTATTATTTCTAACAATCAGTGCATTTGCAAAACCTATAGCTGCAAATGATGTTTTTATAGCGCAGGAACTATTAACAAAACTTGGCTATTCAGCTGGCCCAATTGATGGAAGCTACGGAGAAAAGACTAAGCGTGCACTTGAAAGCTATTATGCTTCTCAAAAAAATAAGTTTGATGGCAATTTAGGTCAAAATGAAATCATAGATCTTAAAATAACTTTAAAGAATTCTGTGAACTTAAAGCCTAAGCTTAAAAAATCGAGGCATATTCAACACGCAAGATATTCAAAACATATTGCAACACCGTTTCGTGATCTAAAGGTTAGTGAAAATTTTACTCTGATTGATGATTTTGGGTCTTTTATGGGATTACATAAAAAATATCTCAAAGGAAAATTGCCAGATAGCTCGGGAATGTTTAGTTTTCGTGCTAGTCAAGGTTTTAATTTTGATTTCTGTGTTCAAGACTTTATTAATACAACAACTAAAAAAGCTAACCCTTCAAAAGGAACACACAATGTTACCGCATACTGTGGTAATATGATTTCCCAGAGGTTTTTAAATAACCCAAAAGATGGAATAAACCTTTATCGTAAAATTATCATAGGTTGGTTAAATGGCGGCATTATCGAAAACCCAAATCTATTTGGAAAAAAATTACCAGAAAAACTGATGAATGAATGGCCTTACGCTATAAGTAGTAATGTCCCTAATATACTTACTCATTATGCATTGTATCATAAACTTTATAGTTTTGACCAATTTACTCATGAACGTATAGTAAAAATGGGAGAAGCTTTTTATACGCAGTGGGATTATTTTCCACTATTAACAAGGGGGAATGGTAGAGAATTTACAAAAAAGCTTTGTAATTTGAAGAGCCAGCTAAAAGTAGTCCCTGGAACTAACGATCACTGTGGCTCCTATACTTTCAGAATGGCGACTGGTGGTATATATTTTGGGTTAGAATTTAATAGCCAATTTGCATTTGATACAGGCGTCAGACACCTAGAGGTAATGCTTGCAACTTTTAACAAAGAAGCGGTATTTGCCGCACAAGCTCAGCGTGGAATTTGTGCGCTAGGTTACATGAAGCAGTTTCCACCACACATTGAATTAATACACTATGCATTTTCAAAAGCTTATGGAATAGACTTTATAAACACTACAAATATTAATGGTATCACACCAGCTCAAGCTTATTTGAAACTTTGGAAAATAGCTCATGATCCACTTGAGACGGTTGTTAAATATTGGAATAATAATGATCAAATGAATTGTAGCAGAAATGGTAAAAACCAGGCTATGATGGTTTCGCAATTAAAAAAAGATCCAAGCAGTTACCAAGATTTTTGGAATGGTTTTAGTTATGAGGACTTTCTTCTGTCATCACCAATACTCGCAAGCCAAGAACTTCCTAAAGAGTGGGAAGCACTTGATATATCTAAGGTAAGGCAAGGTAGAGCAGTATGGCAAACTGTATCTGGAGGAGATTGGTTGGGCATAAACCCTTACCTTTTACAATTAGCCTTAGGTAATTACGAAGAAAAGCGCAGAATAAAAGAAGAAAAACGCAAGCAACAGAAAGAAAAAGAACGCAAGCAACAGAAAGCTGAGCGGTTACGAAAGCGGGAAATGTTATTTTCATATGATGGCCTTTATAATGTTTACTTAAGTTTGAAACGCAACAGCTCAAATGGAGCCATTGATCAAGGCTTAGGCTCAATAACATTTTCGTTAAGTCGTGGTCAGCCAAAATTTGATGAAAATAACTTATCATATAATTCACTCGGATTAAATGAAGTTAATCTCTCATTAGATTATGATGGGTCTGCAAAAATTAGTGGTAACTATATTGGCATTAACAGCTTTAAAAAACAATGCTTTTACCTTTCAGGAAATCTAAAATCTGAGAAAGCTTTTCAAATGATATCTGGTCGTGATTGTAGTGAAAGTTCTCAAAATCTACAGTTGATGATTAGGAAAATTTCTGATGATGTTAATGAGCAGATCATTAATCAAAAAGATTTCAAAGATTGAGATATTCAAACGAAGTGCGGTCTAATTAGGCAGTAATTTTTTGTAGCAGATTTAATTCTCTATAAAGGAAATCAACAGTTATTTTTATTTTTTTTAACTGAAATTTTGGTGGGTGATAAAGGAGATATATGCTCATCTCTACATCTCCATTAGTTGATAGCTTACCATCTTTAAGCGCAATTTTTTGCAATTCTCCCGCTGCTATTTCTTTTGCAACCCCCCAGCTCGGTAGAAGAGCTATGCCTCGTCCCTCGATAACGCTTTCCAAAAGTGATGGCCCATGATTAGTAACATATTTTGGTACCAGCTCTATATCTTTCCATATTTGGTTTTTTTGTGCCTGCCAATTTAATACACCGCGAGGCGTACGGTACATAAAAACAGGGAACTTGTTTAGATCATTAGACGTTTGTGGACTTCCATTTTGATTTATAAAATCAGGTGCAGCTACCAAAATGAAGTTGTGTTTACTTAATTGGCGAGCAACGACTTGGTCAGGCAAATCTGATGTAGCTCTGATTGCTATGTCTGCATCGTTGTTAGATAGGTTTAGCAACTGATCTGTAACGTTTAAATCAAATTCCAAATCTGGATATAGAGATCTCATTAGATCTATTGCGGGAAGTACATAAAGCTCAGCATAGCCTGGCATTGCAGTAATTCTAACAGTACCAGATGGTGATACAGACTGTGCTTTACACATTTCGTCAGCAATCTCGATAGTTTGAAGTGCAGTTTTTATTTCAGCTAAATAAAGTATTCCTAGATCAGTTAGGCTCACAGATCGTGTGGTGCGCAAAAATAGTTCAACTCCAAGGGTCTCTTCTAAATCTTTAATCCGTCGCGATACTGAGGATGAAGGTACGCGGAAATAGTCAGCAGTTTCACTAAAACTTAGTGTTTCTGTTAATTTTGAAAAGTAGCGAAGTGCGCGCAGTTGATCCATAATGCAAAGCTTTTATTATTGTCTATATGGCAATAGTATTATTAAAAAATGATATATTGTCCATGTTTATGTATAGCTTTATGTTTGTATAACAATTATCAAAACTCTAGGAAAGCCTGATGAAAGCCATAGCTTATCAAAATTATAACTCAAATATTGAAATTATTGAAGTCGCAAAGCCAGAACTTAAAGATAGATCTGTCCTAATTGAAGTGCATGCTGCAAGCATTAATCCAATCGATAATATTCTACATGCAGGGTATTTGCATCAAATGTTGGAGCTCAGCTTTCCACATATTATGGGCTATGATGTATCAGGTATTGTGGTTGAAGTTGGTAAGAGCGTTCGAGGTGTCAAAGTTGGTGATGAGGTATTTGCTCGGCCAAATCAAGAAGACGCTGGCTCAATTGCTGAGTTTGCGCGTGTCCATGAAAATGATCTTGCAATTAAGCCAAAAAATATGAGCCATATAGATGCAGCTTCTGTCCCACTTGCCGGACTTACGGCATGGCAGGCATTGATCACAAAAGGTGAGATTAAAAGAGGTGATAAAGTTTTGATCCATGCAGGTTCTGGTGGAGTAGGTACGTTTGCAATCCAGATTGCTAAGTATTTTGGAGCAATGGTGACCACAACTACAAGTTCAAAAAATACCAATTTAGTAAAAAGTTTGGGAGCTGACCTAGTAATCGATTATACAACTCAGTCATTTGAAGATGAGTTGTCTGACTATGATTTAGTTATAGATACGATTGGTGGTGATACATTAACCAAGTCTTTTAAAGTTTTAAAAAAAGGTGGGAGATTAATTTCTATTAAAGGGCAGGATACTGAAAACCTTGCTAAAGATTACGGTGTAAATTTTGAATGGTTTTTCATGTCTCCTGATGGAGACATGTTAACAGAACTTGCCACATTAATCAGTCAGGGCATTGTTAAAACTGTTATTGATAGCACATACCCGATGAAGCAGGCACCAAAAGCCTTTGAGGTATTAGCAAAGGGACGAGCTAAAGGTAAAATCGTTATTACAATAAAATAAAAAGTTTACATTATATAATAACAAAAATTTTACATAAATTTGCTAATGAATTTTATAGGAATGAAAATATTATGTTTAAGAAACTATTAGGTATCGCACCAAATCAAACTGAAGACGGCGCATTTAGCCCTTCACGGCTTTCTTTGAAATTGGCGACATCTGCCAAAACTAATTATGATGGAGGAGCTTACAAAAATCCTTACACGGGCGGAAAAGCTCGTGTACTTGTGGTCCTTACAGAAGAACGTAATATGATGATGGCAAACGGTAGGAAATTTTCAACTGGAAACCATCCTGTTGAGATGGCGTTACCAATGCTACATCTTATTAATGCAGGTTTTGAATTAGATCTTGTTACACCTACTGGTGCTCCAGCAATTATTGAACAGTGGGCAATGCCTAATAATGATAAATCAGTCGCTAAGTTGTTCGCTAAATATGATGATGCACTGGCTAAGCCTAATAGCCTTATTGATTTTGCAAACAACTCATTAATAGATGACTCACCATATATTGGTGTGTTTATTCCAGGTGGCCATGGTGCGATGCTTGGCTTGCCAAATGATCCAAATCTTGGAAAAATTTTACGTTGGGCGCAGAAAAAAAATATACATATAATTACACTTTGTCATGGCCCAGGAACATTGATGTCTGCGAAAATTGATAATGAATTTATTTTCAATG
>Ga0115005_10002479_pt1 | contig 14704 bp, 11 predicted proteins | sample ArcOceMetagenome_FD_87163 | JGI IMG/M metagenome (GOLD analysis project Ga0115005, IMG submission 87163) | Marine eukaryotic phytoplankton communities from Arctic Ocean - Arctic Ocean - Greenland ARC118M Metagenome | ecosystem: Environmental > Aquatic > Marine > Oceanic | place: Arctic Ocean... | reverse complement strand
CTCAGCGCCCATCAGGGTGGCGAAGCTGTTTGCCAAAACGGCAACAGTCTTTGCAGCAGAGAGCGTTTCTCTATATGGGAATGAGGTAAATACATACACACATACATACAGGAATCGTGGACATTAACAGGAAGGACGATAGGAAGGCTCCGCAGTTTTCATCATCGAGTGGCGCGATATATCACTGGCAGGCATATCAAAGAACTCGAGGATGGAACTTATTATTGTCCCCCAATGGACAAGGTGCTTGAAGCGGCGGGTTTGGAGACGATAGAGGTGTATATGGAGAGGAGGAGAAAAACAATTCTAAATTATGCGGTGACCAGTACAATCTACGGGAAATGCATTCGATCGACAGCGATGTCCACAAATGTGAACAAAGTTGTTTGGTGGGAAATTAAAGACAGTCAAAAATGACGTGGACAATAATTTAACACTAAAATAGATGACCACCAAAAGCTCTCAGCGCCCCTCGGGGTGGCGAACGAAGCTGCTTCTTGCCAAAACGGCAAAACGGCGCAGACTTTGCAGCAGAGAGCGTTTCCCTATTATGGGAATGAGGTAAATACATACACACACACAAGACAAGGTACTGCACGTGCACCCAAAACAAAATTTCATAATCAGCGAGAATGTCTGACCCATTCGATCCTTTCAACTTCGACGACGAACAATTAGATGATGCCTTCCCCCCTCCGAGTAGAGACAACAAAATTAATGGTCCCAAGGGTGATGCCGCGGGTGGACTAAAAGCACTTTCCTCAGCTTCATCTCCGCGTCTCGGGTCGAGAAGTAAATCCAATTCCAACACTACACGTAAAATCAAGAGCAAGAGAAAAGGGACACGGTTTTACAACATTCAGTCACAAGAAGATCAAGGGCGACGAATCGCAGATGTAGATTCCTCAAATGATATAGCCGACCCACCAATGACAGCCTCTTCCTCTCCCTTTCGTGGCAACTCGAATGTGGATAAAATTACCATTCGTCCTACTACTTCTCCTAAATCTAATAGGATCAATAAGCATCAGTACCAGCAGCAAATCGAGTTCAAAGGTGAAAATAGCGTCGATTCGGACATCTTTTCTCACTTATTCCAGAGTCCATCAAAGTCACAACTTACAAATGAAAATCGCAATCACAATCGCAATCGCAACGAAACATCACCAACGAATCCAAATGAAATCCAAATTAAAATATACCAAAGCGAACACATGAGCTGCATCTACGATAGCGCACCAAACAGCACACCCGTAATGGATATCAAAGGAACAATCAACATCAAACCCACAACTGATATACTCGGAAGAACCTTCTATATAGCCCTCCAAGACCCTGAACGCCATTTGAAAGAAGTTACTTCCTTTTTTGAAATAGCAAAGGAAGTCAACGATCTAACTCATATAGGTCCAAGGGATGAACATCCTTTTGTCAAGAAACACCAGCAGCTGGGGAATCGGATTTATAACATGAATATTCCACAGAATACCGATTGCTTGAGTAGTGACCCATTCCAAATTCTAAAATATACAGGGTCCGAATTCTTGCGTCCCATTCCTTTACTCGTCAGCACCAAAGTACGTGTGGCCGGAAAAGTCTGCAGGGTCGGTGTGAAAATCAGATCGAATCCGAGCAATAGACAAAAAGTTAAAAATACGGTCGTCCTTATTGCTATACCACCTGATGTGAATGGGGAATCCATGAAAATGTCATTAGAGGGTGGAGTTTGGGATCCGATAAAGAGAATTATTATCTACAAATGTGAGGATATGAAATGCGGCGAGACCGTGGATATACAGTTACAATTTGAATACCTGGCACCGTCGCTTGATGCCAAGGAAGCTGTGAATTTGCCCAGGTTTCCTGTGCTGGTGAGGTGCGATGGTGTTAACGATCAACTGAGTAGCGTTGAATTGAGAGTTGGTGGTACTCTTGATGATATAAAAAAATACTATGCGTTGAAGATGGACAAGACTTATAAACTGTTTCATCGTAAAATTTGAGGTTGTTGGATATAGCACCAGTACTACAGGTACAAGGGGGTGGAGTGCGTCTGCATTGCGAACAGATATAAAATTAGTTTTACTGTAAATATGAATTTATTTCTAACACCGCAGTAGCCTCGTCATAGTTGCAATAGACAATGACATCACGCTTCGTTCAAATGCAAACGTGATTTGTTCACTTGAATCATTCCTTTCAATGTCTCATCTGCTCTGTTGCTTCTACAGTAGCTAATTTCGAGAAGAAAAATGATAGTAAGATAAACAACTACGTGTAGTGTAAAGTACATTACTTCAATTAAGACTATTAATACATTGGTGTTTCACGGCGAACATCTTTAGAGGAGAATTCAGTCACAGATGGGGGTGTCATTGGATGAAGAGCCACCGCCTCCCTGAAATCCTCGCGTACCACCAGTATTATTTCCAGAGGACTGAGAATCATCACATGTAACAGTAATGTCGGCGGAATAATGAAACTTGTAGCACAAACCATCAGAGTGCGTCATGTATCCTCTGATACCAAATGCACATTGCGAAGAGAATATGTCAATGCCATCACCTTCTACTGCAACAAGAGCAACAGTGACTTTCCTCTCGGCATTTATGTCTACCTTTCTATTGATCTCATCAGCAGCTCGAGTTGCTGATGACGTAGAGGTCAAATCCCAATAACACCGTCACGCCCGGATGGTAAACATAAGTAAATCTTGTCCTGCAAGACCGAGCCCTGTCAATCTTTTCTTGCAACAGTAGTGTAGAATAAAATAATTCGGTGGTTGTGGATCGGAAGTTCAATCTTATTTTACTCCGATATTTATCTTTGAATAAGACCCAGTTGAACAATAGGAATCATCTTACTCCGATTTTTATCTTTGAACAAGACTTCAAATACCATGAATAGATAACATTCTTCAAACATGGGAACGAAACACTCAATCTTATACGAGAATCAATCTCAGTCCCAATTTTCACAATCGGTGTGATGATTACTCGTATCATAGAAATCCGGGTGAGTGAGTGAGTCGAGTCTACCTAATAAGACATTTTAAAAATGTCTCTAGATTGAAGATGACGTCTCTAAAATCTGTTTGCTGACATCTGGGACTCATCTGGGTGCTGGGGAAATCTGAGAGTTTTCGGATTCGATTCATTACTACATCTTGGATACCTTCGAACCTGACATTACTGTATCTTCATCTTTTACAATAGCTGGTGTCAAATACGATACATCCCACACAAAGCAGGAAACGAACCAATGTGCATATTAAAAATATGGTCAACTTCAGCTACTACGATTACACCCTCAAAAGAATGTTGATTGCTGGATCCATCCTCTCAACAACATCATCCGTAGCATCCGCACTACTCGTATCCCCAACAACCACCGCCGCTGGTGTCATCGCCATCAAAGACTATTCCTCCATAGCCTCCGGCCTCTTCAACAACATGCGCACCCCCGCAGCTCTCATAGGAGGAGCCATCGTCCCGCTCGGACTCCTCACCGCTCCCCCCATCCAAAAAGACGAATCCGCGAAAGTACAAATGCTCAAAAAGGCGAATGTACTCCTGGCCATTGCTGCGCTGCTAAGCGAGCTTCTGGCGATTACGTATTCCACTGTGGCGATTAATAAACTTGCAGAGGTGAAGTTTGCCCCTACGGCAGGAGTGTCCGAGCTTCTTTCCAAGAATTTTGAATTGGCGTGGATTGGGACCAACGTTCATTTTTTGTTGGGCATGTTTGGCTTTGGATTATTGGTTGGTACGAAAGCTTATTTCTTGTACGGGGATGCGGTTGGCAAAATTGCTGGGTGTTGGAGCGTAGCGGCTTTTTTGCAGTGTACTTCGATTGTGAATGCAGGGATTGCCATGGGCAGTGGTTCTACAGCGGATGGGGGGGGGGCCACAACTAGATTTGCGGCTAATCTCTTTTCGTTGAGTTGGAAGTATGTCATGCTAGTCCTTTCTAAGGCGAGAATGCGTCCTTTATCGATAGCTGCTATTGGCGTTGGATTGTATTCTGTTTTTCTTACGGTGCAACATCTCATGGAGTTATTTTCAAAGTCCAAAGGACATGAGGACTAACAATTCTTGAGCCTTACTTTTTCATCATCTACTCGTGTAGCTGCTGTACAGTGTACAGTGTACTACTCGTAGTGGTACCTGGTACCTCTTGCGAGCTTTCTTTCTGATGGGGGAGTATATGTTCAGCAACACGAAGGTACACGTATGCAATTCATTCGTAAAACTACGATAATGTCAAAAGAAATGTATTACTTGGGTTATATTTTTTATGATATTCCTACTACACGTACACATTGTACTAAGGAACGAATTGCTCTACATTGACTGATCATAAGCAAACAGTCAAGAGTCAAACAAGGCCACAATCCGACCACGACAATATCCACATAAAGTTCAAGATAAAAAGATGGAAAATCATGCATCCAAGGCGTTAGAGCCATTCTGCAGCATCCATCAAGAACTCATCAAAATCAAGTTCCTCATCTGTCAAACGCTCGATATCATTCAAGCACTCATTCCTCTTGGAATTTGGAGAGACGGGTGCCGAAACCGTTGCCGCTTTCACAGTCTTGGAACTAGGACACGAATCGGGGACCAACTCGTTCATACTTGCCGCACTCGTACCGATGTCATGATCGTTACACGTACCGTTGCCTGGAATCACGGGAGGAAGGGAAGAATTTGCACCAGTGATCTTCACTGCTGGATGATCTTAATGGTTACTCTCCTCTCCTTTACAAGAGAGGGGTTTCACCTTTGTGTTCGATGGGGATGTGACAGAATGTTTCTCAATGATCCTGATCCAGTGCTGGATGGTGAATACTTCACACTTTCCAGGCACAATTAGAACAGATGAACACTTTTGCAAGTGAACATGCTAGTTATGGTAAGGATTAAGGGATCAATAATGGATCATGAAAAACATTCTGCCGACGTCCCAATCAAACTTAGATTTTGAGATTGTTTACAATGCTGGTAAAGGATAATTCTCTTTTAAGTGCTCTTCCTTCTCTTCCAATTGTGATTCTAGGGGCAGGGCGGTTACGGTGACATTGGCGCTACTTGTATTTCCAAGTGTGGTCGTGGATGGTCCTTGACTTGATAGAAAGGTGGAGGAAAGTACCTCGTTCGGTGTGGCGGAGTGGGATGGGTTGGGAGAGGGACAGGGCGAGACAGCGACCGAATCATCTTGAGGTGCTGACACGGTTAAGGCGGCATCAGATTCAGATCCAGATCCAGAGGTGACGGTGGAACTACCTGGCATACCGTGCAAGGACTCAAGCCTCTTGAGCCTATCAAGAGCAGCCTTATACTTGACCTTCCAATCATCCACCTCAACCTCAAGTTCAGAAATTCGATCCCTTTGCCTCTGCCTGGAAGCAGCGGCACTCTCGCGGTTCCTCTTGCGGCGCTGTTCGCGGCGCCAGGCGGTGGCCTCTTCTTTGGTCATGGGTACGTCCGGTTCGTAGCGCATTTGGGGACGTTTGCTTTTGGGGTCGTCAGATTCGAGAGCTTTTTGGATGGCGGATGCGTTGACAGGTGGGACGATTCCTTCGCAGTGGGATACCTTCCGGGCTCGGGGAGGGTCGACTTCGGTTGCAATTGTCTGGGGACTCGTGACTGGTGGGGAACCATCACGGACGCACTGCTTCTTTTGATAGGGTTCACTACTTGCACTTGCACTTGGACTTGGACTTGTGTTGGCACTAGCACCAGCGCTGGTCTTGGTCTCACGCAGGGTCTGCAGGATCTGCCGCCGTCTTTTACGAGCTACCGTAGAAACGGTACCCACATGAACGGTGGATTGTTCAGTGTTTATTTGGGATGAGACGGCGGCTACCATTTCGATTCTTTCAATTTAATGAATGCGATGTGATTGATTCCTGCGTGAGGTTCCGACGTACGGTACTGAAGGTGATAGCCTTCAAGTTGAAGAAAAGTAATTGGATCAGTGCAAGATGAGATTCGATGCTCCGGAATTTCGACAACAGGAAAGCCTTCGTAAAACACCACAATTGAAGTTGCGCTGATGAAAACGAGAGATTGATTCGAAGCGTTGGTTGGTGTTGGTTGGTGTTGAAGAACATCCCAGCAGGCCAGATTGCGCTTCGCATCGTGAGGCCAGAAGCGTTCGATCTGACGTCAGTAAAAAGCAACAAAGGGGAAGCAAAGGAGAAGCAACATAGGGGGCACTTCAAATCCACCCTGGACCGCGCCATCTTTCTGCCTCAAAAATCTTTCCCACAAAAAGATGGCGCCGAAGGAAGGGCAAAATCCAGGACGTAAAAACAACATAAAACATATAGATAGATAGGTACCGGTACAAAACTGCACAAGTATCACCTGATATCAATCACAACCTACAAGACCTGTACCATCTCACTCAATCATGACAATACAGGCAGCCATCCCACTGAATGACCACCAATATCAAAGGAGTCAAAATCAATGTCAAAGTCAGCTCCCAAACGCAATCACTCTCTCCTTCAATGGAGTGGACTTTCGTCTAATCCCTTCTTCCGCAACCGCACATACAAATGATGCCAATACGAGTGCTTCCATCTCAATGGTACCCAATACAAACGGGAAATTCACAGTATTAAACCTGAATTCCTTTACTGGTTCCCTCGTCGTGTCCGCATCTCCCCCCGTATCCCTTCTCGGTATCGATGGAGTCGGTGTAGGTGTAGGTGTCACTCCTACTATCAACGATAGTCCTACGAATCATGTCTCAGCCACCACGGTAGAGGATGAACCCGCCACCCCCGATAACAAAGATGCGGACATGAGCATGAAGATGGGTGCACATGTTACAGAACCTCTGCAAAAGGGTCAGCAGCAATTATCGTTTGTGCAAAAGAAACAGAAACGCGGAAATGTAAGTACAGTGATGTGATGTGAATATCGTATGGTAGCGTTTGTACACGTTTCTGCAATAATGTTTACTTATCGTGTTCCAAAATATTCAACACTCTCACAACGTTCATTCTTTTTCACAAAATAGAATAATAATGACACAGTACACAAATCCAAAAAACAGTGCAAAACCACTTCTATCCAAAAATCAATCCCAACCCTAGGCCAAGCATCGCAAATGTCTCAAGGACCGATCGCGGTCCAAACCAACTCCACAGGACAAGAAACACTCGAGCGTCAACATGCACATGCACCCAAACAACCATTGGAGAAAAAGTCCCCATCGAAAATTGAGCAACTCGTCCAACGCGAGGAAATGATTGATACCCAGATGGAACAAGAGGAACCCACACAAATATTTGGTGATGACCATCATGATGATGATGACGATGATAATGATACCAATGCTATTCTGGAGTATGAAAGTGAAGAAGAAAGCGTATTGGCATCTAAATACAGCACCAAAGCTCTATCCGCTACCGCTACAGTTGCCACACCCGTACCAGCCATTGACCCAAATCGCCCCTGTGAGAGATGGGGACATACCATGAATCTCATTGATGGGAATAAAATTCTAATTTATGGGGGACAGGCGTTTGATGAGAAAGAGAATAAGAATAAGACGCTCAAGGATCTTCATGTGTATGATATGCAGAAAAGAGCTTGGTCCAAGCCTGTGAATTGTGAGGGTATGCCGAGATGCTGGGTAAGTGGGGATTTGTTACAATAAATGAGTGTATACATGGTTGTCATGATCGTTGTCTGTGGCTGACTCATAATTTATTTCCATGGTCATACAGCATTCTGCATCTTACCTACCTGACAGGCAACTATTGATCTCATTCGGCGGTGAAGCCCACAACGAGAAAACGAAAAAGACTGTAATCACAGATCAAGTTATGGTACTCGATACCGAAATCATGCTCTGGTACCCACCATCCGTATCCGGACAAGTACCATCCGGGCGCAGTGGCCACACAACATCTATGCTTCAAAACCAACTTTTGGTATTCGGCGGAGTCAAGAATAACAAATGGCAGAAAAGTCTAGCGGTGCTGGATACCATGAGGTGGATGTGGAGCGCTCCAAAGATCGCCGGGGATACTCCGCGGGCTCGTTCGTATCATTCTGCAACTCCCGTAGCGGATTCCAATCTTTTGGTGATTTTTGGTGGTAATAATGAGACCGAATGTTTCAACAGTGTGCATGTTCTTGATACGAAAAATGAGAAGTGGTCGTGGTTTCATCCCACTGTGAGCGGTACTCCCCCCTGTCCTCGCACTGGGCACGTTGCTGTTCTATTGGAAGATGGAAAGACAATACTGGTGTATGGTGGATGGGATCCTAATGTTGACGACGAGGATGGAGGTGCGGCAATGAGTGATGAAGATTATATCTTTGGCGACTCTTTTTTGCTCAACACCGAGACGTGGACGTGGAAGCCTGGGCCCAAGCCTAAGTTTGCACCTCATCAGATGGGCACGGTAAATGGCGGTTTGAAGAGAGTAGGGGCATCATCTATCTTGGCTCCTGGAGATGATATGTCACAAATGTTAGTGTTTGGTGGAAGAGTTCCCAATGATAGATTTTCAAACGATTTTCAAAGCACTACAGTTCCACAGAGAATGTTGGGGATGTAAAGAAGATAATTATGGGGTTTAGGTTTAACGGATAATATACATTTATTTACAGATTAAAGCGACAGGAAGCAAAAGACACTTCATTTATATGATTTGAATCGGTGTGTAAGGGTTAGCCCCCGATACGCTTCCTCTTCTAGTGGCATCCGTTACCTCAATAAAAAGGTTTTTATCATCAGATGTATTTTTTCTCTTCTGTACACACGTACACGTACGACACGTATAGTTTTGCAGAAAGAACATCAACGAAATTCGTGAGATTTTATTATGAAACCTCGAACACTGAAACTTCATATGCAATTTGATAATACGACTGATGACAGACAGCAGTGGCACTTACCCTTTCTTTCCTTCTCTCACAGATGAACCAGGAAAGCGGCCTCCATAAAATCCTAAATACGAAAAGAGGTATACCCACTCCCAGCATAATTCGTTTGACAAAAGCATGCTCATCTCCTAGAACAATCAAAGTCACCACATATAAAATAAGCACGAGTATGATAGGATACATCCCCTTATCAAGTATATCGCACCAAGCACTACAGCATAGTCCGCACCGCTCGATATGGAACCGAATTGTAGGATCATCAGGCAATGCTAAAAAACGTTCTAGCCTTTTGCTTCTATGTTCCATCCTTGCATCTTGAATTGACATAAAGAGGCGCTTGGCTGATTCTGGCATGGGAGTATCAAATACCCCCCCTGGTCCGTGGTACGCATGCGATGTACCGGCACTACTGTGTTGTGAGCGATCGCCGTTGATCCCCAGGGCTTGATTAAATACAACAGAATAGCGGCCAAGATCTTCGTCGTCGTCGTCTTCGCTATTGTAATCTTTCATTTTATTGCTGATAGTTTCATTTTGATGCATGTCGCTCTGTTTGGGACTCGTCAATCGTTTTGGACTATGGCGTGGGGAGGTACTCACTGGACTGTAATAACCTGTTCCTGTTCCTGGAGGAGAAAGCGAATAGCTATAACTGCTAGCATCATGCGAACTTCCATGCAGACTCCCGTGGATACTGTTGTGGTGACTTCCGCCATTTTTATCTTCCATTTGGCTCCCAATGCCGTCGTTTAGTGGATATTGCTCATCATGATCATAGCTTTGGGGAATGTCATTTTCTATTTTCTTGTATGGACTCGGCATTGGGAAACTCGACAACCTTTCTGCAGATTTTGATGCAATCCTTAGCCCTGGCTTCTTCCCTATGCTATTGGTGTGATGAGTACAAGCACGCAACTTTAGTGTTCTAATCCGCTGAGAGTGGTACGTACCGGGTACCGGCGTACCGGCCGGTCTGTGTGATGTTTGATCATGAGTGTTGTGTTCTTTCTGTCGATCTTTTCAAAAATTGATGACCTCGTGTCCCCCCTCTAACCAAGGGGGTGTAAAAGAACCTTCAAATCGATTGTTTTCGGCCAGCTTTCATTTCGACCACCCATAAGACCGCTCAAGAATTCACGAACAATAATGATCAACAATCTTCAAAATACATCAACTAAATCTATCACTTCCAGAGAATTCATTTCAAATCATTCCTCACACTTACCAGGGTACACAAAAGAACTGGAGAATTCGGTATGCAGAGTTTCCCCCGGAAGAAACATGAGCTGCTCATTGGAGCCTTTGTTCTGGCGATAATATTAAATACAGTAGAATCTTTCGCACCAAATTCTATTGTCGGCGCTCGTTCTTGGATCCAAAACAGGAAGTCTGCACAAATGGTGCTTTCTGCCCACGACGAAACTCTAAACGACGCCGATCTTCTGAATGAAGTAACGAAAGATATGCTGAAAGATCTATGTAAACAAGCTGATGTGTCAACAAAGGGCACAAAAGAGGAAATGCTCGCCAGACTTCGTGCATTTGCCGAAAAACAGGCTGAGATCGATAAAGAAAGACGGCAAAAACAAAAAGAAAGGATTGAACTTGGAGTCGACGAAGACCAAGGAAATGGAAAGGCCAAGCATAAAATATTGAATTCTGAAGCATTGGAAGATAATGATGATGAGCTTGATGGATTATTTTATTTCAGTCTTCCGGGACAAGTTCCTGAGAGCCAGAATAAAACTCTTGCCAAGATTACCACGACCACCATTGACAAATCATCAATCAATCCACAGAATTCACAGTATGGGACAATCACAGCTCCACCGCCTCCACCAGGTGTTGAACCAAATGAAGATGGAGAAATAGTTGTTACTACATACTCTTCAACTGATCAGAATGATTTAACTGGGATTGCAGCACAGCAGGCCGCTGCTAGTGGGAATGAACAGGCCATGGCCGGTGGATATAGTAGAACTGATGCCATTGGTGCAAACGCTGATAATCCAGAGAATACTCTGGCTGGAGGTCCTTTTGGAGATCAATCTGGAAATCGGAGGAAGAAGGCAACGGATAAGGAATTTGACGAAGCTTGTGGGGTAATCACAGAGTTGGTGTATAGCTTACTGAGCATTACAGGAGCCCCTGGTTTTCAGGAGGAGTTTTCCGAGGGGGTCACACCGTTTATGACTGAGGAAGAGAAGGAGGGATTTGAATCTTCTGCAAAACAATCTTCGTCAGTAAAAGTTGAGTTCGTCGGCTTCGACCCATCACGCGTTCCAACTCAACTGATCACCCAGGCATCTGTATCACTGAGGGTTGGAAATGGTGATGCTTTGCGAAAAGTTTTGAACGAAGCTGAAATGCAAGCGATTGGGTTTGATGGAATGAAGGGTGATGATAAAGCAACAGGTGGCGGGCATTATCTTGAAGTGACAAAGGTTGGAACTTTCTTGGAGGGATTCCGAAAGGCAGAGGTCAGAAGAAGAGCCAGGGAGACTACAACGATGCTCCTAGATCGACTTGTAAGCGGTGGAGTTAAGGATCTCGACCAAATGTTGATGACAATGACAAAAGGTGGCGAAGATACGAGTGAAAGTGGAGAATTGAATGATTCCTTGGTAAGATACCTTGAAGATGCTGTCAGGGATCAGGAGAAAAAGGTAGAACTATTGTTTGGAGAACAAGGAACACTTGCACTTAAAACAGATGACGCAGCCGCGGAAGACACAAAGGACTATCTAGTAGGCATGTGGAATGTAACAACCGACGAGGATGGTAACGTTGTCGAAAGCCTCGATCCCAATGATCCTGAAGTAAGGATGGCTCTGGAACAAGAACTTCGAGCAAATGCCAGAAAGAAGCAAGGATCTGCCCCAACCGATCCAGCTAAGCAGCTCTTGAATTTGCTAATGCTTTTAAGGGAAAGAGTTAAGGCCGAAGCTGTTTTTACAAACGATGAGAAGGGGAGAAATCTTCGAATGCTAGCTTATTGCTTGCACGCAGAAGATGAAAGAGAAAGAGAAAAAATTATCGTAGACAACATGGGAAATAATTTGGATGTACGTACTTTGAACACGTGTTCTTTGTCACTTTGATTTGTTGACTGTTACATACCCTTTCTTACAAATCCCTTTTGACCATTCCTTAAAACAGCAACTAGATTCTTTCTCAGAGCTATTGATGAGCTCAATAGACTACGCAGAAAGCACATCTCATCAGTTGCAACCAGCAAAATCAGGACCTTTGAATATTCGTTTGCTAAAAAATATTAAGGAACTCGCAGAGGATGTGAAAGAACGACAAGCCTGGAAAGCGTCTGGGGTGACTACGTATGAACAAAATCGTCCGCTACCAAAGAGTAAATAAAATGATGATTAGAATACTTTGAACATGTCTATATTCATATGTTTGCGTATTTGTAGTTTTCTGAATTCAACGGCGAGAGCTCTCCGGGGGTGATGCAAAATAAATGAGTTGTGTTGTCCAAAACTCATGTCACGTGATATATTGGCATTTTATGTACATGGGTTTGATCTTCAACACTCACGACTTAGCTCATCGATAGATAGGGTTGAAATATACCGTCTCTTTCTCTTATTATTACAAGGTGATAAATTTGGCAGTAATCGAGAATCTGGAGTGGTATATACAGACATCTCAGGTGTCCGTGTTGGGGAGGTTAAGCTTGAAGAAAGTATTGACGTATCAGGAGTCCTTCTTGGAGTTAGGCTGAAGGAGCTAGTGCATTCCATTACTATCGGTGTTAATAAGAAAGACTCTCTTCCTTGACCTGCCTTGGTTGTCTTGGAACTTGGAGTAAAGAGGAAGATTTCGTCTTCATCTTCTTCTTCGCTGCAAATACTGCTAATGTCAGAGTCGACTTGCTCTGCACTCACAATAGTGTCATTTCTTGAGATGTGCACCATGGATTGCTTCATCTTACTTTGATCTAAAGATGCAATTTCCCGTAGGATAGATTCATTCTTTTTGCATTCTTTGCTTTCGGCAGAGCGGCTTGCCCTTACACAAATCTTCTTATTCACCGGATGCGAAGGTGTTGTAAACATAATCTTTCTTGTCTCTGTTATGAACGTATTTGTAAACCGTACTACCGTTCAATTGGAATTGTTTTAAAAAAAATTCTTTGAAGGAACAGTCACAGCAGGAACAGATTTTTGGCCATCTTCAATCTGTACCATCTGTCAAAACTCAAAACTGTAAAATCTGGCTGAATGACAATGGTATCATTACAGTTATGTCATGGGCTTTTGGGAGTGCCCACAGGAGGGGTTGTACTGAATGAATGAGAGTTTTGACTCACTCACTCACTCCGTGTACTCGTACCCCGGTATGTACGTCGTTCACTTTGGGTGTTTCCTCAGTGGAATATGGCAACTAATAAAGCCCCTGGTGTGTTGTCAGACGATTTTCTTGAACTACAGTAGCAACATTGCCCTTCTTAGAGGTTTATAACTTATAACTACTACTACATTACAGTAGCAACGCAACATTGCCCTCCTTGATGATGAGAGGCTGAGCGAGAACTCTCAGGCTTTTCTCGTATCACTGATTTTTTTCTCATTTTGTGTTCATCTTCAAGATGATAAAGCAAGTGCGCGAGTTGGAAGAAAAAATCAGAGAAATACTTTGACTTGTTTGTAGTGAAAGCATCTTTACGAATATTTTGAAGAACTACACGTACGTGTAGACGGAATGAATATGTTCATTTTTGATGTGGTTGATTCAAATGGATTTAATTTATGGCTACGCATGCGTGGATCACAAGAGCCAACTCCTTGATCGAATCAAATGAATTACTAGAAAAGAAAAGAAAAAATTGAGCCTACGTGTACGTGTACACTAAACAATCTTCTTCGATTTATTGGAATTTTAAATGTATGCGTATCAGTTATTCAATAATAGAATTCATTCTTCGTATCTCTTTGCGTCCAAATTTTCAATTTGAATCAATCGTGTGTACCCCAGGTATTTAATATAATATAAAAAATATGTTGATATATATAATACATTTATTTCACGATAGTTCTCTTGGAGCGATGCGAAATATATTTGCGTAAATAAGGGCATTTCTGGCGTTGGAAAGGCATTCATAAGCTGAATGTTTTGCCATTCAAACATCTGGGATCGAAAGACGTCATCACTGACTAGGGAACAAAAGGTGGAATCGAAATGTACCTGCTCTTTCTCTTCTTACACATACTTAGAGTTGGAGGCAGACGTGGAGGAAAATAAATTGGCGGTAAATGAAAATCAATGATGGAATGTGCAGACATATCAGAAGTCCTTCTTGGAGTTAGGCTGGAGGAGCTAGTGCATTCCATTACTATCGGTGTTAATAAGAAAGACTCTCTTCCTTGACCTCCCTTGGTTGTCTTAGAACTTGGAGTAAAGAGGAAGATTTCGTCTTCATCTTCTTCTTCGCTGCAAATACTGCTAATGTCGGAGTCGACTTGCTCTGCACTCACAATAGTGTCACTTCTTGAGACGCGAGTCGCGGATTGCTTGATATGGTTTTGGTGTTCTGTCATTTGATCTAAAGATTCAATTTCCCGTAGGATAGATTCATTCTTTTTGCCTTCTTTGCTTTCGGCAGAGCGGCTTGCCCTAACACAAGGCTTCTTGAAGGAATAGATTTGTGGAGGTGTTGCAAACATAATGTTTCTTGTGTTCACTGCGATTTATCTACACGTACTCGTAGTTGCCATTTCGTGTTGAGAAGTTCTTTATTTGTTGTTGTGTACAAGAAGAAGTAACGTACACCATGT
>Ga0115005_10002477_pt1 | contig 14706 bp, 11 predicted proteins | sample ArcOceMetagenome_FD_87163 | JGI IMG/M metagenome (GOLD analysis project Ga0115005, IMG submission 87163) | Marine eukaryotic phytoplankton communities from Arctic Ocean - Arctic Ocean - Greenland ARC118M Metagenome | ecosystem: Environmental > Aquatic > Marine > Oceanic | place: Arctic Ocean... | reverse complement strand
TGAGTGGAACGTCTAATTCAAGCAATGTTTTTTGTGAATAGTTGATGTCGTCCAAAGTCTTCGCTTCTGTTGTCATATTCCAGTCCAAAACAAGCTGAGAAAGTATTGCCTGTGTTTCGTTCGCAGCTACACGGGAGCCGGGACATCTCCTCGCTCCTTGTGAAAATGGCTCTTTTAAGAATGTATGGTCCATGATCTGTCTCTCGGTCCCTTTCCTTGCCTCGACAGCATCTGGAAGCCAACGTTCAGGGATGAAATCTTCAGGATTATCAATGTATGCAGGGTCCATTCCAATTGAGAATCCTTCTAGCGCAACTACGTCTCCCTTCTCCATGGGCACGCCGTTGATTTCGATCTCATTGTCAACCGTCTTGAAAGTGTAAAGTGTAGAAGGAGGCGTCAACCTCTGAGTTTCACGAATTACAGCATGTAGATATGGAGAGTGCTTCTTACTCAAAACATCAGCTGTTAACTTCCCATTTCCAATGGTTGCAATGACATTTGAAAGTTCTTCGTAGAGTCTGTCTTGGACTTTCGGAGATCTGGCCACGTTGAACACGTTCCATCCCAAAATAGCAGATGTCGTGTCGACAGCTGCAAACAGGCCAATGAATGCAAGATCTTGTGTTTCCTGGAGCGTGATGCTATCGTCTTCCTTCTGGCGATCAATTGCTTTGAACAAGTATGAATTCTGTTCGTTCTCATCCAACTCACCCCTTTCCTTCCGTTCTGTAAAGTCAGTGACCTTGCGGCGACCAATTTCCAAGGCCATATCAAATTTATCATATGTGTATTGTTGCTTCTTGGTGGTGAGACCAAATACATTCCCGGCAATACCCTCAAAAGGGTCCAATTTGATACTGATTGCGGTTCTCAACCCATCCACAACAGATTTTGCAAAGACGATATTCTCCGGATTGCTTTTTGCATTAGGATCGGCAGCTTTTGTGAACGCTCCAAACATGACTGCGGAGAACAAGTCAAATGCACAGTGGCTGAAATACGTATTTAAGTTGTCCTTGCATGTCGGAGCCGCTCTTGACGCAAGTCTGGCTGCTTCAATCAATCCCGGAACATAACTTTTTGCCGCGTCGGGGTGCATCAGATCCGTTTGCATAAAAGTGCGAATACGCTTCCATTCCTCGCCCTGTTGAAAAATAGCTCCAGTTTTCATTCCCTTGAATTAGTCCACTTTTGAATTACCCAATGACCTTGTGCCATGCCACTTGGATAGGATCCACCTGCTCGTACAACTTTCGTCATCTCTCTTGGGTCGGAAATGACATGCAGAGTTCCCTTGGAATCTTTGCGGCTTCCAGCCCCTGGTAATCCTATGGTGTAAAAGTCTCCATACCTGTCGCGCATCTCTGGCCAGAAAGAATATGAATCAGTGAGCAATGTGTTTGGAATGCCAGAAAAAGCAGCTACAACACTTCCAATGTAAGGATATGCTGGCACATGTTTCAATTCTGGGTAAGAGGAATCAAGAACAGTTGTTGACGGTGATCCAGTGATTGGGCAACTTGCAGCTGAAGCTGCCTTCTTTGAGTCTGATTGGAACGTAGTAGCACTAACAGAATATAATTCCTTGCGGAAGACAGATCCTTCTTGCCACAATCTTTTGCTGGAACTTATCCTTGAAGAATATTTCAAGCAATGCATCATATTGGTTTTGATGAAGGTTTGACTAAGCAACTACGTATTGTTGCTACGGAGGGGGTCGTGCATCGGTCGTGCATAGAATAGTCATCAGTCATGCCATCGCCATGGGGCTTTTCGATGAGAAATAATCTATTTTTTGTCGTAAAAACGAGAAATTGCAACTCTGCCTTACATTAAAATTGTTTAACGCTGAACATCACTTCATGTTGGTATTGTGATATAGATTACGAACTGGCTCTTACACATCATGCACTCCATGTTCCGACTGCAACCATTGCAGAAATTGTGGCTAGAGACTCAAAGTTCACAACATACTCTCCTGCTGTAAAACTAGTCAACTGTTCAAAAATCCTCCCTATACAAATGGAATCATTACTTCTTACAGTAGCCAGGAATACCTTGAACAACTTAAATTCGAATGAAAGCTATTAATGGCTTGCAACAACATCTTCTTCTGCTAATGTATACCACTCTCCTCCGTTGTAGTAAATTTGTCCATTGGAATCTCCGCTAACTGATACTGCAGCTACACCACACTTATCCATTGGAAATGTAGGCTCGCACAGAGTTTTAAACTCAACGTTTGTTGACAGACTTAATCCTTCAACCATCATTTGTACTCCCTCCAATACTTCATGGACCATCAAGTCGTCGCCTCCTGTAAAATTGATGAAAATCTTTCCATCTTTATCCTGAGATTCGATGGCACTGAGAGCATCTTTGACGGCATTATGGGGTGCCAATGTTATACTTTTTACTGAGGAAAGACCGGGATCTTGGTAAATCTCGAGACCCTCGCCCTTGCAAAGAACCTTTGCTCCTAGACTGGAAATATCCGATTTCACTACCTTTGAATAATGTTTCATTCCTTTTGCAATTGGAGTTCCATTTTTGTCAACTGTTCCAGAGATTGAAATCCCATTATCCATTGCGAGGCCAAGCCCACTACCTTTAGGGTCAAGTCCTTCGTCCTCTGCGTCTGCCTCAATGTATGCATAAAGTTGAGTTGGAGCTCTGGAGATTGATGACGGAGCAAATGCGTTGATTGCATTCAAAGCCAAAGCAAATGTAAGAATGAATGAATTGTTTCTGAATATCATCTTTGTATGTGAAGGACGTAGGTTACACGTATTAGTTAAATCTGTGCTATTGCACGGTGTAGGTGGAAGATGATGGCTTATTAGGGATGGACAGTCGTAATCGCAAGGATCCCACCACCAATCAACAGACAGTCCACTGACTACTCCTTGCCGTTGCCTCCTTCCAGCTGAAATGAAATTGTTGAACTGACGCACTTTGATATCCCTTTTCCTTTCCTTCTGCTTTCTATCTGTTTTCAAGAATTCAGATTTACAAGCAACGAAAGTGTCGAAAGTCGAAAGTCGAAAGGAAAATCGAAAGTCGAAAGGAAAATCGAAAGTCGAAAGGAAAATCGAAAGTCGAAAGGACTCTTTCCATCTTCAATCTGGGGATGGGAATACTTAGTTCAATTTAGATCTTCAATCTGTGCCACGTATTTGGGATGGAATACTTAGTTCAATCAAGTCATATGACTTGGTTCAATAGTAAAACTTCGAATATCCACCACTAAAACTGTACTACACGTGTAACTCTAAACTTTCTTCTTGTGAGCAAACTGCTTTGCTTTCTCTCGTAGGTATCTCCGTATTTTTGTCGCTCCAACTTTCGCCACCTCATTTTTAATCATATCAAATCTACCTCTCAAATCTCTCGATGCTCCTGCAAGAAGAGTTCTTTCAGCCATTGCTTTGATCATAATATGTAGCATGACCCAATGACATAACGTTTATGTTCTTTCTCTTCTTTTCTCTTTCACTCCGTCTTTGAACTCCCAACTGAACTAGTGGTCACTGGTATTGGTTGGATGGAATAGTATCGATACGACCAAATTTTGTGCGCAAAATCAGCTAAGAATTTAATGGTCGTATGATTGGTCGGATATTGGGTTAAAATCCGGCCAATAGTGACCGTAGGATTCTACGCGACACAAAAACACCATCAAATCTCTGTACCACCGGTATTACTAAAAACTCCGGAAGTTCCAAAAGTAGGAGGAGGGTATGATGATGTCACTTCAAACTATTCAAGGCTTTAAAAATTGTCTTGTTCAAATGTCCCATCGCCCACTTTTAACTATACACTTTTCGCGTGCACGGAACTTAAGAATTTCAGATATTGAAGGAAATGAAATGTTGCAAATGGTGTTCCCACGCTCGCACGCACTTTGAGCAATACTTGATAAGTAATAATGTCACATCGAGAATTTCTTCTTCATACATTCTTACGTATGTATGCTTAATTCAGCGAGGTTCAATGAAGGAACACGTAAGCAACAGCGTTGCTTACGTGGTCACAAGCAGTATCATTTTCCCCAGCAGCAGTCAAGATTCGGGATTTGGGATCCTGAAAACTTCAAAAGTAAGCACCATGATTCAATACTTCTAATGAAAGACGGTTAGTATAGGTTACAGGTACTCTTAACATAGAGTAACTGTAGAAAATACTTCATTGCTGCATTGCGTTAGAGATAATGATTGCTGTTGTTCAAGGTGCCTGCCCTATCGTACGAGACATTTTGAAATAGAACTTCTGTGATGAAGACGATTCGCGTCCGTTTCTGACCATGACATGAATGCTCACACTGGTTCAGTTTCCAATACTCGACCTGATGATTTAGACTATTTTTATTACAATTTGATATAAACAACTCAAGGGCTGAAGAAGCAAATGCTTGTTATTATTAGTAGTGTTACAACTGAGAAACCTAGTAGAGAGATACGTTTAAGCTCCCTTCTCTTCACCCGGCTTTTTCAGTTCCAATGCTGTGGAGTTATGGAGATAGTGTGTAGGTAATTGGATAAGTAGCAATATGTATGTAGAGATCAGGGAAGATAAGATCCCAGAACCTGATTTCAACAACGAACGCAGCACGAAACCTTAGCGATCTAGAAGAAGACGGCGCCCAAAACGTCATCAACGGTGTCTGCAGCTTTTGCCCACTCGACCTCGCTGTCGAGTTCGAAAGTTTTCTTTGGGCCGGTTGTTGCCGCAAATGTGAGGTCAGTGTATGGAGGGCAAGCGATAGCTCTGGAATTCTCGGTAGCAGCGGCTACAGCGAGGAAACGGTCATGCACAAATTCTTTATCCTCCAAGTCGACAAACCATCCGTAAGCGTCTTTCTCATTTTGATAATGGTGCTCCGATCCTTCAACATTAGGATAAGTGGGGGTCTCAAAGACTTCAGCCTGCACAGAGGTCCGAGATAGGCTGTTGGAGACAGTCCCATAACTAAAGATTGTTGTTGTTGTTCTAGGTGCCATATCGTAAGAAACATTTCGAAATTGAAAATATAAGAAGAATTGTTGTCATTTTCAATTTCTGATGCCAGGAATGCTCACAACGGTTAAGTCTTAAATGCTCGACTTGTAAGACAAATACCGGTAGATTCAGATCTATGTCAATTACAATTTGATTTAGACACAATTTGATATAAAAACTGAAGGGGTAAAGAAGCAAGTGCTTGTTTATTATTAATGTTACATAGTTGTGTTTTTTATAATATAGTCCACAACTGAGAAACCTAAAGAGACCTAGAAGAGAGATCAGTTAAAGCTCCATTCTCTTCATCCAGCTCTTTTCAGTTCCAATATTATGGAGATATGGAGATAGTGTGTAGGTGATTGGATAAATTTGATAAGTAGCAAAATTGAATATGTAGAGGGAAGATAAGATCCCAGAACCTCATTTCAACAACGGAACGACATTAGCGATCATCTAGAAGAAGACGGCGCCCAAAACGTCATCAACGGTGTCTGCAGCTTTTGCCCACTCGACCTCGCTGTCGAGTTCGACAGTTTTCTTTGAGCCAGTTGTTGCCGCAAATGTGAGGTCAGTGTATGGAGGGCAAGCGATAGCTCTGGAATTTTCGGTAGCAGCGGCTACAGCGAGGAATCGGTCATGCACAACTTCTTCATCCAAGTCGACAAACCATCCGTAGGCGTCCTTCTCATCATGGTGCTCCGATCCTTCAACATTAGGATAAGTGGGGGTCTCGATGACTTGTGCAGCTTGCACAGAGGTCCGAGTTAGGTTGTTGGAGGAGCACGAGGATGCGCAGGCGCTGACGGTGGCTGGAAGACATGGGAATCCGATGTGTACAAGAGAATCGTGAAAGACTTCATCGACAATCCTTGCAGCGGTTGAGTCCACAGAGACGGGGTGCACAGAGGGCACGTTGTTGTTGTCATAAGAGGTAAGAGTACTGGTCGCAGTGAGGCAATCTGTTAAAAGTGGAGTCTGTCCGTTATTTCCTTGAGGTAAGTCTGAGAAACTCTTCGAACTTCGGCTCAAAGAAGACAAGGAAATCCTTGCCTTTTTATTGGGTCTCAGATCTTCGTCACTGTAATTAATCAGGTATGCGTTTGAAGAGTGATCTCCCAGAGGATTCGGAACGACGTTACCTGCAGAAGTGTTTGGAGCGTCGTCATACGAGTGTACATCAGCGAGATCCTGAAAGATTCCACTGAGAAAATCAGCGTGTATGTTCCTTTCAGTTGCAGGACAGTCATCGCTGAAAATATTGCACTTGCGCTTCCTGAGATGAAGACAGTTACTCTCGTCATCTCCCAGGGGGTTAGCAGTCCTCGCTAGATCATCACTGCGCTCAAGAGACTTATCCTGGCTTTGTGTAAAGGCCTGGGCTGCCTCTCTCGCTAGTTGAGAGTTGGAGTGGCTGACTCTCCTAGAGCAACTGACACTGTCGCTGCAAGGTACTTGCTCTTGGTTCTGGCGTACACAAAGGGATAACTGAGGACTCATGCTTATAGTATTCTTGGTAAGAGTTCGACAACAGATAAACCTTTGCTTGGGCAAGATTGTGAGAGTTCGATTTGCAAGCTTCCTCGCCTCCTGCTTTTTCGGTTTCGGGCAGGGGAACAAAACTGATGGGCGTGCAGTATGCGGATTTTAGGCTAAGGCCTTTCTGCCCAATGTCGTTGAATGCCACGTACGTGTTTACTCAATTCTGATTGGTGTCTTTTACATGGGGTAAAAAACTCATCCCCTGTTGTCAAGCGCTTGATTGTTGTGACGTACAATCTTCCTAAGAAAAGGCTTTTTCGTCTCCTACCTGTGGTTCAAGCCACATTTTTTTATCCTATTTGTTGCCCACTATGAATAATTACGTGTGCAAATAGTGCATGACGTCGTATTGAACAATGCATCACGTCTTGGATAAAAGGGAAGTGAATGCTTTAAAAGTCATAGAGCATGCTCCCAGAGACTTCAGGTTTTTGTCAATTTCGAAAGGTTGGAAGAAGCATCCAAACTCAATATTTGCTTGAAGCTTGAAGCTTGAAAATCGAAGAGAACCATTCCGAGTTTCGTCCTCAACCTCTTGTTGTTGTAGCGATAGTTAGTTACATGAACAAATTTTTGATAATTTCTGGAATTCAATACTTTTTAAAGTATTTTGGACCTTTACCATACTACTTCTTCTGGATGGATGGACATCAATTAAATCTATCCGGTTCCATCTATCCTCCTACTGCCGTCGTACGTACAAAACTTGGAAGTGCTGTATTATTTTCAAAATTTAAGACAGTGGACCCTCAGATTTCTTCCGTGTTCTCAAAGATTCCTTTGAATATATTGAATATTGAACACCCAAACGCAAGAAGAACGAAAAAACTGCAGGCTTTTGATCCTATGGAAAAAAGAATCTACAGAATCTCACCTCTTTTCAGATGCCTGCATCCCATTCTCAATTCATTCGTTCCATTTCTCTACGTCGCTACTATTGAACTAGAGTAACAGTATGATATTAAGATAATGAGAGTTTTAAAATATTATCCTTTCCTGCAACATAAATTACAATTTGGAAATTGTTTTCCTTCCCCGTTTCGTTCCGTCAGTTACTGAAGAATGTGATATTCAATATGGCATCCTCCTTCACACTACAATGCTCTGGTAGTATCAGTAACCAGTACTTCTCATGCCTCCTTTCAGTTATTGGACAACCTCAACGAATTCTTCTCCAAATTGCAAATCAAGAAAGAACGCTAATGAGAGATGAGGGAGGAACTCCAGCAAGCAAATGACCCTTCTAAGTGGTGAACCTCCACGAATTCTTCTAGATCCATTCCCAAATTGCAAATCAAGAAAGAACGCTGATGATAGATGCGAGATGCGTGTGAGGAACTCCAGCAAGACAAATGACCATTCTAATGGTGAACCTCAACGAATTCTTCTAGATCCATTCCTAAAGTGCAAATCAAGAAAGAACGCTGATGAGAGATGCGTGCTATGTACGCAATGGAGGAACTCCACGAAGAGGAACTCCAGTAAGACAAGGAACTCCAGCAAGACAAATGACCCTTCTAATTGGAGAATCTCAACGCATTCCTCTAGATCCATTCCCAAATTGCAGTTCAAGAAAGAACGCTGATGAGAAATGCGGGATATGTACGCAATAGAGGAACTCCAGCAAGACAAAAGAGCCTTCTAATTCAACAAAGACGTTTTGTACAGAATTTCTGTTCATGATGCTTTGCACGGTGATATTTGGAAGCCAAAATGTCAAAATGGCATTGTTTGCTCTCTCTTCTTTGACTACCAACCAACGACGTCAACAATCGTCAGAGAGGTCGATGTGAAACGGCGTCATGGTTTCGACAACTAAAACCGATACCGTGAAGTCGGTTACAGCAATTGAAGTAAACTTTTTGATCGATATGAAACGGCGTCATGGTTTCGACAACTACAACCGATACCGTGAAGTCGGTGACACCAAAACCGATACTGTGAAGTCGGTGACAGCAATTGAAGTATACGTTTTGATCGATAAATGAAACGGCGTCATGGTTTTGACAACCAAAACCGATACCGTGAAGTCGGTGACAGCAATTGAAGTAAACTTGTTGATCGATATCCAGGATATGAAACGGCGTCATGGTTTCGACAACTAAAACAGATCAAACCGTGAAGTCGGTGACAGCAGTTGAAGTAAACCTAGCCGTACTCACGTTGGACTGCATTAACGTAATCATCTGCAGATGCCAATGTTTTTCCTCCGTCTAGTCTGTTGAGAACCATTTTTACTCTCTCTTCGCCATCACCACCTGAACCCCAGTAGCCCCAACCACTCATGAAACGATAATAGTCACAATACGCGAGATCAATCGACTCCTGTAGCTCTTCCAGTGTGGGTGCCATGGCATCGTTCTGTAGTCTTGTCGTCAATTGTTGCAGATAATACTCAAGAGCAGTTGTTTCATTGTCGGGCGCAACAGAGCTGCAAAATAAATAAGCCAAATCTTTTGAAGGCGCTCCTCGACCACAGTATTGAAAGTCGCACATGTAAACATCATGATCATCATGTGAATGTTCTGATTCTGAATATTGATATAGAACATTTGCGTCCTTAGCATCTCCATGAATGATACACTGTGTATCGCGCTTGAGTCGTTGGTCAATGGCACGAGCTGCCAGTTTGAGGCGCCCCTCCCAACCTTTATTTGGCATGGCCATATGCTCTTCTAGCCGTGTGTCCAAGTGCCAGTAGCTTGCAGTCCTCTGCAAGCCTAGCTCTTGAGCTTCATGATCCGATATGTCCCAGTGACTCGCGTGCAGTGTAGCGAGCCACCTCAAGACAGCCTTAAGATGTTCATCTGAATCTGTTGACCTGCCCATGCCATTTCCTGCAATGTACGACATGGCAATTACAATTTCGCTCTTGGACTTGCCTGCATCGCGTTCCACCACCAGTGGCATGGGAATATTCAAGCCTAATTTAATGAGTTGTTGTGCGACATTTTCGTAGAAATTGGCCTCAACTTGATAGCTATTGGCTTTGCGTTGATCACCAACACTTTTGGTCTTTCGAGGCGCCGCGACGTGCTTGATGATAATTTGTTGGTTTTGGTCTTGGTCTCCTGCTCCTGGTAGTTTTATTCTGTAAATGTGGCCCATGCCCGACCACAAACTGCAAACAGTATGAATTTCTAGATCGGATACGTCGTGAATAGTATTATTACTATCCGTCTTTAGTTGTGACAAGCAAAGGCGCGCCACTCGCAACAGCTCCAATTTCTTCATTGTTAGTAGTCTAGGGAATCGTCTACACACGTACTATAAGATATGCTTATCCGTCAGAGAAGAGTCCAAGTTGTAAGGAGGCAGAGGAGTGTAACCCTTGTAACCCCTCACTTCAACATGCAGAGAGAGATAACTAGGAGCAAGAGGGAAATACTTGCTGTGTTGTGTATTCTAGTATGATGCATAAACTTAGTAGTCGTCAAGCTGCTGGTACATCATTACGAGTATCATACACATGTAGGATCATTGGTGGTGGCGCTGCGTGCGATTGTGAAATTGTGACTCACTCATTTAAAATTGCTTCTTTGTAGTGTGTTGTTTAATAATAGGTTAAGAAACCTCTTTCCTGAGATAGCCTTTTCTCTCCACCCTCTTCCCCTTTCTTCGTCGTTGTCTCTCTCTTCTTTGCCTGCCGACCGACCCCAACGAAAAAAAACTGTTAATGGCTGAGTATTGGCTGTCAAGCAACAAGCAACAAGATTTCAAATCCTGATACATAACATAATATCTAGTAGCTTATACCTTATACAGTACCGGTAGCGAGAGGATGAGTCGCAGCAATGGCAACGGTTCAATGGGACCACCTCCATACTCGCGGCAAGGACCTGGGAATAACATGCCCGTGAATGAATCAGATGGTTATTACGGACGTGGTGGCCCTGGTGGTGGTGTTCATCAAGGCTCAAGCGGCAATAGACCACCTTACAGCAACACTAACAATAACTCACACCAGCAGCAGCAGCAGCAGTATGGGAGTCAATTTGACTCTCGAGGCCCACATCCACAATCTCACCTAAACGTACACGTACCGCCACAGCAAATTCAAACTCAACCGCTGCCGGCCAAGATTATTCCACTCACATATTTCCAAAAGTGTATACCGCAAACACGAACCATTGCACACTATAAGCGCATTGAACAAATTGGCGAAGGAACCTATGGTCAAGTATATAAAGCAGCCTGTCTCTCCTCCTCGCGGATAGTGGCACTTAAAAAGATACGCCTCACTTCTGTTGCGACAGAGGGGCTGCCACGCACAGTCATAAGAGAAATTAAAATTCTCAAGGCTCTGAAACATGAGAATATGGTACAGATGCTTGAGGTCGTAACTAGTAAAGGATGTGAGCACTTGGATGACGAAGATGAACACAAGGAAGATAGGAAAAGAAGATTAAAGGATGAAGAGCAGCAGCAGTCAGGGAAACAAACTGGAGGTAGTTCAGGTGCAGATCAACATCAACAGTCGTCTTCCAATGGGCATTCCAAATCTAACAATAATGAGCTCACAAATCAACAAAATACGGAAAGAGAAAAGTACAAGGGTAACTTATTCCTCGTATTAGAATATATTTCTCACGATTTATCTGGTATACTTGACATGGGGGTTAGGTTTACTCCCGTGCAAAGTAAGTGCATCTTTCGACAATTATTGTCCGTACTGCAATATATGCACGAAAAAAGGTATGTGCATAGGGATCTCAAGAGTTCCAATATTCTCGTGGATGAAAGGTATCGTGTCAAATTAGCGGATTTTGGACTTGCGCGGAGTTTAGATGATGAGTAAGTACATGTACAGTTCTTTCTTTTTCATATGTATTTGTATCTGTCCTTGTTTCTCGTGACTTGTTGCTTGTTGAGCAGCAATGTTTGAGGCGGACCTTAACCGAATATATATGATACTCACATTCCCACACCACTTTCGCCATCTTTTTGCAGGTTTGACTGGCAAACGGATCAAAATGTGGACCGCAAACTCACCAACAAGGTTGTCACGATATGGTACCGATGCCCTGAACTCCTCCTAGGCGCTACCAACTACGATGAAAAGGTAGACATTTGGTCCGCTGGTTGTATCTTGGCAGAGCTTCTTCTTGGCAAAGCTCTTTTCCCCGGCACCAACGAAGTGGAACAGCTCCGACTCATTTTCAAAATGATGGGGACGCCCAATGAGGAGAGTTGGGAGGGAATCAATAAATTCCCAAAGGTAAAGTCGGAAGAGATGAAGATTGGCAAGCCCATCAAGGCGGACATAAGGGATAAGTACGGAGGTGATGAGCGGTTCACATCCTCTCCTTCCTCGTTGGCCTTGATTGAGAGATTACTGGAGTTGGATCCTAGGAAGAGATGGAGAGCCTCGCAGGCGTTGGAATCGCAGTATTTTAGAGCCAAGCCGCAAGCTCCATCGAATCCTGAGGAATTGGGAACGATTCCGATTGCGGGTGATTCACATGAATTTCAAACCAAGCCTATTAGAAAGGAGGCGAAGTTGGTTGCACAAAAAGCTAGTGCAGATGCAAGAAAGAGGGGTGGGAACGAAAAGGAAGCATACGATTGTGCCTATAAAGAATATCTGGCCAAGGCGGCTGAATCCGGTCCTTTGAAACCATCTGCATCTGCAAATGATAAAGAAAAGGTTCGCGATGACGGTGATAAGGATAGAAAGAGGCGCCGGCGTGATAGAGATGATAGTAAAGAGAAGCGTGATCGGCGTGAAAAGGATCGAGATACCGGCAGAAGCAAGAGGGACCATAGCCGTGAAGACAAAGAATCAGACAGACAAGAAACCGTCAAGTCAGACAAGCCTAGAGAATCTGACAAAAGAGAATCCTCCAAGGCGGACAAGCCCAGAGAATCTGACAAAAGAGAATCCTCCAAGGCGGACAAGCCTAGAGAATCTGACAAAAGAGAATCCTCCAAGTCAGACAAGCCCAGAGAATCTGACAAAAGAGAATCTTCCAAGTCAGACAAGCCCAGAGAATCTGACAAAAGAGAATCCTCCAAGGCGGACAAGTCCAGAGAATCTGACAAAAGAGAAAACTCCAAGGCGGACAAGCCTAGAGAGAGAGAATCTGATAAAAGAGAAACCTCCAAGGCGGACAAGCCTAGAGATAGAGAATCTGATAAAAGAGAAACCTCCAAGGCCGACAAGCCCAGAGATTCTGACAAAAGAGAAACCTCCAAGGCCGACAAGCCCAGAGATTCTGACAAGGTGGACAAGCCCAGAGATTCTGACAAAAGAGAAAGAACAACCGATGAAAAGAAGGGATCCCATTCTTCTCGTGGTAAGGAGAAAAGTATGAGCGAGGATAAGAAGGATAGAAGTCCCAACCGCTCCAGAAGTCGTGACCGTGATGATAAAGACAGCAAACGGAGTAGGCGAGAAAGCAACGACTCGAGTAGAGAAAAAAAGAGAAAAGACAGAGGAGATAGAGATAGAAGTCGCGATAGGAATGATCGAAAGGAAAAAGATCGAGATAGAAGCAGACACAAAGAAAGAAGGGACAAAGATGATCGGAGAAGTAGAGAAAAAGACCGCAAAGAAAAGGGAAATGACGATCGCCATAAAGATAAGAGAGAAAGGCACCGGCACCGTAGCAGTAGAGATCCGGGGCATAGCGGTAGCAGAGATGGAAGCAGAAGGAGCAGAGAACATGATCGTAGAGATAGGGATCGAAGACACGATGATGTGGATCGAAGATACGGTGATGGAGATCGAAGATATGATGATGATCCAAGACGAGGTGAATGGGGTGGTGATGAACGAGGCCATGGGAGAAGAGATCATCCGCCATCAAGAGATTGGGACAGGCCACGTGATGTAGGTCCTCCGCCAGGCTGGCAGTCTCGGGGTGGAGGGCCGAAGCACCGGGATGATCGCTATCGCAAGTAATTGATAAACGTTCATTAATTGGAAAAAAATTGCAATTGCTATAAGATTATGTGAGTATTCTGCGTACACGTAGTTGGAATCAATCTAAATCTAATTTTTTACTGAGATCATCCTGTATACACAGTTGAGAAGAAGAAAATCCAGGTTATTAGACAATCCGCGCATTCTTTGATCTGCAAGTACGAGTAAAGTCATACTTGCTCTCATTCCGATCATGGCAGTGCTTTGGCAATGGATTCCTATTCCGTGTTTCTGGTGTTTCACTCGGCCTGGACTGGAGAATTAGTAAATGATCTGGCACTTGATGAAGAATTCATATTGTTTATCAACAGAGGTGAAACTACATCAGTGAAATATTGCATGAGACAAAAAGTCCAAGCATTATTGTTCAAGGACTATTTGGCTCAGTGGTCAGATGCGGACATATACTCGTGCTTTGCCCTTGAGATCTTTCATGTTCGAATGTCTCAATATGAAAGTTCCATTTGGATTTCATAGTAGGACTTTTCCTCGATGCATCTACGTTGAAAGTGTTAAGATCGCTACAAAGTGTTAGTTCCAAGATTGAGAAAACGCACAAGGAAAATAAATAAATACAAAGCAATATGTTGAAGTTGTACTGTAGCGGCATTGTCTTCCATTACCCATGGCTTAACGAAGATGATTAAATAGACAGTTGCTTCTTCGCGACAAGTTTCTAGCACATTCTTGGTATTAGTGATCAATCAGCTACCTGGTAAATCCAAAAGACGTCCACGTTGGGATAAATCTCACAAATGACGCGTATGATAGAAATGGGAGTGATTGGCTCAACTTAAGCTGGAATGGAAATAATAATAATTTATTCCAGCAACGATGGTTGACTCTATCAGAAATAACTTCACCATAATCTCGAAGGATTGTGAAAAAGAAGATTCGCTATCGTCAAATGAAAAAGCAATCCTTACGGCATTTTCAAGATGGAATTGAAGCCCACACTCATTACAGACGTCAGTTTCAACCTTTCCTACTGATACTCTCAAGCTTTATCTTCTGTTTCTCAGGGGGGGGGGGGCAGAGCAGATTTCAGCATTCTTTTTCTCGTGTCAAGCATTTAACGGATGAGGCTGGAGGTGTTCCAAGATTGAGAAAATATCAAGCCCAGTGATGTTGGAAGATGGAGAGAGGCACCGTCATAGGATCCGTAAGCTAAAATTTATTTTAGAAGCACTCCATAAATATTTTTGAATTGAATTTGGCATTCTTCCTGCTCCACATTT
>Ga0115005_10002475_pt1 | contig 14714 bp, 13 predicted proteins | sample ArcOceMetagenome_FD_87163 | JGI IMG/M metagenome (GOLD analysis project Ga0115005, IMG submission 87163) | Marine eukaryotic phytoplankton communities from Arctic Ocean - Arctic Ocean - Greenland ARC118M Metagenome | ecosystem: Environmental > Aquatic > Marine > Oceanic | place: Arctic Ocean... | reverse complement strand
CACCGACCGGCCGGGGGGGGGGGGGGGGGCACCCTCCCTCCCTCTGTGATAGGGGGTACAATTTCATCTCTGGAAGTTTTTGAAATCATGTTCATCCCATCCATCATGACGCACGATGCGATGGTCTAAAGGCGAGACATCAAACACTCCGACGACGACCACAAAACCGCATTAGCACTTAGCACACTCAGTCAGAGCTTTATCATTAACAAAGTAACCTAGAAATCAATACTATCTACAGTATCACTGGACAAGATCTACAAATCATCACATCATTTTGCGAACAAAACAACTATGCAAATCCGCATCACAAAATCAGTCCTACTCCTCTTAACGATGTTTCAGGCTACAAAAGCATTCGTTGGGCCAAGCGTCCGTCGGCGAGCAGGTGCTGCACTAGTATCACGTGGTGCTATCCATACTTCAATTGCTAAAAATCAAAACGTTCGTGTTACTGATGCAACGAAACAGCTTTCTCAATCTTCATTCCGTCTTTCGTCTGCAGCTATTCAAAACATCGCAACAAAATTGCACATGTCTACATCCGCAGAAGCTCAAGTGGGCGTGGAATCATTGGCAGGAATTGAATGGATCAAAGAAGGTGTTGCCAAGGTATTGAATGATTCGTTCGATCCTAAAGAAGTAGCGAGGGCAGCAGCGTTGGCCAAATTAGAACCCAAGAAAAAAAAGAAAAAGAAAAAAAAGCAGGCTGAAGATACACCTCCTGCAGAAGAAAAGCCTGAAATGTCACGAGAGGAGAAAGATGCAATTGGTCAAGTAGCTGCAGATGCTGCTAAACCTTTCGGATTCAGTGATGCGATGGTGACCCCTGCAACAAAATTGGAGTTTGGGGATTATCAGTGTAATGCTGCCATGGGATTGGCAAAGAATGTTGGTATGTCTCCCAGAGACTGTGCAATGAAAATTGTCGATGGAATTCGTCCTTTGATTGAAGATATTATGGAAGAGCCAGAGATTGCTGGTCCAGGATTCATTAATCTTCGTTTTAAGAAGGAATATCTCGAGAAATCTGTTCAGAATATGGCAAAGGATGCAGAAAGGCTTGCGGTGCCAGTCACAAGGTGAGTTTCTCTTTCTTTTTATATTTTAACTATTCATCTTAAGTCCATATCTCATCTCTTGAACTCGATTGCATTAGTAACAAGCAAAAAATTGTTGTAGATTTTTCGTCGCCAAATATTGCGAAAGAAATGCACGTAGGGCATCTCAGATCAACCATTATCGGTGACACTCTGTCCAATGTCCTTGAATTCTCAGGACACAAAGTAGTACGCCTTAATCACATAGGGGATTGGGGAACACAATTTGGTATGTTAGTAGAGCATCTTCGTGATGAATACCCTGCGGCGTTGGATACAGAGACTTCGCAGGATGTAGACCTTGGTGATTTAGTCATGTTGTATAAGGCTGCGAAGCAGCGTTTTGATAAAGATGATGACTTTAAGGTCAGAGCACGCGAGGGAGTTGTTAAGTTGCAAGCTGGAGATGCAGAGGCTCTAGCTGCATGGGAATCTTTGTGTGCAGCAAGTCGTGTCGAGTACCAGAAGGTGAGTGTGTCATGTTATCGACGCGGATTCAGTAATTCTCCTTACGTTGACGGTACCTAAATCATGTTTTCTCGGTTAGATTTATGACGCACTGAATATCAAGGGACTCGAGGAAAGAGGGGAATCGTTCTACAATCCCTTCTTGAAGGGGGTCATTGATGATTTGGAGAAGCAAGAGCTTGCTGTTCAAAGTGATGGAGCTACTGCTGTCTTCCTTGATGGTTACACCAACCGTGATGGATCACCACTTCCTATGCTTGTCCGTAAATCCGATGGGGGGTTCAACTACGCAACTACAGATTTGGCAGCTATTCGGCATCGATCGGAATTTGAAGATGGAGAAAAGGCAGATAGAGTGTTGTATGTCACAGATGCAGGTCAATCTCAGCATTTTGAAATGGTTTTTTCAGCAGCCGAATTGGCTGGATTTTTGCCAGAGAACACTTCTTTGGAGCACGTGCCATTTGGATTGGTGCAAGGCGAGGATGGAAAAAAATTCGCAACTCGTTCTGGTGACACTGTCAAATTGAAGGACCTTTTGGATGAAGCAATTACCATTGCAGAAAAGGACGTTAGATCTAGAAGAGAGGATCCAGAGGCCGAGCTTCCGGATGATGTGAAGGAGGTTGTCGAAACAGTAGGAATTGGTGCTGTCAAGTATGCTGATTTGTCAATGAACAGGGAGTCGAACTACAAATTTAGTTATGATCGTATGTTGAGTTTGAATGGAAATACTGCTCCCTACATGTTGTATGCTTACGCAAGGATCTGTGGTATTGTTAAAAAGGCGACTGGGCATGAAGATGGTGACACAATGGAATGGCCTGAGCCAGCAAAGATAGTTATTACCGATGATGCTGAAGAGCAGTTGATTAGAAATTTGGTGAAGCTCCCTGATGTGCTCAGTGAAGTGGAGAAAGAGCTTTATCCAAACAAGTTGTGTGATTATTTATTCGAAACAAGTCAGATGTTCAACAAATTCTATGAAGCATGCTCTGTCAATCAGGCTGAGACTGAAGAGATCAAGGCGAGCCGTCTTTCTCTGTGTACTGTCACTGCTGGAACTATTCGGTTGCTGATGGGACTTGTTGGAATCAAGGTGGTAGAAAGATTGTAATAAAGAAGAATTAATTCATCTGATTGGAAATGTTGCGTAGGTTGTGTTGCTTTCATTCATGATCTAAGCGTTTACGAATTGCTCTCTTTCTACTTAGTTTTCTTCAAGAACTGACTCTTCAAATTGAATGTCCCAAGACCAGGAATGTTCGCCTGGACATCATGATCATCCCCATAATCTCCGACCCGAATCCTCAAAATTTTCAAGCCTTTCTTCAAACCCTTTCCAAGTTCTTTCGTCAAGACAACGGTATCTCCAGATTCTAATATGTTGCCATTGCTATCCCGCACAGTGGCGTCGTCTTCATTTGTGCCCTCGTTTTGTGCGTCTACGAGCCATTCATTCCCACATGCAATACAAACAAAGTTTGTAGAGCCATCCCAATAGCCATTAGCATCATTACATTCAGGACATGGGCCTGCTTCTGGCACTGCGTCATAGAGAGCCTTAGATTTTGTTGATGAGAAAGGCGATTTGGAAGCATAAGGGTTGGTTTTACTTGACACCTGGATTCTCGAGACATAGTTGCCGATTGTGAATGCACTATTTTTGCGCACTGTTGTGCCTAATGCTGTCATGATGACGGCGCTTATCCTCTTGCTAATCATGGTTTTAATTCAACTCGTTACTGTAGAGAAGTAATGACTGGTTATTTATTGCAGTATTTGAGATCGGAAAGCCGGCTAGTACGGTAGAAACGTAGATCGTCAATACTCAATACAGTACCCCGGGTAGAATGTGAGGTGTGTGATGTGCTGATACCAACCGACCGGGAAATACATGCATAATGCATACGATACGATACATACATACCGGTAGATTGATCAGCTTCCAAAATTTATTGTTGCATTTTGGCGGGAAAATGAGAAACTACCTACCCAACAGAGAGAAGAAATTCACGTCAGCTAATCAGCCAAAATTTCGAAGATTCCATTTTCTAATTTTATTCTACTCGCATGAATGGAATCTTGCTTCCTTGCAGTTGAACTTAGTTTGCTTGAAGTGAAGAAGATCGCGACGCAATCCTAATCTGCATCGAGGGCGGGGGGGAAAGACAACGAAGGCCGAAAGTATATATTATTCACTGCAATTACCATACTATATACACTATCAACATGAAGACTGCTGCCTTTTTCCTTGCTCTTGTTGGCTCTGCCACTGCTTTCGCTCCTGCTCAGCAGGTATGTCTTCTTCGCGATCTGAGATATGAAATTTGAGATTTGCAGTGGAGAAATAAAGTTATTAAATATTTGCATTGGGTAACATACGGAAAGCCTAGCCTCTGTCCATAATGCACAGATCTAACTTTTCAATGATTCATCACATTACAGGCTCGCACCAGCGTTTCCCTCAACGAAAATCCTGCGGATATGGCTGGAGCAACCGCTCCTTTCGGAGTTTACGATCCCCTCGGACTTGCTACCCTCGGATCTGATTCCACTCTTGCTTGGTTCCGTGCTGCTGAGCTTAAGCACTCCCGTGTTGCTATGCTCGCCACCACTGGATACCTCGTACAGGCTGCTGGAATCCACTTCCCTGGTATGCTTTCTTCCGATGTTTCCTTCGAGTCCCTCTCCACCATGAAGCCCTTCGATGCTTGGGACGCTGTTCCTGATGGTGGAAAGAACCAAATCTATTTCACTATCCTCATGGCTGAGTTGATCTCCGAGGCTAAGGGAGTGCACTACACCAAGGGAGGAGATTTGCCCACCATTGTTTTCCCTCCTATCGACTTCTCCACTGTCGCTGCTGATGACCTTAAGTTGAAGAGGAGCCGCGAATTGAACAACGGACGTCTTGCTATGATCTCCATCATGTCCTTCGCTGCTGCTGCCAACATCCCTGGATCCGTCCCCGCTCTTACCGGAAACCCCATGTTTTAAATTGATTACGTATAAATAGGAAATGGAATCAAAAAGAAAGTAGACAGATTTTTGGAGCAAAAGATTGGGTGCACGTTGTGTTCGAGTTGGAGGAGATTAGATGCATAAAACGAATCTTTTATGGGTCAATCTAATTGGGTGAACATCAAAATCGATCAATTTTACTGGTTTAGCACAAGATCTAAAATCTCGTGTGCTTAACTAACGCATAGGCCGGCTATGAAATAAAATAAGAGTGCCTGTAACTGTAGTAATTCATAATAACAATTGCATTAAAACAGTTAATAAGATCAGCTGTCAGAATGTTGCTTTCTGTTTACTGTACCGTAGATGAAATTTGTGTGCTCTAACAACGATGTCTTGTTTGAAGTGAAGTCCTCTAAAAGTTGCAATGAAACCCTTTCGGGGATCAAGTATAGTAAGCGTGTACACTTTACCGGTACATTTGTGTAGTCCTTATTTTATTATATTATTTTGTTTTTTAGGCTCGAACTGCATCGACTTCGAGATCTTTATCGCCATTTACTTTGGGAACAGACCTTACATTTCCAATTCCTCCACTTCCATCTTCTACCTCGAGCACGATACTTTGATTGTCGGAGAATCTCGTGATCTTTGCCCCCAAATCGCTCTCTAGGTCAACAATTGCCTTCTCTCCATCTTTAATAAATCCTCTAATGATAGCATCACTCACAGTATCCTCAAAGAATCTCTGAACTGCACGACGCATAGGACGAGCGCCGAATTGTGCAGCGCTGAGTCCACCCTCCATGATAACCTTCTCAAGCAGTGCATCGGTCACAGAAAGATCTATTCCTCTTTCCTCTTTAGCTCTTGCCATTGTTTGATCAAGGAGAATAGAAGCGACAGATCTAAGTTCTTTCTCGCCCAAAGGTGAAAAGATGACGATTTCGTCGATACGGTTAAGAAGTTCAGGTTTCATTTCTATCTCGAGTTCATCTTTGACTACATCACACATTTCAGCGTAATTATCTGCCGCGCGGACAATTTCATCGTTGTTGATTCCATTAGGAACCATTTCAGGGAAAGATGGATCAGCAACGCTTGATGGAGTTTCTTCCTGGCCAACAATACTTCTAAATTGTTTAGTCAGTCCAGCCACAAAATCATTTTCAGTGAAAGCTTCAAGTCCAGATTTAGGGGTAGGTGAAGAGGATGGGAACGGAGGTGGGTTTCCAGCACCGTTAGTTGATAGAGGAGCATCGCCCTCAGTCTCGTTCAAGATTGTCCATAATCTACGCAAGAAATCGGCGACGCGAGGATTTGATTGTCCAAGCTTCAGGAGATCAGCGGGAGATCCTCCCATAGCAGTTTGCATTGCCATCATTAATTCAGGATCCGCTGCTGCCTCCATCATCATTGACATCGCTTGGGGGCTCTTTTGCAATCTACTCATGACTTCGTCTGGTCTGAGAGGATCGACAGTAGGTGCTGCTGGAGTAGGACTTGATTTAGGAGTCATAGGTGTTGGTCCATTTTTATTTGCAACTTCCAAAATACGTTTACTTCCAACGTTACTTGTCATGACAAGAATACAATTCTTAAAGTTGACAGTGCGCCCCTTTCCATCAGTCAACATACCATCCTCCATGATTTGTAGGAGAATATTGAGAACATCACTGTGTGCTTTCTCAAGTTCATCCAAGAGAACAACTGAATGCGGACTGCGTCTAACAGCCTCTGTCAATTGCCCTCCTTCTTCATACCCGATGTAACCGGGTGGAGGACCCGTAAGCCTACTTACACTGTGTTTTTCCATGTATTCGGACATGTCAATACGGACCATGTCCTTTTCACTGCCAAAGTAGGTCTCCGCCAATGATTTGCATAATTCAGTTTTACCAACACCTTCGAAATGTATATTCAGTGTCAGCGCATGCCACAATGTATTTGCAATTAATACTTGAAACAAGAACAAGAAATAACAACTAAAGTCTCACCTGTAGGTCCACAGAACATGAAACTTGCAACTGGGCGAGAAGTATCACGCATCCCAGATCTGGCACGTCTGACCGCTCTCGATACGGCACGCACCGCACGACTCTGTCCCTTGACACGGTTCTCGAGCTCATCCTCCAAAATCATAAGGCGCTCAGTTTCATCACTTTCCAGTTTTCCGATAGGAATGTTAGACCACTCTGAAATTACATTTGCAATGGTTTGTTCTGTAACCTCGGGCTCCTTTCCATGCTCAAAAGTTGGCATGTCGAATGAATGATCCATGTGGACCAAAGCTCCAGCCTCGTCCAACAAATCAATTGCTTTGTCAGGAAGAAACCGGTCCGCCACATATCTCTCACTCAGCTTTGCTGCGGCTTCAATACTTGCAGGTGTATACTTTACATTATGATGCGACTCGTACTTTGAAACAATAGCCTTGAGAATACCAATGGTCTGTTCTACAGTTGGCTCCTTCACCATTATCGGTTGAAGACGTCTTTCCAATGCCATATCCTTTTCGATATATTTACGATACTCAGCGATAGTTGTTGCACCAATCACTTGCATTTTTCCACGTGCCAAAGCGGGTTTAAGAATGTTCGCCGCATCAATTCCACCTTCCGCACTTCCAGCTCCTACCAATGTGTGAATTTCGTCAATGAAAAGAATGGTGGGTGGTGCACTTTCGTCAGTAACTTCCTCGATAATGGCTTGAAGCCTCTCCTCAAATTCGCCGCGATATTTAGTACCTGCGACAAGATTTGACAATTCAAGAGTGACAACTCTATATCCTTTGAGGCGTGCAGGGCATTGTGCAGCCAATACTTTCAACCTTTCCACTCTTTCTTTATCTACAAATTCTCCATCATCATCTCTATCAAAGACCTCGTCAGCTTCTTGGAGCATCTTTGGAGCAGCAAGAATTTGGGCAAGGCCTTCTGCGATGGCAGTCTTTCCTACTCCAGGTTCTCCCATAAGACAAGGGTTATTCTTTCTACGACGTACCAGCGTACGAAGACAAGAACGAATTTCAGTATCGCGTCCAAAAACTTCATCGAGCTCGCCATCTGCAGCAGCTTGGGTCAGATCCACACCACATTCACTCAGTGTAGGAGTCTTATCGGTTCCCTTTTTCGTTCCACTCACAAGCTGCATTTCGTCTCGGTCGCTTTCAGCAAGGTCTGTGATGAGAGTTTTGCAGAATTCCGTGGCAGAAAAATCATCATCGATTCCATCCATTTGCAAGAAAACAGCCAATGCACCCCGTGCGTATCCCGAAGTATCCAATTTTGCTGCCGACTCGTCAATTTTGTCTTTCTCCCATTCAAAAAGTGCAAGCAAAACGTGCTCACTCTTGATTGTGCTTCCAGGAGACTTCTCCAAACTATCAGCAATTCTCCCAGCAGCATTGAGGGTTTTCTTCAGCGCAGGAGTGAAAGGCAACTCCACATCTCTAGCCTTCTTATTCATATTGAACATTTTACCAAATGAAGCTGATGCCTCCTCATCTTCAGGTTGAAACATATCTTCAGTCGTCCTTCTTGTTTTGCGAAGAGTGACACCATGCTTTTTAAGGGTTTTACGACTGTTTTCAGGACGATCCACAACACCAATTGTCATTATTTCAGTGCCTACTGTTGATTGTCCAAGGCGTGCAGCTTCATTTTGAGCGGTTACTAAAGCCCCGATGCATTCTTCTGACATTCTCTCGAAAATCATGGAAAGTTTGGTAGAACTGGAGCGCTTGCTAGTTGAAACTTTTGTATTAATTCTATTGTTTCTGGTTCCTGTTGATGGGAGGAAACTAGTTTTCTTCACAGCTACCGATGAAGAGAGTGATGGTAGGGAAACCTGGATTTTCTGGATTTGGAAAGCATTACTGAAGCAGGCACCTGCCAGCAAGATAAATAGTGATGACTTTGAAAAGATCATTCTTCTAGCTACAAAAATGAGGCTGGCTTTGTTTGTAGTGCTTTTGTTCAATAAATGCTTTCAAGAAATAAGGATCTTTCTTACTGTAGGTCTGGCAACTTAGAACTAAAGGAAGAATTGAGAATAAAACAGGTTCAAATGTTCTTCTGATTTCCGACCGAAAGATAAAGTCTAACGAAATATGATAGAGGACGTTTGGAGTACTGTATTGGTGGTTTCGAAAGATATCACTGATTCGATGCTTTTGTATGTGTGTGTTATTGACCCATCATGCGCATGCGCCATTCGATTTGCGGTCTCGTTTTCTGCTGAGCCACCTCATCTTCAAAATCTCATCATTTTCAAATTTGTGTTCTTTCTGTTTCCTATCGTATCCCTTTTGAGTTAGTAATTGATCTTGAACACAAGTTCGCGGCGCGGTCAGATTGACTAATGAACTTTCACATATCAATATGCCTGTTGGAACTAATCCTTTCAGACCTGACCGCTCCTTTCAAAGCTTCCTATTATTGTTGAAACGAGCGGTTGAAAATTGCGCTTCCATCTCGCAGAGTTTCCAACGATGTCCACTTTAGAAAGACGCACATATGATCAAAATTAACTTTGATCTTCTCCGTTCTGATGTGACATTTCGTATTCATGAGGTCACAACATTGGTCTGCAAAAGTCCATTTGATGTTTAATAAATACGGAGCTTCATCAGCCCTTGTGATGAGAGATTGAGACCTACGAAAGATGCATATTGAATATGTTGACTTCGGAACAGTGCTCCACCATTGTTTGTTTATTTGTTTGATTGATGTACATCAATGCTTCCAATTTGTTAATTCTACTTCTTATTTGAAGCTCCTCGTCTTACCGCATCCTCGTGTTGCTCCTTCCCATTGCTCCAGTGAGAGTACACGTGTGTAGAGCATTTCTCGGTTTATAACATGCAAATTTGCTGAAATCATTATTCTATATCATTCATTTCAAAAGGAACATTTGATAAATAATGGTGCTTTATGCGTCTTGGTACAAATAGCCATTTGTATTCATCGCTGGCACCATACACTATACGTGTACGGTGTCGCTCCTGCTTCAAATCAAATACCTGGTACGTGTACATTACAGTAGGCCAGATTCAAAACCGGATGGCACTGTATAACCCCCCAGGGTGCAAGAATCTGATAGGTCAATTGAGTTCAACATACCGTACGTGTAGTACCAATACCGTACCGACAAAAAGTTACATTCCAACTGTATCGGAACGAAACAAAGATATCAAATCAACTAAAGTCAAAGTTAAGTACACGTAGCTGCTTATCAAGATTGTCTAATAAATTTGAATTATTTCAATACATTATCATATCCGCATCCCAATGAGAGGCCGTGAAATGAAATGCCAAAGATGAAGCTTCCAGTATCATAAAAAATTATAGCACCCTAAACAGAGGAAATGAATAAATGAATCCAACCGTTCACCATGCAATACCCTACTACATACATTCCATCATCATCATGATTACATTCCACCGTTTCAAAATCAGCATTGGATTCATGATTTATTCATCAATCCAAGATACATGTATTCTCAACCTCAACCATCCATGCTACGCCATGCCATCATACAAGTACTAGTATACTAGTCTAGTATTCTACCAATCCTCCATCGATCCATCCGACCAACCATTCACCGTCATTGCTATCCTCCAATCCATCCAATCCATCCATCTATCCGATCCAAAACGCTCCTTTTCTTAAGAAGAAATAGCCTCAGTCTTGCGTCTCCAGTTATCAGCATCGGGATCAAAGATAAAGTTTGAATTATCAGTAAAGGCAAGATCGAAAACGAGGCCAAAGACAAACATGATGGTGATGGTAAGGAACTGGAGCCAAGCGGTTGATCCTGTTCCTTTGTGGTAGTTTGCAAAGGTGAGAAGAATGAGGAACATTATGATTAGGATTTGGATTCTTTGGCGCATATTCATTTTGAGGATGTTGTTTGGGTCGAGGGTTAAAAGGAGTTGGGTGTCTGTATGTATTGTTGTTGGCTTTGTTTCGGTTGGGTGCCTTTGAATTAGCGGTGTTTGGCGTTGCTTCTGGCACATCTGGGGCGGTGAAACTTCTCGCTCAAACGAAACAGAGTAATTTTTGTCACCGCACCCCGGCAGTTCGATTTTGGGTCTTCAGCCATGTATATGTGAATTTATATTATAACTACTTTAGCTTGATCTTGTGATATTTTATTGTTGGGTTGGGTTTGTGTTTCGAGCTAAAAAATAATTCCCTTCGTTGTTCGCTTCCCTTTGATGTTTTTTTGAAAGTAGAAAGCAAAGGAAGTCAACATCGCTTTGTCAACATAAAAATGAACAGAAGACAGAAACTAATCAACATCAACAATCAATTCAGTCCTATCAATATCACTCACCTCACATCTCATCATCATCCTCATAAATGCAAAGCACAACTCTTGACAAAGTGAACTGATGTACAATACAGCTTATAATATTTCAAATCCTTTTCCAAATCACATCATGGACGACGAAGACAACGAAGACGACAACATGATGATGAATACGGAACCGAATTCAAACGCGATCAATAATTACAACAATCACGGTGCAAATAGTTACAATCACAATTTAAACGGTCAAATGTATCCACACCATCCACACCATCAACACCATCGACAGCAGCAACAATCTCATCAAAACCTGGAAAACTTTTCACAATCCTACGCAACATCAGATTCATTCAATTTTGCCGCTCGCTCACAAGCGCAATCTTTACCCATGCATACGAGTTTCGCTTCCAGTAGCAATTCCTTATCCAGTAGCAGTAACAAGCGCTCCTTTTCACATGTCCAAGACGACGATGACTCCGTCATGAAATGCAGTCAAGAACAAGAACATGATAATCACAATGATGGTGACGGTGACGGATCCATGAGCGATGATAATCACCACCGCATCAAACGAATGCGAATCCATGAAGATTCTTACAAGCATAATCACAATCAGTACCGACATGACTCCAATGATGCACCCACCACCGTATCATCAGCTGCACAGTATCATGGACATACTGTCCCCTCACTCCCAATTCGTTCCGCTCGACTATCCTTGAAACGCCCACACTCTTTTCTCAGCGTTGATGTGGATGTACCAGTGGGTGCAGACGTGGGTTCGACAGGAAATGTTCATACCTTTCATGAGAATGGTGCTAGTAGTGATGTTGGTGTTGACGCTGATGCTGACGCTGACGTTGACGCTCGTGGAAGGCAAGACGAAGGAACTTTACAATTCGAGAGACTGAGTACTGTCAGCATTGACGATCTGGAGAGTTCGTGTTCAAGAGATGGTGGTGAAAATACACATGCGGGTGTAGCTGCGGCTACGGGTGAGGCTTATGAGAATATCAATCATGTTTTGGGGGATTTACACTTGGAGCGGGAGCGGAGGGCAAAGATGATGCGTATGCGTGCTACTGAGCAAAAGACACAGTCGCAGGTACAGTTTGATGCAAATTATGGGAGTATGAGTTCGCTTAGTTCCACTACTGCTTCTATTAGTAATGGTGTTGGTGTTGGCACGGCCGGCACTGGGATGATTGCAGATGCAGCAAGTTTTGGACAGATGCAAAATCCACGTGGTGGAAATTCAACTTACAATGCTAATGCATTTCAGGGTAGACGAGTGGGGCTTCCTCGGAAAGTTCGCTTGCAGTCAAATTCAAATCTTGGATAATTTTAGCATTCTGTGTTCTTTTCTTAATTTCAATATGTGTACCCAGTTCTTTCGTTGGTCTTATTAGTAGTTGATGCTACACTAATGTAGTTTTCTAATAATGTGAGAAATTTTGCGAGAAAATGAAATTATGTAGTTAGCCTATCTATTAATATTATAACCAGTTTCAATGCTCTTGTCATGGTTCGATCTTGGACGCTGCTCATCGAGTCAGGCTACTGTAAACCAACAGCACTCCGATACAATCGATAGCAGAAAATCCGAAGCCAACTTCCAAGGCGCTTCTTGACAGAGAGATCAATCTTGGTGAGTTCCACTGCGTGTGGGTGGTGAATGTACCAAACTGTTTAAAGAGATACTTGTACATAGCTCTGTGAAAGTGCAAGGAATTTTTTCTCCTTTTTCTTTTTGTTCGTAACCAGATTTCTGAAGCCGCGAACCAGTCGCTCCAATTTCTCTTCATTTTGTGCTCTATATAGTGTTGACCTGGTCTCTGCCCTCTGCTTCTTCACCAGGGATGTTTCTCTAGAGCGCTGAGAAATTTTCGACATTGGGGTCGTTTTCGAAAGCATTTCGAAACGAAGTGTGGATGGAATTTTCATTTCGTGATAATTACGGATTGATGATTCTCTCTTTTCCTCGTATTGATCAACCGAGCAAGCTGCGACCCTGAATGCTTCCCAAGCAATCGTGATGGGGGGTCCGCCTGATACCGAAGGGTTATCTCCCAGTATTATTTCATGTGACCTCATTTCAACGTCACCGAACTTTACAGACATATTATTCTTTCGCAGCAATGTGTTCTTCTCCTCTTGGGTACTCTTTGCAAGTGACTCCCCAAGCGTCCTTATTGTTATACAACGTTGAGGTTCGGCAATACTGTTGATCACCGTTGGATTTCTTGTGTGGAAACTGCTTGATATGTTAACTGTTTCTGAGTCGTCGGATGCAAGTATAATTTTTTCCATTGTATTGATTATTGAATACGAGTATGAACTCAGAGACTTCGACACTTCTGATCTGGTGAGAAGTCAAAGACTACTCTCGTATGACAATTCTGCTGACCTGCCTGGTGAACACCTCCAACCTCAAACAGGTCAAACCATCTGGTTTTTCCGGTGACCACGACGCACGAGCGAGTAAAAAACACTTTCTTCGGTGGTGGTGAAAACTGATTTTTTAAAATGCTCCCCGCCCCCACACAAAAATTAAAAAAGCTTTTTTGGCTTTTGTGTTATCCGGGACTCAATTTTTGGTAAAGTCACAAAGAGCCAGGCTCAGGCTCTATTTTCGAATGAATGAATCCATCAATCATTCCAGTTAGATATTTTCTCCGAATGCGGCATACAAAGTGAAACGAGAAATTTCAACTGATTGCTCATGGCAAAACGGCCAACAACAGTGTACGAAGCGTCCCACATTTCCAAAACACCCAACATAAAATACAAGATACGAAAAGCATAACACGAGCGAAGACCGAGATGGAAACTACGTGTGGTTACATTCCGAGGGGGGTATTATTGAAGAGAAAGAAGAATGAAGAGATTTTAAGCATAGCGAAGCAAAATCGATTTCCCCCCTCAATCTTTTAAAAATCATGAGACCAATCAAAACTATAGAGTTCCCAAGGAAGGTATCGTTACTTCTGGAATACCACACACACTCTGAAAGGGCCGAGTTCGCCTCAAAATGGAGGAGGTACTCGTATTTCCAAACAAGAAGAACATCAATCTCAAAATGAGGTGCCGAAGAATCAGATGTTGTCTCGTAACAGCATGCAAAGAAATCGTAAGAAATGCAAACTGTGCACAGAAACCTTGAGTGTACCTACATGTTGTCCAAAACTCACCCTCATGCAGAAAAAGTGCAGTTTTTGGAATAGCCGTGAAATGCCCCTCGATAATCATTGCCAGAGCATCCAAGCAACTTATGGGAGCGCACGTAAATGCTCCGCACCAAGCCTATGTGTAATGTGTGTCCGTTTGGAGACTATATCTGGCTAGAGAACCAAGCATACAGCACGTTCAAAGATGGCTTTTGCGTATCGAATTTTGCGAAGGGAATAAGGAGAAAGTCGCCAGAATGTGCTGCAGTGATGAAGGAACGGATGCAAAGCTTCTACTGGTTATGGGCAACTCCTTCCAGACCAAAAGAAGCCAAAGTGTACTAGTTATGGGCAACGGGATTAAAAACCGAAAAACATCGTGAGAAAAAGCCGAAAATACATTCAGATGGACATAAATCACATGACTATAACACATGGAACTGCGAATCAATCCCCCAGAAAAAGGCGACAGAAGCGACGGAAATCAGGTACACGTAACTAAATGTCATTATTATGAATAAATGTGCTTCGTGCGGCTTTGCTTCTCCCTTGTGAGAACAGGTATTGCATTCATTGTCATGGAATGGATGGATGCTATCAAATAAAAGTTCGTTATTATATTTAAAATTGTGTTGGTATTCAGTTGTCAATCTCTTTTGCGTGCAGTTGCGTTCCAACTGTGTAATATTCCAGTTTGCT
>Ga0115005_10002474_pt1 | contig 14717 bp, 15 predicted proteins | sample ArcOceMetagenome_FD_87163 | JGI IMG/M metagenome (GOLD analysis project Ga0115005, IMG submission 87163) | Marine eukaryotic phytoplankton communities from Arctic Ocean - Arctic Ocean - Greenland ARC118M Metagenome | ecosystem: Environmental > Aquatic > Marine > Oceanic | place: Arctic Ocean... | reverse complement strand
TATGTACCGAGTTCTCTAATTTCGACAGATAGTGGAACCTTTGTTTTAAGAGTCGTTTCAGCACATCTATATATCTCTTGAGCAATATGTTCTTTTAAGCTCGTCTCTCTACCAGATAGTAGTAAAATAGTGATATGAATAAAGTGTTCAGTTTCATTTTCGCCAATGAGGACGTTCATCGTTTCAATCGTTCTCGTTTTGATTGCCGATTTTGATATTGTTGGAAGGCTCGCTAGGTGATTATGGAGTGCGCTTGCTAGAGTTTGGAGTGTCATGAAGTTTACAATATTGTGGGAGTGTTCAATCGTAATATGCGGCATCGTTTTCACCATTTCTTAAGTTTGTTTAATTCATTTAACAAAAATTAAATTATAATTTCAGTTTTCTTATCTAATATATTCTATTTCGCTTTAAAGTAATAATAACTTTATTTTAACATTAAATTGAAATACCATAAAAATATGGTTCGTGTATTCTATTATATTGATAGATTTTTAAAAATCGAAAAATCTGAGAAACTAGACTTATTTATTAAGTATAGATTAAGATATGTCTTTACTGTATCGATAGCATTTCTCCTTTTTATTTCAATCACAATTGTTCCAAGGGTATTATTTGGAGTTGAGCTATTTTATCCTGATTATGCCATTTTATTTTTAGGAATAGGATTTGCGACAGTAATTTGGTTACTCAAAATACGCAAAGGCTTTCTTCTTTATCGACTAATGCTTCTCATTTTAGCGATTATTCTATTACCAATTTTTTCTTTTAATTTAGCTGATAAAGCATGGATTATGCTTCCTTGGACAATGATTTTTTTTAAATGCATTCGTTATGAGTTTAATTTGGTTAAGGCCCAGCTTATTATGGCCCTAAATGCAGTGGCCATCATTTACAGTGTTTATTTTCTTCCTTCTCATGATTACTTAATTGAGAGTTTGCCCTTAAGAATCTTTGTTAATTTTTTTCCATCCCTCCTTTATTTTATGATATTAGAGTTTTTTGAAGAGCAATTTCGTCAGGGTTTAATATACGAATTAAAATTGAATGAAAGAGATTTAACTATAAATAAAATGAAAACGTCTTTAAACCACGAAATCAATAATCCTTTGACAGTCATAGTTTCCAATCTCAAAATGATGAAAAATGAAAAGTCATATCAGTCCAGACATATTGAAAACTGTGAAAAAAGTATTGAAAAAATTTCTATTCTTTTAAAAGAACTAGAACAAAATGAAAATTATTCTGAAGAAAATTATTTAAGTTATCGCTCAATGATAAAAATTAAATCCTAGCAATCTATATCAACAAATAAGTCATGAGTTGTAGACATAATTCCGCCTGATGCTGGTCTGACTTCATTATTGATTAATACCATAAAATCAAGTCCAGGAGAATTGCAATCAATCAAAACACCAAAATCATCTTTTGTTGATTTACAATTACTATAAACGTATGACTTTGATAAACTTAGTTCAACTTTTGCATTGCTACCATTTGTTTGAATGGAGAGATCTCCACTTTTATCTTGATCAAATTTACATTTATATTCAACTGCAAAAGCAAATTGGCTTGTGAGCAAAAGCCCGAGTAATAAAGTCTTCATTTCATCTCCTTGGTAATACTATTCTAGTTTGTTTTAAATTTATGGGTAGGGGGGTTAAAAAGGCTATACTTGTAAGATTACCCATAAATTCAGTTAGTTAGGTAGAAAATCTGTTTTTTACTTTTTTTTCTGGTTTTTATAGCTATAATTTTTTTACTTATACCTTTGGAGGTTTATATGAAGTTTATGTTTTTAATTTTAATGATCAGTATGTATGGATGTTCTTCAAGGAAGTTGGAAAAAGATTATAAAGTCGTTGATGCATCCTCTGAAGATATACCTGAGTGGGTATCAAATCTTGATGAATGGATTGAAGATGAAGAGAAAGATGCTAAAGATCATAAGTACTATATTTATACAACAGAAGCTAAGAATTCACGGGCGACAGCTTGTGAAATAGCAAAAGCTAGAAGTGCATCTAATATCGCTGCTGAGATTTCTACTTTTATCAAACAAAGTTTAGCTCAAAGTAAAACTGGAGACCCAACTTTAAAGAATAAAAAATTAGCAGAATATGTCCAAGATGATTTAGCTAAAGAAGTTCAGGCTTTTGTCGTGGGTGCTCAAAACTATAAAGAGTACTGGGAGAAAAAAAGATTTCTAAAAGAGAAGGGAGCTGAAAAAGATTGGGATGGATACACTTGCACAAGTTTAGTAAAAATCTCTAAAAAACTTCTTAAGAACGCTTTTGATAGAAGTGAGAAAACTCTCGTTCAAAAATCAGATAGTAATCTAAAAGAAGTTGTTAAAAATATTATGCAAGACGCAAGTAAAGCTTATACAAATTTATAATTTTTTATAGGCCTATCAAATCTGGTAGGCCAATCTTACTCCTTGGTTAATAGCTCTTTTCGCATCAATTTCCATAGCAAGATCTGCACCACCAATGATATGACAAGGCTTCTTTAATTTCTCTTTTGCGGCAAGATAAAGTTCTTTCTTCGAATTTTGACCTGCACAAATAATGACATTTTCCACATCTAAAATTTTTACTTCATTATTAATACTTATCTCTAAGCCCTTATCAGAAATACTAATATACTCAGCTCCAGCGATCATATGAATACCTTTGTCTTTCAATGATTGTCTATGAATCCATCCAGTCGTCTTTCCAAGGCGAGCCCCAAGCTTAGTCTCTTTTCTTTGGAGTAAATAAATTTCTCTCTCTGATCTCTCAATTGTTTTCTCGCAAATTGCCCCTCGATTTTGATAAGTAGAATCAATTCCCCATTCAGCTAGAAATTTTTCTATATCTAGAGAGCTACTTACTGAATTAGGGTTATGGGCCAAAAATTCTGCCGTATCAAAACCAATTCCGCCTGCACCAATAATGGCCACTTTTTTCCCAGCAGTTTTTTTACCTAATAATAGGTCTGGATAACTAATAACCATAGGATGATGAATTCCATTAATGATAGGAACTCTTGGGGTTACACCTGTTGAAAAAATAAACTCATCAAAATCTGAATTTTTCAGGTTATCAAGGCTTATATTTGTATTTAATCTAAGATCGATTTTTAAAACATTGATTTGTTCTTCAAAATAACGAATTGTTTCTCGAAACTCTTCCTTACCAGGAATTTCCTTTGCAATATTGAACTGTCCTCCAATATGAGATTCTTTTTCAAATAAGACAACTTCGTGTCCAAGTCTTTTTGCTTCGATGGCAAAAGACAATCCCGCAGGGCCTGCACCTATGACAGCAAGTTTCTTTTTTGTGCCGCTTGATTTGATTTCTTCGAATTCGGTTTCATGACAAGCTTTTGGATTAACTAAGCAAGATGTTAATTTATGAGCAAAGATATGATCTAGACATGCTTGATTACATGCAATACAAGTATTAATTTCATTCATTCTATTTTGCTGAGCTTTCATCACAATCTCTGGATCCGCCAGAAATGGTCTTGCCATCGAAATCATATCCGCTTCAGTATTTTTTATAATTAAATTTCCATCCTCTGCATTATTAATTCTATTTGTTGTAATAATTGGTATATTAATTTCTTGTTTAATTCTTTTACTAATCCATGTGAAAGCTTTTCTCGGTACCATCGTTGCAATTGTGGGAACCCGCGCTTCATGCCAGCCGATACCAGTGTTAATAATATCTGCACCTGCTTTTTCAACTTCTTTGGAAAAAGTAATCACTTCATCAAGAGTCATTCCATTTTCGACAAGATCAAGCATTGAAACTCTAAAAATAATGAGAAACTTTTCACCAAGAGTGTTTCTTGTTTTACGAAGTATTTCTAGGGGGAGTCTCATTCTATTTTCTAGACTTCCACCATACTGATCAGTTCTTTTATTCGTTTTTGGAGCTAAAAATTGGTTGAGTAAATATCCTTCACTTCCCATGATTTCAATTCCATCATATCCAGCTTTCTGTGCAAGGCGAGCAGAGTTTACAAAATCATAAATTGTTTTTTTTATTCCAAACTTTGATAATGCTCTCGCTTTAAATGGTGATATGGGAGACTTTGTGTTAGATGCTGATACGGCCAATGGATGATAAGCATATCTTCCAGTATGAAGTATTTGCATACAAATTTTTCCACCTTCCTTGTGAACAGCATCAGTAACAATTTTATGTTTAGCTACCTGCCACGGAAAACTTAATTGAGCCGCAAAAGGAGAGGCCCTTCCAGCAAAATTTGGTGCTATTCCTCCTGTGACAATAATAGCGACTCCACCTTTTGCCCTTAATGAATAAAATTTGGCCAATTTTTTAAAACCATTTTTTTCTTCCTCAAGGCCCGTATGCATAGAACCCATCAAGATTCTATTTTTAATGGTATGATGTTTTAAAACAAGCGGAGTAAAGAGATTTTCTTCAGTCATTATATTACCTTCGACATTTATATTGATTAAGAATATTATAAAACAATGTTAGAGAAATATCATAATTTAATTTCAAATTTAAAACCTTTTGTTGTTACCTACAGTGCACAAACTCAATTTGAGACACCTAAAGAGATTTGGGGAATTAAGCTTACGAAAGAATTTATTATAGATTCACTTGATGAACACTCCTCAAGTTTTTTTGATAAAATCTTAAAGCTTGACCAATTAAGTTTTGGTAATCAAGGAATGTCTATGCCAAAATGGGTGGTCTTTGATTGTGCTATGATGCCAGGCTTTATAGTGGGATTCTCTATTTCTAGCAATTTACTTGATGAGAAAGATAGAGAAATGCTTGGTATTGGCGATAATGAATATTTTCCAGTTTCTATGTATATGGCGATACCTACAAAAAATTCTGGGACTTGGTTTGGACATAATTTATCTTCATTAAATAAGATTCTTCATTATCCATTAAATGGGTTAGGACTTCTTACAAAAGCATATGCTCTGAAATTGTTTGAGGTGAAAAGTCTTCAGGGTGCAACCCAATGGGACAGTAAAGCACTTTTTATTCATAAGAAATTTGGTGATCTTAAAATTTTATCAAAAAAAGTACCTCTTCATACTAAAGAGAATACTTTATGTTATGAATGTAGTCTCGAAAATTTAGAGTCTATTCTAGATTGAGAGATCTCTTGAAAAATAAGGAATTCTAGATTGAAAAAAGAATCAAAAATTGTCACAACTAATCAAACTGGTCTCTCAACTGATTTAGAAAAAATAATTGAAAGATATAATCTTCAAAACTTTAAAAAACCAGTCAGTTTAGAGTCACAAGAAATATTTAGATCAATCCTTCATTGGGTGAATTCATTTGAGGATAGAAAAATTATTTTAGACATAGGGTGTGGGGTTGGAGAAAGTACGTTTAAACTAGCAAGTCAGAATCAAGAGCATCTTGTTATTGGTATTGATAAGTCAATTTCAAGAATAGATAGAAAAAATAAATTTAAAAAATCACTTCCTTCAAATTGCTTACTTGTGAGAGGTGATGCTATCGATTTATGGCTTTTATTTCATCAACATAAATCAAGTTTAAATATAGTGAAACAATATATTTTATATCCAAATCCGTGGCCTCTAAAACACCATGTAAAAAAACGCTGGCATGGCCATCCTATTATTCCCTTTGTTTTGGATATTTGTGAAAACATCGAATTAAGATCAAATTGGAAAATCTATTTGGAAGAATTTAATGAAGTGTATGATTATTTTTTAAAAAGGCGAGGAGAGCTTTCTCTCTATGAGCCTATCGAATTTATCTCACCATTTGAGAAAAAATATTGTGAATCGAGACATCTTATTTATAAGTTATCTCTAGAATAGCCGTTAAATCGTCTTCTTTGTCATTTTAGTAAGTTCCTAGGTGTTAGATTTCTAACAGGGTAGATAAGATTTATAGGAAGGACAGATTTTAAGCTTCTTTCTTGAGAGAATATTTCAAATATATTTAACAAGGGATGTATAATGGGAAAATCACTAATTTTTTTACTACTTTTACTTTCATTTTCAGTTTTTGCTGATCAAAAGGCCTATGAAAAAGAGAAATTTAAAGGTATCTTTACTAAACATGGAGAATCTTTTGTCTGTATGATGGCCTATGATATTGCGAAGGAAAATGCCCTTAATGCAGGCTTTTCAAATTGTTCTCAAACATATGAATATCAATTAACAAGCTCATTAACAGAAAATAATAAATTCACATGTAAGACCTATGTCGAGTGTTCTAATAAAACTGTTATTCAACAGTTAGGCCATGGCGAAGCAGCAGCAAATTATGATTTTGATGAATAAAAATTGAAAAAATAATATAAAAAAGGGTCCCTTTAAGGACCCTTTGTTATATTTCTTTCACTACTGATTTGTTTTTTGTTTGATTTCTTTTTGTGCGTCTTTTAATTCATTTTCATTGAATCTTGTTTGAGTAAATCTACTACCTGCTTGATAGTTCGCTTCAGTTTGAAGACTCATTGGTGCTGGCATTGCATAGTTATAACCTGTTTGTCCATAAGCAAGAGTTCTAAGATCTAGCTCGTTGTAGTAATACATTGGAGCGACAGTATAAAAACACCATGCACTTTCATGTCTCTTGTCTACTTCTGCAATTGAGTCAACTCTTTCACACTTCATATCTAGGTGATCATTATTTGTCATCTCTAGATAATCCATCTTTTGTTTTACATCACGTAACTCTGCACTATATTTATCTAACTTAGCTTGCATCTTTCTTACTTGAGAGCTTCTTGTTGACTCAGAAACAGCTCTCTTGTATTGAGCAACTTTACTAGTTAAATCTTTTTTCTCATTTTCTAATTCAATTTTTCTTACTTCCCATAAAAGCTCTCCTCTTACAGTTAAAGCTTCAACCCATTCTTCTGGAGTAGCAGGTCTTGCATAAAGTTTCCATGCTTCATTTTCTGTATACGGATATTTTGCATCGTAAGCAAGATCTAGGTATCTATCTAATACCATTTCTTGTCCATCTACCATCACAAGTGGAGCAACATGATAATCCCAAGTAATATTTGATCTAATCATTCTAATAGATCTTTTACTTGCACCATCTACGTCAAAAAATTTCTTTTCTAACCAACCCATTCCACCTTTTCTTCCCATTTCATCCAATTCTCTATTAAATTTTTGAGTATAGTGAATAAAAATTTTTGATGATTTCACATGGTAATTTCTGTAAAGCTCATATGACCAAAGCTGTGCTCTTCTGTAACAAGCATCACCTTTAAGATCCGTTCGCATAGATTTCCAAAATCTATTCATTTCGTATTCTGAATGATCTGTTGGAGTATAATTTTCCATTGGAATTGTTGGTTCTGCAAATGCAATAGTTGATAATGATAAGGCCATTAACGCTATGAATTTTTTCTTCATTGTTTCCCCTTCTGAAAAGTCTTTATTGAATCAAGATTCAGCGCTTATAGCATAGGGTCAAAATAAATGTGAAAAAGATGGTGCTGTGTGTAATATTTATAATGCAATACGCATAGCTATGAAGATTATTCCAGATAACCGTGTTTTTTAGCAATCTGGTCAAAGTAATGCATATTAATTTTAGCAAATTCACGCTTTTGAACATAGCTTCCTGGATAAAAGCTCTTTTTAAAGCCATAGGCCACAATATCTTTGAGTCTTTTAACCGGAATATCAAAATTATCTACTGCTAGCCTATACTCTTTTGAGACAGTTGTATTTGAGACAAGTCTATTATCAGTACAAATGGTTGTGGCCATTCTGTTGTCGAGCATGTCTTTAAACTTATGATCACGAATATCTTTAATAGAAGGGTTCGTTTGTAGGTTTGATGTTAAACAAACTTCAATAACAGTTCTTTTATCTGCTAAAAAGGAAGCGAGATCACTAATATATTTTTTCTTATCTTTAATGTTTGGATCGAGGATCATTTCTGGCATAAAGAGAGAATATCCATGACCAATTCTATCAGCATAACATTCGGTAATAGCTTCAAATATACTTTCAGCACCGTATGCTTCGCCTGCATGAACAGTTTTATGCATAAAGTTTTTATGAGCATATTCGTAAACTTCTTTGAACTTTCCAGCTGGATAGCCTTCTTCTTGACCTGCGAGATCAATTCCAACAATAGGAAGACCTTTTTGATCACGAAGTTTAATAGAAGCCTGAACGAGCTCCATTGCTCCCATTTGAATCACATTCATAGGTTTTGTATACTTCATAACTGAAAATAAATTTTGATAATAAGGTGAGAATTTTCCATTAAACATTCTCATCGCACAGTTAATGATTCCAAAATGAAACTCAGGTTTTCCTTTTTTTAGGACTTCATCAGAATTGTTATATTCTTTCTTTGCACGCTCTAAACCTTTATTGGTAGCATCCATTATGTTTTCAAAAGTGAGACTTTTTGTTTCATCAATAAGTAGTTGAGGGGCAAACCTTATTTCAATATAATTAACTCCGTCTTTTTGACTATCGATACCTAACTCATAAGAAATCTGTTCTATATTTTCAAGATCTCTAAGAACAGAACACGTGTATTGAAAACCATTTAAGTATTCTCCTAAATTATTATAATGATCTTTAAAGACTATTTCTCTAAGACCTTCTTCAGTATAAGAGGGAAGTTTGATATTCATTTTTTTTGCCATCGAAATAAGGGAGTCTAGTCTTAAACTTCCATCGAGATGAAGGTGAATATCACTTTTAGGCATTTCTTTTAAAAATTCGTCGCTGTATTTCATAACTTATTATACCAAATTACCTCTAAAGTGCCAGGACCTTTTTGGTGGCGACAATGCGTCATTTTTTTTGAAAACGATTGCCGAATAATTTACTCAATTCTATCTCATTCATAGAGTTAAGTTTTTTCTCGTTACCTAGATTGATATTAATTCCTGCGTCAAGTGAGCTTATGGCATTTTCTACCTCAATACTTCTAAGTATATGTATTAAAGGATAGGGTGAGCTATTAACGAGGTTAATCTTGTCACTTTGATTGACTTTCTCAAATTGAAATTCAGGGTGAAAGCAAACAAGTTGAAACTCTTTAGTTAAGTTTAATTCTAATAACACTTCTTCACAGTCGAGAACAAAATCATAGAAATCTCTAAAACTGATTTCAAGTTTATCAAAAACAACAATTGAGTTTGAAATGATCGAAGGGTTCGACTTAAAAATAGTATCAATTTCATCTAATAAAAACGTAAAACACTTGTCGAGATTAGTATCGGACTCAATACTTATTCTAATTTGATTTTTCTGAAAAGGAATCTTTGCAAAAGGACATAAATTGAGTCCAATAATTACATTCTCAATCCAATCTTTAATAATATTATTTGTATTCATGAGGACTAAATTTTTTCATTCTATGAATAAACTCAAGGATATTTTCTTTTCTCATGGCATAGCAAACTCGAAAAAATCCTGGAATTTTTAATCCTAAGGATTCACCTGGGGACATATTAATTCGATAGTGATCAAGAAAATGATTAAATAATTTTAATTCATCATCAAAAGACTTACAAATTGAACTCAGATCAAAAAGAATAAAAAGTCCTGCCTCTGAGGGAAGAAAGTTAAGGTGTGATAGTTCAGACTCAATAATTAGTTTTGTCGATAATAGCTTTTTCTGATTCATACTAATCATTTCATCAATAAAATAAGTATCTTCAAATATATTTTTTATGAGTACCTGAGTGTGTGTAGAAACGGGATGAAAATATGATAAGTTTTTCATTGAAGCAAGAATGTCTAATTCATTTGAGTAGTAAAAACCTACTTTAAGGCCCGCCATTGCGAAATCTTTGGCCATTCCATAAAGAAGATGGGCCCTTACTCCTGAGTTTATTGCTCTTTGATAAAGGGATTGATGTTGTGTTTTTTGATGACAAGATAAAGCATAAATCTCATCACAAATAAGATCTAAATTATTTTTTAAACAAAAAGAGATCATTTCATCCATGAAATTCTGACTTAAAATTTCACCAGTTGGATTATTCGGATGGGTAATTAAAACGGCTTTAATTTTCTTTTTATCAGTCGAATTATTAAACTCAGTTATAAACGAGTCGATATTTAGGGAGAAATGATTCTCTCTTAATTGATCTACCTTTAAAAACTTACAACCAAATCTCTTTGTAAAGTCATGATCAAAGCCAGAGTAATAAGGAGTTGGAATCATAATATAATCATCTTCATCAAACATCGCAAAACTTAAACTCTCACATATGGCGGAAACTCCACTCTGAATAATAAGGTTTTCAGGTTTGATACTTTCTAGATTTAAATACTTTTCCAAAAAATTTGCAACACTCATTCTTGTCTCTTCCATACCAAAGAGCTCATTATAATGAATTTGAGATTCTTCCATGAAGATAGGAGAGTTTATTTTTTCTAGTAAATATGAATTCATTAAGTGATTTTCAGCGGTACCAAAATTTAAATACCCTTCAGGGTTCTGTAGTGAATATGGATTACTACCACATAATTCATGGCCTTGCATGATCGCACTTGGTTTTGATTGTAACTTTTTGGCCCTAATTGATATTGGCATAATTAAATTTCGTTTTTTTGTATTTTTGTCATGACCTGATATAATTCCATTCCTTGATGAACAGAACTAGATGGACACCTGTTAATAATAATTCCATCCTCTTCTGCAAATACAGAGGACTTACTTGATTGTATAGGATTAGTTGGATCAATGAACTTTAAATTATAAAAACTAGCTAACTCATCACCTTTTTTAAATCTCTCCCCTGGAGTAAAATGATAGTCTACAAGTCCACCCTTGGGAGAGTAAATCGTTCTGTAGTTTTCAATTAAACATGAGTGAGATTCAATTTTATCAGGAACGCCATCAATGACTTTTTTATACCTTAGATAATTTAAAATACTCTCTACATCTTTTGAAGCTTCATTCATACTAAATGTTTCTTCTGAGCCAAACTCAAGTGTGAAAGATTCAATATCAAGTTTTACTTCATAGTTGTATTTTTTTAAAGCATCACAAAGATGAATCCAAGGCATAAATGATGCTTCATCCATGGCCCCTGCAAACTCATGGGACATAATTAAAACATGCTTAAATTTTAAGTAGTGAGATACATCTTTTTCGTATTCTGCAGCATAAAGATATCTCGTGGCCACAGGTCCTGTATGAAGATCTAACACTCCATCAGAAGGTGAAGCTAGTTTTTGTAATAAAAGGTTTAATTTATTATTTTCTGATAATCTTTTCTCTGAAGTTAATTTTTTTTCATAGTTTGAAAATATTTCAAAAAGTTCTTTTTTGAATTTTTGCTTAAGCTCATTCCAAGGAAGTTTATGATTCTCTTTTGCAAAAACATCAATCTCGTATTTAGCAGCAGCAATTATATCCACATAGTTTCTATTCCAATTGTGTCCTGTTACAGGATTATATCTTCCATAGGTATAGGTTCCGTGCTTATTATTAGTTGCATAAGGATTTGCTAGGGGGATAAAGGTAATGGATCCATTGACTTCAATGGAGTTTAGTTTATCCATTAACTGAAGTATTACTGCATTTCCTTGAAGTTCCGCCCCATGAACTGATGCCTGAATATGAATATGAGGACCTGGATTTCCTGTGCAGGTATAAGTTTTTAAGTTTAGAGTTTCACCTGTTGCTAATTCTTTAATAGGGTATTCATCTATTTTCCAATTCATTAAATCATCCAATCATAAGAAGTTTTTGGAGGTCTTGGAATCATAAGATCTCCTTTGTAATAAACAACCTCACCTGCAAGACTATGACATAAAAAATAAGGCATAGATTCTGTAAAGCCATAGGCACCTGTTTTATGAAAAACAAGCCAATCTCCAATTTGGATATCAATCGGAAGATCAAAGGTTCCAAGTTTATCCAAGGCCGTGCAAAGTGGACCGTGAACTTGAAAAGATTCCGTCTTAGGATTTTTATTATTAAACGCCATTGCTGGAAATGATTGATTAACAAGTGCAACTCTAGCAATATGGTTAATACCACCATCACAAACAAGAATTGATTGATTTCTTGCCATTTTTTTATCAATAATTTTTGTAAGATACATGCCACATTCAGCAACTGTGTACCTTCCAAGCTCCATCCATATTTTCTTGAGTTGATACTTCGATTTCAGTTTTACAAGAAGAGTTTGAACATCTTTGAAATCAATATTTTTTCCATGAAAATTATAATGCATTCCAAGCCCGCCACCGAGATCTAGTACTTCACAAGGAATAGATAATTTCTTACTTAAATCAAGCACTCTCTCAATTGTTTTTGTCCAAATAATTTCAATTTTATCTAGTTCTAAGATATTTCCCCATTGAAAAACATGATAGCCAATAATATTTAAACCTGATAATTCTTTAAGGTTAATTTCTTGCCATTCACTTGCAGAAATCCCAAAAGGTGTAATCTCTCCACCACCTAAAACAGATTTTCCTTCATCCCAATCAAGTTGTACTCTTAGAAGACAGTCAACTTTTGTATTTAACTCAGTTGCAACTTCATTTAACCAAATTGCTTGATTATGACTTTCAAGAACGATCGTTTGAACTCCACTTTTAACAAGATGTTTTAAATAGTCTTTTGATTTTCCAGGTCCTGTGGCCAGAACATTTTTTGGATCAATTCCTGTATTTAAAACTTGATGAAGCTCTCCAGTAGAGGCAACATCAATTCCAAAGCCTAGATTTCTTAAAACCTTTAAAATCGCAGATGCTGGATTGGCCTTACATGCATACCAGAGTTTTATATCTGGATCGAGGCCATCATTCATATACTCAAGATGAGATTTTAGGATATCTAGGTTATAGAAGAAAAAAGGTGCATCAAATCGATCGATAACACTCTGAATTTTATTATTGAGATTAGTTTCCATTTATCTTAAAAATTCCTCTAACTGAAGTGATTCATCAGTTTTTGAATCTCTATATTTTACAATAATTGCGCAGTTTAGAGTCAGACCTTGCTCTTTTGCCCATGAAAGTTTATCACTTACAGGTCTTGAACCAGGGACAACAACTGCATGTGCTGGAATAATACCATCTGTGATTACTTTTTCATTTACAGCATCATAAATTGGAGTTCCTTTTGATAAAATAACTCCAGGAGCGATAACTGCTCCTTCTAAAACTTGAATCCCTTCAACAATTGAAGTTCCAGCTCCTATAAAACAATTATCTTCGATCACAACTGGACTTGCACCAATAGGTTCTAGAACACCACCAATTTGTACAGCAGCAGAGAGGTGTACATTTTTTCCAATTTGAGCACAGCTTCCAACTAATGCATGTGAATCTACCATCGATCCAGAGTCAACATATGCACCAACATTAATATATGCTGGAGGCATGATAATAACTCCAGAACTTACAAATGATCCGCGACGAACAGAAGATCCACCTGGAACCATTCTTACTTTGTCCTCAGGCTTAAATAATCTCGCTGCTAAATTATGTTTATCAACAAAACCTTTATGTCCTGTATCTGAAAACTCTTTTAATTCACCTGCTTTAAAGGCATCTAAGATAGCTTGCTTAACTTCTTTATTAGCAACCCACTTACCATCTACTTTATTCGCAGCTCTAACTTCGCCTGTTTCTAGTTTATTTAAAACATTTTCCCAACTCATAATCTAATCCTTATTTTTTTGATCTTTATACCAAGATCTAATATTTGCTGTTGATTGAACTAATAGATTCATATTCGTTAAATCACCTCTGTATAGGGGAGGCATCATTGTATCATGAGCAATTCTTTTTTCATGACATAGGAGTGCTTTGGCAGGGATTGGGTTTGAGGCAATAAATAGTGAATTCGCAGCTTTTGCCCACATCTCTTTAGCATCAAAAGTTTTATTTAAACATTGCTTAACGTATAGATGAGTTTCCGAAGGCCATGTATTTGATGCAACTGAAATTAGTCCACATGATCCATTTTGAACAAAGTCAAATAAAAGTCCGTCATCTCCACAATAAACTGGCTTTCCACCGGATGCATCTAGATATTTTTTCATAATTTTCGCAGATCCAGAAGCTTCTTTAATTCCCCAATAATTTTTATGAGATGCTAACTTTTTTACTGCACTAAAACTTAATTCTTTTCCAGCTCTACTTGGAACATTATATAACATTACTGGTCTTGAAACTTTATCCATTAAAGTTTTAAACCATAAATATTGTCCTTCATCACCAGGCTTTGAATAGATTGGTGTAACCATAAGGTATGCATCAATCTTTTTTGTCTCTAGCCACTTAATCCATTCAACTTGATCACTTAATTGATGACCCCCAACTCCAACCATAATTGGAGATTTTGGCGATAAACCAATCACAAATTCTACAATTGATTTCCTTGTTTCGAGATCAATATTAAGAGCTTCTCCTGTCGACCCAAGAACTAGGTGACCGTTACCTGCATCGTCTTGTTCTTTAATAATATTTTTAAGGGAGTCGAAATCAACGCTGAGTCCAGGTTTAAAAGGAGTAATCAGTGCTGTCCAAAGAGGGTAGTTATTTAATTGCATACATGCTCCTATATATTTAGATGTTTATTAACGATATCGCTAAAATGATGTAGTCCACTTGTAATACTTTTATCATCCATTAGTTTATGTGCGGCCCAAAGAGCACCACTGGCAAAAATAGATCTATCAGTTGCTTCATGAGTAATTTTTATTTTTTCAAACTCTGAAATCATCTCCATATG
>Ga0115005_10002473_pt1 | contig 14720 bp, 5 predicted proteins | sample ArcOceMetagenome_FD_87163 | JGI IMG/M metagenome (GOLD analysis project Ga0115005, IMG submission 87163) | Marine eukaryotic phytoplankton communities from Arctic Ocean - Arctic Ocean - Greenland ARC118M Metagenome | ecosystem: Environmental > Aquatic > Marine > Oceanic | place: Arctic Ocean... | reverse complement strand
TATTGAATATTGAACCCTTGGCTTTTGAATTTACGCCGTTCAATCAGTATGGAGTGAATCCATGACAAACAAAAGAAAAGTCTATTGTAACCAGGTTTTGCTGCATTGAAATCAAATTCTTCAGAGCTCACTAAATTGCACATCTGAAGAAGATTCGAACTCAATCCTTTCGGTGGCTCTGTTGTCACCTTTACACTTTGCTGCAGGATTGTCAGCGGAAAATCTGAAGTGGGTTTACTGCTGAGCCAAAGTCTAAAGCTGCTGTGAATTCTTCCAGCAAGGGAATCGAGAGTAGATTCAAGATCAGCCATCCAATTTGGCATCAAGTGGCAATTTGCGAGGAACACCCAAGCTCCAGATTCTGATGCCTTCTCGATTGCTTTTATAGCGGATGGCCCCTGCCCTTGCCCTAATGCTACCTGCACAAGACTTCGAGAGTGACTTTTAGCTAGATTTGAAATCTGAGATATCGGGTCTACACCTGGGGACAAAATAATGAGCAATGGTTTATCTGGCAACGACTTTTCGTAAGCTTTCTCCAAATCAAAAGAGTGGGATTCGGTGAATTCTTTTCCCATTCTCTTTTCAATGAGTATGGTTGCTCCTTGGAGCATTCTGTCAAGACGTAGGCCCCTCAAAATACAAAGTTGTTGTATATCAGATAATTGTGTTGACCACGACCCTGGTAACTCAATCGTTTCTGGCGTGTCACTTTCGTACCACTTTTTCCATTCTTGTTCATCTTGAGCAATTCCTTCAACGATGCCTTCAATGACAAGATTTAGATCTAACAATGACTTATTCGAACTTTCGTTCATCCAGGAGAAATCATGAGTCCTCCTCTCCAAATTCTCCTTATTTGCGATGGTTCCATGACAAATGAAGTCAAGCTCGCTTGATTTCACGGTACCCTGTTCCAACATGATACTACAGCATAATTGTACAGCAAACAGTAATTTGTCTTTCTCAAACAGCGCTATGCAGGTTGATTTGAATACCTCGACAGTATGATAATTGGTGATAGCAATTACTCGATCCTCTGCTGAAGGCTCAATCTTATTCACACTCATTTCTCGAGATTTGTCAATGTTTGATTTAAAGTCAGTCATGTAAGTATCTAGACTGAATTGATACATGGGATCCACAGAACTCATGTCAGATAGTGAGAAGAAAACTGTCGAAGCTCTTGTCGCAGCATTGCGGTAAACATTTCTGGCCAGATCAATCTTCGTCGCAGTGTCTTCCACCATCAGTATTTGAGAGTTGACAGTTTCAGCAGTATTTTTGCTTTCTTGCAGTGCCTGAATCAAAGCAAGATCGTCGATCAAATTTCCGGTACTTTCGACAAGAAGCCGTAGGATATCATCTTCGAGTTCTCGTAGTCTATTACGTCCATCAGATAGTTTTACAGTGACCTCGCGCTTTTTAGTTTCTAAAATTGGTGCTTCTTCGATCACTGTCAAAGCTAATAATTGTTCTTCCAGCCCCAATCTAGTGACGGCGAAATTCACCAGGGTTGTTTTTGCTAGAATTTCTGGCGAGTAATGCGGATTTGATAATTTTGTAGTGATGAATAGTCGGAAATTATCGTTGTAGTCTATCTCCTTGTCACCCAACCTCAAAAAAAATCTGTTTCCTCTTTTGATCAGAGATCTACTCAAAACTGGGTCCAGATTAGAGTCTAGATTTTCAAGGACATTGTGAATTAGGACAGGTAACCCGAAGGAAATTGCCGTCTCAAGTTCTCTCAGGTATTCTTTCTTCTTCATGTCAAGGACCTTCAGAGATTTACCCAACGATGCTGTAATCCATCTTTTTGCTTGTCCTTGAGGATCAATGATTAGAGGCCACCTATTGCTATTGTTTATTATCAGCGCATTATCCGTACTGAAAGAATCTTTCGGAAGGCCTTGTTCGTTCCATGTCTGTATATCACGGCAGTTACCCAGACAGTTTTCCAACGAAAAGTCAGATGAGATGTGAATTCCTTCATTTTTCAATTGTGATGTCCAGTCTAAAAGTAATTCAGATCTAAATGATGTGTCAAACGGACCGCCATATGATAGTATGGCTGAACTGACGAGGACATCTCCTAGGAGAGACTTTGTCCTGGCCTCAAGTTCATGTATACTGGCTTTCCATCGATTATATTCCAACGAAAGACCATTTACCAATTTTTCTGCTCGCTCTAGCTTCTGCTGAAGAATGGTAGCTTCTTGCGCCAATGTATTCTTTTCTGTGACGCTGTCATCGTAGCGCTGTTTTAGATTGAGGAGCTTCGACGTAGCAGCTGAAAGTGCATCTTTTGCATTTTTGAGGTCGTTCTGTTTTTGGGAAAGGCTTGCTTCAGCAGCTTTCAATCTGGATCTCTTCGGAGCTACTTCTTTCGCGACTCCTGCGTACATGTAAATAGCATGACACCATGCACACAATGCACCAGCAGCCTTCGAAACTTTCGTAATCTCTGCAGACGCAAAGGAAGGAAGATTTACAAACTTCCCAACTTTTGATAAAATTTTGCGGTTCACGTCATCCTTGTCATACGACTTCAGGTTCGTCAAAAAGTTCGTGTGACCCATGACCTTCTTGGCATTCGTCCAACCGGTTGGTTTTTCTAATAGAATCATCACGCATGATAATACTTGTTCAACAGCAGCTGGTGGATTGGCATAGGCTTTGAGTTCAGTAATAGAGGATTTGTCCAATTTCTCGACTTGATCTAAAGCATTCTGGAGTGCCGGTAATGCTACAGTCAAGTCAGCCTCTGCTTCCGCTGCTATTCTGAGGCACTGTTTTTCTTCATTCGCAATCTTGTTAGATTCTATTCCGACTGCTCTTTTCTGTTGTTCGGTGTGTTTTTTATCCATCACAATCTGCGCCATCATAGTTTCACAGTTCTGTTGACTCTCAACCACTGTTTGCTGTTTCTGTTCCAACTGTATCCTCATTGCTGCAACTTGGTTCCGGCCAGCTTGTAACTTGTACAGCCCTCTTGAAAGTTTTTCCGTTTGCGTATTCAATTCATCTCCCTTCAAACGGTAGAAAGTTTTAAAAGTTTTTAGTAGCTCCAAAAAGTTTGTTGGTGTCACATAATTGTATCTTTTGACGGCACACTTCATGTCGTTCGACTTGATTCCAGAGGTAAAATGCATGTTGGCCATACACTTTGGAAGATTTGCTGGTAATTTCATGTCTTGATCTCTAACGTCTACAACCTGCTTATTTGCTATTTGCTCCAATGCGGACTTTGGCCAAGGATTGAACCAGTTTATAATTGCACAATTCACCAAGGCTGGGTAGGACTGAATTCTAGACAAAAATGTAGGTCCAATGGAGCTCAAAGCAACTACAATGCGAAGATTTTTACGCACCCGTTCAAGAAAGTACTTCCAAAGCATGTCTTCTGTCTCACCTACCCCGCTCGCGAGAGCATCCTTGCGTACTCCGTCGCAAATGGCGATGATATCTTCCTTCGCAAAGGCACCATTAATGCTGCCAGAAACCAGCAAGCTACTCAAGTCTTCTAAGAATATTTCTTCCTTAATGTCTGCGTCTTTGAGAAAGAACAATACTTTTGTATTGCCCACACCACATTTAATTAAAAGAGCTTTCAGATCTTCCAGGAACTCGCGCCTTCTGTACTTCTGCGTGGCTTCAATGCGAAAGAAAGTATACCCAGTGATGAAAGCTGCGAGTCTTGTGAGTGACTCGCGTCCGCTACCACCAACTCCAACAAATAACATATTTCCACGGTCAAGATGCAGGATGCGCTGAACTCGACAAACATGATTCATGGCATCGTGGAAAAGAACCAAATTCATTGAAATAAAATTGCCTCCGCCATTGTAGTCTTCAAGATACTGAGTCAAATGTTTCTGAAGCAAAGGCATCTTTTGTACCATTTTATAACAGGGTGAAACTCCATTATTTGTATCATCAAGCACAATATGTGAAAAGGTAGGAGGAAGTCGACCTTCGTGCGTTGCCATGTCAATGTTTTCATGCGGAATTGCTGAGAAATACTTTCTTTTATATTCCATCAAAATTTTCCAGAACCTGTCTTCGTCCTTTGAAGAATCGTGAACAAGACGATCGCCGAATGTACGCATGCACTCGTGGACCCAAAGATCCAAGAATCCACCTTTAGTGTGATTGTTACAGTCAGGTTCGATTAAGCACATTCCATAAGCTACTCTGAGAATATCTCTCAAATCAAAAATGTAATGCGATTTTCCTGGAATAGGCCGAAATGTTGATCTCACTTCATTGTAAACTGCAATGGTAGCCTTCGAAACTTCGTTGAAAAGCTCCGTTATGTTGTCGGGAAAGGATAATAATTTGCATCTTAGTATTGAATGAAATATCAAAGCTGTCTGTTTCGTGTCATACTCGGTACAATTCAAAACAGTGAACCGTGACTGAGTACGGCTTGAAATAACTTCCCTGCCACCAGTAGGATGCGACATTGCACAAAGTAAATGTGTATCAACAACCTTCTCCCAGGAGCACTTTGATCTCTCATACCATCCTCCATAATCAATAAATTGCCTCAACAGCTCTAAAGGTGGCTGAAAAGGGCTTTCTTCGCTCGTTTTCTTCGGCATATTCAAATCGTCAATGAAAATCACAAGCTTGTTTGCGCTGATTGGTGGCCCGATGACGCCTTTGGATCGCTTTTCCAGAGATGCTTCAATCAAGGACTGTAGGGAGTTACTTGTGGTAGTTCGCGACAAGTTGATGGTTATATGGCGACTTTGTTCTGGTTGCTTCTGCAAATACGATTGAGCTATCAATGTTTTTCCCGTGCCACGTGATCCAGTGATAAGAACTCTGTAGCCGCCATTACACAGTGAGTCCACTATGAATGAGTTTCGTGTGGTGTCAATTGTCGGCACTACGATATCATAGCAGGAATCGCCAATGGTCGCGGACGTTTTTGACACTCTTCCACTCCATAATTGAAAATCATTTGTATTTGGATCAATAAAGTAATCATAAATACATCTACTGGGCATGATTTTAGGATCGAGCTTTCGAAGATGCTGATCTAAAAGCATCCTGCCATCACTATCCACTGCTCCACCGATAGTCCAAACGAGACAAAAGAGGAACCATCTTACTAGGGTATTGGAAGCAGTGTCGAGTTGATCGTCAAATGCCGTTGGAAGCAATGTATCGAACAAGTTCGTAAAGGAAGTGAGTGCAGAAAGATCGTTCAAGGGCACGGCCTCATAGCAATGTTCGCTTTTGAATGCCATGATCGGTTCAAAATACTATAATGATGATACAAATGATTTGAGAATACGTTCAAATTTAAACCATGCGAATGAACATTTCGTGGCTCACCTTATCACAAAGTTTCATGAAATCCTCCTTTTTTGAATTTTCGGCATCTACATGACTATCTTGCCACTTTTTGATGAAGGGCTTCCACACAAAATCGCAGGAGACGAAGATCATTCCTGCCCTTGATATTGTCGCAGGGCTTGCAACCGCAAGATCCTCAACTTCAAAGACGAGCGACATGCTATCAGTCATGCTTACTCTATCTCCGTTGATCAATGTGAGAAGCTTGCTATCATCCATGACTGAATTCATAGATTCGATCCACAGGGCGTCCACAGGACCGTCCATAATAATCCAGTGCTCTCCAGAGTCACCATCATCAACTTCTGCACACGTCTTGAATATAGTCGAGAGAACTCCGTCCGACCACTCCAATGTCCCCATATCATATTTTCCATAAAGCTCGCTGATACTTAAAGCTTTGGGATTCAACGTGTGTGTTTTCACCGAAGGAGAATAACTAGGATGGTCTAGATCAAGCATAGATTTAGCCGCGCTCAGTGATTGCCAAATTGTAGATTTTCCCGTCATCGTTCCACCTATCAGCATGTTTGAATGGCGAGTCATTTGAGAATCTGCCAGTTGAATTGTTTTGCTCAGGAGAGATTTATCTGCAGTCAATCCCTTAGACGACAATACTTCCTTAATCGCCATTGCCAATGACGAATCCGGCGACATGGCCAAATTCTTCTCTGGAAACAAATCAATCAATAAAAGATGAAATAACTCTTGATCACGAGACACGAATCGAGGTGTATTCATGCTCACAAGAGCTCTAATGATTATCATTGTTTCATCTTCTGTTGGCTCCTTTCGTTTGAGAGAGCCCGCCATCGTTAGAACTGACTTGATGTTTCGCAGTCCAAAGTCGTAATGAGATTGTTTTGAGAGTTGCTGCTTCATGAGTCGGTAGAGTGAAATAGTTTTCTTCGCAAGACTTCTTCCACTGGCAAATCCTTCCGCAGCTAGAACGACCTCAGCTATGAGCACCAAGTCTGGCGCCATCATTGCAACCGGACGTAGGTTAGCTTTCAAATTGTCAGGGAGCTCGGTTCGTCCCGCATAACCAGGATTCATAGTTATGAATATACCTGTATGAGGAGAGCACGGAGTTTCGACGCCCATCAGTGGGAATGAATCCAATTTACATCTCTGTGCATTTAGTATGGATGCAATTTGCATTGCTGTTACACTGATCACCTCGACCCTGATTCTGTTGAACTCGTCGAAGCAACCCCAACTACCACTCTGGCACAGACCAGAGAAGATTTTTCCCAACGATTTGTAATCCATATTCTCAGAGCAATTTGTAACAATACAGAAATAAGCGAGATTCTTTGATAGATCTTTCACTGTCTCCGTTTTACCAGTACCGGCAGGCCCAAGTGGATTTCCTCCTCGGTGGAAGGAGAGGGCTGTCAGCAAGGTTAGCACACATCTATCGGTCAGTGGCGTCACGACCAATCTACCATTGTTCCCTTGATATTCGTAACCGAATGGTAGACCATGATTATTTTGTTGGGAGGAACACAAGCTGCCGTCCAAGTAGAACCGAAGCTGGCTACGCCACATGAAATCTTCAGGATTTTGACAGCCAGCACGAATCATTCTTTCAATCACATCCCTATTGTGGAGCTCTGTTGTTATTAGAGCAACTATCTTCGATCTATTTTTAGAATCAATGTCACCTTTTCGAACCATTTCAGTCAAATTTTTATTAAACCTCATTTGTCTCTTTCTCACAGATCGTAGAGAATTCTTGTCTTTCCCTTCTTTAATGAATAAGAGTGCACGTTCGCATCTTTGTGTCCAAGCTATTGCTCCTGATGTAATTAAAAGCTGTCCCTGCCATTTGGGAACCCACTCGTTTTGTTTTGTGACCTTCAAATCGCTAAAGCATTCTTGAAGTCCCTTGGTCATGCAACTTCTCATTTCACGCAAAACGCTTTGCATCCACTCCTCAATGGATCCTTGTACTGCAACAGGTTCGAGAAATACTATATTTTCTTCATCCTTCGCTTTCCCACCAGTGACCAAAGCCATACCCAAATCCTGTTGCTCAATCGACTCTATAACTTCCTCATCTGAGGTTTGGAGGAGAAGTGTATTGATACCTTCAAAGCATTTCTTGATGTATTTCTGGATACGATGGGGGTGAGAAGCTTGTCCTATCATTTCAAGCAAGTCGTCGTCAGATATAAAATAAAATCGAGGGAAGCCCTTTCGCTTGGATTCCAAATACTCCTTCAGTGACAAATGAATCTGATCCATTTGTGCTTGAATTTTAGTCAAGCTGGACATACTTATTTCATTATTTTCGAGTATTGCCCGCAGTTTCCGCTCTCGCTCCAAAATGATATTCATATCCTTGAATTGATCATGAACCAAGGCAAAGCGCTCACATTCTTGAGGCAGCTGTGTTGATATGTCGCCTGTACCCATGAAAATATTTTGAAGGTACAGCCACTGACGTTGTACCGGAAGGAAAGATTCAAAAAATTCTGAGGCTTGTAACAAGCTGCTTTCGATAAATGCTACTCGGGACAAGAAGGTTCTACCAATACTAGAAGCTTTGATTGCTGCAACAGTGACAGCGTCGTCTTCAAGCATTGAGAATAAATCTTCACTAGGGCACATTTTTGGTGTATCATGGTGAAGTGTAAAATCAATCACAAAGTCTGTAAGTCTTGTTTCAATATCATCGAGACTGCGCTCGATGGTCAATTCTTTGCTGGCAATTGCGGAGATATCTGATATTTCCGCATCATGATGTTGTAACCCAAGGGCATGTGCCCTTTCCAGTGTGTACTCTTCACGAACGAAACTAAACTTCTTCGAAATTTCGACCTGCACGGCGTCCCAGTGACGCTCGCGCATATCAACATTAATCAGCGCAGCCACCAATGGAATAGAATCTTTGAATGCGTTGATCGCATCGCGTAAAGTCGTCCATAATGACCAACTTCTAATATCACGATCCATAGACAACATACTTTTGACCATGCTCGTCAGCATTTGAGTAATGTCATCACAATCTATCTTTGAAAATGGAGCTAACATCCATTCTTTTTTGAGTTTTATCCATTTTTGAAATAGGTTTACAGTGTCATTCATTGTACCGACCAGAGTTTCTGCCTTTAGCAAGCTCTTACTTCCTACCAAATCCATTTCAAATAATTCTAGGCCGTTTTGCAGACTCTTCTCAGCGTCATGCCTGTCTTTAATATCACCATTCAAACCTTCGACCAACACTAAAGCTTCAGGGAGATTGTCCATTGATCTCTGCATGATTTCATGCTCCACCTTTGTACAAAATTTTGCCTTTTTACTCTTGTGGTTCTTCAAAATGTCTTGAAAATCCTCCTTCATCATTGTTTTGGATGTTTCGACAACTTGACTAGATTTTTCCATGCATTGAAGCAGAGAAGCAAAAGTTGGCCTCAGATTAGACAAACTCTCCAAACTCTCAAATTGAGTGCTGGCTTCGTCGAATTTCTGGATGATACCCTTTGCTTCGACCATCGGCTCGTATTCAATTTCAAATTTATCACATTTTTCTTTCACATTTTTCAAGCCGTCAATCATCGCTATCAGATCAGGAATAGAATAAATATGCTCATTCAGGCGACGAATACTCTCACTTATAAATTCATACCAAGCATTGATTTTGTCCTCGCTTTTTTCTTTCAAGAGAGATAGCAATCCCTTTTGTAAGTCCAATGCGTGTTCACATAGTTCTGATCTCAAGTCGGTAAAGTTGATTTGAATGAAGGTGATGGCGTGCGATGCCTTCTCTGCTTCTATTGACAACTGCTGAAGCCTGAACTTTTGGATATCGTCATGGTAGGCCTGGCGAACAGATTTGCTATATCTTCGCAAAAAAGATTTTTTGTCCATACTCCATAGTGTCCTGTATCTGTCCCATTCTAACATTCGATCGTGAACATCACGAGTACAGATCGCCGCTCCGTTCATGATATGCACGATTTTGTTCAGGACAACCTCATCGGAAGAAATAATATCAAAGAATGAATTATTTGGTGAGGACTCATTCCACTTCTTTGAAAGATTTTTAACAGCCTTTGCAACGCACACTATCTCCTTTGCAATGGAATTGATCGCATTTGTTATTGAAACAAGTGACGGGCGGCATTCAACTTTGCCATTCTGAAGTTCGGCCGAAGTTATAAAAAATGGTTGCGCCTCGCCGTGGTGTTTGTGTACGTCTACAACTTGGGAAAAGATGCTGAGGGCACTCCGGATGCATTTTTTTAACGAGTTGAGGAACATTTTGTCCACCTTTTTCATGTGATACATCCATTCCCGTTGAACATCTTCCGACCCGTCGCGAAATTGTTGATACATGGTGTCGACTTCTTTTTCAATCAACTTGTGACACTCGATGATAATTTGCTTGCCTTTCATTCTTTCATCTTCTTGGATCGATTCAAACAACTGTCCTTCGTAGATAACGTTACGGTCAATGTGGATAAGTTTTGTTCTAGCCATTTTCTCGCACTCCTTTTGAATACGGTGCATCCCAGCATGAAATAATTTAACGTTTCGGTGGTAATCGTGCACCATTGTAAGCATGGCCTGCGTTTAGAGTTCCAAGGACAATTATCAGATTGTGTATACCCTTTTATCTTCAACCACAGCACACGTATGCGAGTACTCACCTGAACAAATTTATCAATTACAACAGGTCTTATAGACCAGGGAATCTTTTTAAAACCAGGACGAAGTTTTTTGTCAAGTATTTTCAAATGGTCCAAGAATAGCATGGACGTCCCTTTCAAGTGTCCGATAAAGGCATTATATGCCGATACAAAGACCATAACTCGACCTCGTACAATTCGGAGAACCTCTCTCTGATGAAAAATACCTAAAACTTCATTTGGCGTCACAAACTCTTCATTGTGCAATTTGTCCCAGAAATGAGCTTCGATGAAGATGGACATGATCTCACTATCAAATGTCGAAACTAGAGGGCGAAGGATATCAGTTTTCACATCTGGAGCTTTTCTCAGTATAGGCTATTTTGAAAAAGACATAATCAGTTTGAGCACGATGGTCTAAGATACCATTACAAATACATCATCATAATATATGGATATAATCGTACCTGATCTAGTCGTTCTTGTAATTGAGAAGGGTCAAGGTCTGATAACGTGTCCAACCAATCTTTATACTTCTGCTCCTGATAAGAATAGAGGGCAGATTTCAGATCTACACACGTGGCTTCAAGATTGTCATCATAATCAGCACTTGGACCCGTCGCTTTACAGACCGACATCCACCCCTTCTCAATGAATGTACACAAAGCATTAGCCCAAAGCGCTGCACCAGCAAAACTAGGCTCATTCACCCTCAGTGGAGGCTTTCTATGAAAATCGTCAAATTCATGACGGACTTTCTGACATTGCTGCAGAAAAAGAGCTCTCAATTCTATCGACTTTTTTTCTGCGCAATTTTTTATTGTAGGTCGATGAGCCAGCTTGTGTACAATTTGGAGTATATGACCTGCAGCGTCAATTACTTCTATCTGTTCGAGAGCCCTGTTTATTGTGTTAACAAGCATAGTATCCAGGTCCTGAAATACGCAATACAACAGAAAAACTAGGTTAGACGAAAAGGCAAGATTTTAACGACATGGTCACGTGTTGAAAGCCAGATGGCGTACCTTGACCGCGAGTTTGAATAAATTAAAGTCGCCATGCCACCGTGACTCTCTTGCATTCAGAACAGAATAATCCAGTCCATGGAGACGGTCAATCTGCACCAGAAATGCCTCTTGTATGGCTTTCATCGAGTTTTCAACCTCAGGGCCATTTGTCAACCCGAACGTTGGGCCTGCATTCGCACTCGAATGTCCAAAAGCATTGCCCAGTAACTGAATAAATTGCACTCTTCCACGGCAAACTACAGTCAAGTCATCGCATCTTTGGCCGAAGGCATCCATCTCTGCGAAAATCGATGCATCGTCAAGCTTCCAGCTTTCCCCAGGCGCATTTTTATTTGCAATCATTTTCTTCTTATTGACTGTGACAGCAGTTCGATTGTACAGTTGCTTCCACAGAAGACCGCATTCAATGCAATCATGCAATGTTTCCATGGCTTGGTCAAGGTCACCGTAGAAAATCTCCTTTAATGAAATTCGCGAAGAGCAATGGCGTATAATCTCACTCGAAACACGCCGAATTAAATCAGAAACCCTCTCCTGTGTCTTGTAATTTACAGAATGTGAGTGAATCAGCCGAATGCAGTTGAGGAATTTATGCATTATTGTAGGTATATCAGCGGGTCTTAAACTTGAGAGCAATTTACATGGTTCTTGCAAAAGCTTCAGGAACTTGACACTGTTGTCAGCTTCTTGGGCTCCCTGTTGCAGAGCACCTGCAAGATTCTCTACGGGCCGTGCATACTTTGAATTTATTTCTTTCAATATAGACAAAATGCGACGAACTTCAGAACAATTCAACTGGTCCGAAATACCGGCGAGATCCTCTGATCTGCCCTCCCAAAATCTCAATTCTTCCATTGGCCCTTGGCGATCCAAAGCTATATTGTGAGCATGTGAATTCAAGACTTCTTTGATCTGTCTTATCCAATGGATCGCGACAGCTTCTAACTGTTGAATGCGAGTTTTATCACCAAGAGAGATATTTAAATATGCGCTCTCATCATTCTTGAAGGGTAGGTAGAGCATCGTTCTCCCACCCTCTTCATTCGCGCTTTCGGTCAGAGATGCCAAGAAACGATGATAGAGGCCAAGTAGCTCCTGTTTCGACGACTGGTTCCATTCTTCTCTGGAATGAAATATATTTGGGTAGAATTCTTCCTCCATGATTTGCAACACAGAAGACGCAGATTGCTTCATCATGGTAGTTCCATAAATGATCGTTTGCTCTATCGTCTGAGGTGTGAGAATTTGCCCTTGAGCTCGAATGAAGTAAGTGACATCTGATCGACTGTCTGAAGGTACTGGCGGTGCTCTACAGCAAACAATAAGTTGGTTTGAATCTTGATCTACTGTGACGAAAAGACTGGCAATTGATGGATCTTCGATAAATTCAGCAGCAGTTTTCGAATGCTGTTTGTCCCATAGATTGATGTCGAATTTTGTGGCTTTGATACGACACTGGACCCACTGGATCATGGTGTCTTGGTCACTCATGGTTCTGCCACTCAGTTCTGTTCTCGCCAACCCCAAAATCAAAGATGAAGAAACTGTCCAGGTGTACCAGCCAGGAGGAGCTAATTTGAAAAATCGATTTGAAAACTCGTCTCGTGATTCAAGATTTTTGCGAGATGGATTCCGATTTTATTTCAATTTGGAGCACATCACCAACTACGGTAAGCACCAACAGGTTCTGGTAAAGAGTACCGCTGCTACGGTATGCCTCATCAACATCAACACTTCTTGACTGCACAAGACTTTCCATACCCACCTGGAAGTATACCTGTTGCTTCACCACGAAGAAGATTGATCGCAACTCCTTCTCGAAGACGTCGTATCATCTACGAGACAGCTAGGTCTACTGCGAACCTATACGTTCAACATGGAATTGATAAGCACATTCAAGAAAAAGGTGCATCCACTACCATTCAATCATTTATCCGTCGACACGTCGCCGCAAGAAGATTCCAAACACTACTTCAACGGAGAGATAAAGCTAGCACTATAATTCAATATAGATTCAGATCTCAACAAGCCAAACAATTGGCCTACCTTCGTATCAAGAGGAATCAATTACAAAAGGAGATCCAAGCTGCGACCATCATCACAAGCTTTTTCAGAAAAACGAATTCGTTCCATTTGGTCCAAAGTCTACGTCTGGAGAAAGCGCACACGGCTGAAATTAATCGAATGGCCACAAGAGCACAAAGATTTCTAAGGGGTGCATTGGCACGAAGAAAAGTGGAAGAGATGCACATGATCCAGTTGCACATGGAATGCGCGGCGATTGTTATTCAGTCGTTTCTGCGGACAGTACTTGCCAAGCATACATATATTTTTAGCAGGTATCGAGAACAGGTAGAGCCGAGTGTCCATCTTATCCAGCGAGCGGTTCGCGGACATCTTGCTATTTCACACCGTCGGAAGCTGCTTTACTCAACCATGCGTCTTCAGGGTTGGTGGCGCAAAATTGTACTGCGTTCAAAGCCAACTGTCGTTGTTGAAGTTGAAAAATGTCCCTTGTCAAATTCAATCAATTCGTTTGATTTTTCTGAAACTTGTTTAGAAGAAAAAACATATTCAAAAGCAACTGAAACCCATCCAGATCTCCATCTTATTGACACTTCTTGTGAAAGCTCATCAGAAAGTGAAGCTTCCGTCAATTCCCTGAATCATGTATCTAGCAGCGGATTCGATGATACTTTCGGAGAAACAAAATCTGATGACGAAAGCATAAACCTTGAGCCGCTGCATACACACAATGTCATCATCATCCAAAGAGCTATCCGACATTACTTCCACAAAAATAGATTGTTCCAGGCTCATCAACTTGTAAACAATTCTGTCGATCATGCGATTGACCGCATTGCAAATCACAGATGGGAGCAACTCCTTGCCTCTGCTGCTATAAAAATACAGGCTTTGGTTCGTGGCTATTTGGGTCGAACAATTGTAAGTAAAAACAAAAGCAAACTATTCGAAATTACGCGCATCCTGAGATTAGAATGTGACTTACTTGAGCCTGGTTCTCTCTCTACTTTCCTTCGATTGTTTTATAGGCCGAGTCCCTGACTCAGTGTCTCTACAGGGATATAATGAAAATGTACGAGGCTGAATTTAGTACCAACAATTGGATCCCCGACAATATCAAACTTGACACATTCATTACAGGCCACCCTGAAAACGATTTTAATGATACTCTTTCTTCACAACAACATTCAGAAGTCCCACATCCTGACATATCAAAGGATCCATTTCTGTCAGAATTTCTAAAGTATTTGCCAGCATCTTCCATGCCCATGGCAGGATGTAATCTGCAAGGTATTGATTTGAATGATCCTCATAATCTCATAACCATGACGGTTGATTTTGCAGAGGAAGCCCGGTAGGTATTAGGTCAATTCGTAGTACCTTGTTAACCATACTTTAGCATTGCTTCGTACATTTTGAATATCATTTGACCGGACAATGAACTCTTTCTGCATCCACGCTCACGAGCTCCTTCTCTGGCAATATAATCCCAGTAAGCTTTTTCCCATAACACGCTCCAGAATCTAGACCTATCGCATACTTTTCACGTTGAAGACCCCGCTTTGCATCATGCCCAAAGATCACCAGCTCAGGCCCTTCCCAACTTTTCGCCCAGGCTTTTGGGTTTCCAACATCACATGGTTTGTAGTATTTGTAACAGTTG
>Ga0115005_10002472_pt1 | contig 14724 bp, 13 predicted proteins | sample ArcOceMetagenome_FD_87163 | JGI IMG/M metagenome (GOLD analysis project Ga0115005, IMG submission 87163) | Marine eukaryotic phytoplankton communities from Arctic Ocean - Arctic Ocean - Greenland ARC118M Metagenome | ecosystem: Environmental > Aquatic > Marine > Oceanic | place: Arctic Ocean... | reverse complement strand
CTGCATTTCCGTCGCTAACACAGTAAGCTACACCGCCTAACACGTCACACTAGGTTTCAATGGCAGTCTCACCCAAAACTCATGCCCTGCTGCAACTGATTCGCTTTGATAAGCCGATCGGCACTCTACTCTTGTTGTGGCCCGCCCTTTGGGCCCTTTGGCTTGCGGCGCAAGGTGTGCCTGACTACAAACTATTGGCTATTTTTCTAGCCGGCACCTTTCTTACCCGTTCTGCCGGTTGCATCATCAACGACATTGCTGATCGGAATCTAGATGGCGCGGTAGCGCGCACCAAGACTCGACCATTGGTGACCGGGGCAATCAGTGTTCGAGAGGCAGCGGCCTTGTTTGTGGTGTTGATGCTCGCGGCGTTCATACTGGTGCTATTCACCAACCGATTGACCGTCATACTGTCTATTGCTGCGGTGATACTCGTCTCCAGCTACCCGTTTATGAAACGCTACATGCAATTACCACAACTGGTATTGGGCGCCGCATTTTCCTGGAGTATTCCGATGGCCTTCGCTGCACAGAGTGGGACCCTGCCTCCGGCGCTATGGCTGGTCTATCTTGGAAACCTGCTCTGGACTATGGCCTATGACACGGCCTACGCCATGGTAGACCGGGAGGACGACCTCAAAATAGGTATAAAATCCACAGCCATATTATTTGGCCAGTACGATCGGATAATGATTGCGCTGCTGCAGGTGTCCAGCCTGATATGTCTTTACTTTGCGGGCCAAGCGTTCGGGCTGGGCCCATACTACAACGCATCGCTGGCAGTATCCGCCGCGCTGTTTAGCTATCATCAATACCTGATCCGGGAACGCAAGCCGGAGGACTGTTTCAAGGCCTTTCTGCATAATAACTGGGTGGGCATGACGATCTTTGTCGGTGTGGTGCTCAACTATCTAACAGGCGGCGCTTGAACCGCCAATGGCTCTGACTTCGCACCCGCATGCACTCACCGCCGAGTTTCTCAACAGTATCGACCAAATTCCTGCTGCCCAATGGAATGCTATCGCCAATACTGATTATCCGTTTCTGCGACACGACTTTCTGCTCGGACTAGAAACAACAGGATGCACAACAGCAGAAACCGGCTGGCGGCCGTGCCATCTAATCCTTCGTCGCGCCGGCGAAGTGGTGGCAATTATGCCGCTCTACCTAAAAACGCACTCTTACGGCGAATATGTGTTCGATTGGTCTTGGGCCGATGCGTGGCGACAGAGCGGCCTCGTCTATTACCCGAAATTACTCACCGCAATACCTTTTACTCCCGCCACAGGACCTCGCCTATGCGTCTCGACTGACGTTGATGCAGATGAGTGCTTGCACGCCGCACTCCACGCTGTAAAAACCCTCGCGCTGCAACGACACATTTCATCCTGGCACCTATTGTTTCCGGATGAGGCCATGAGCAACAATCTACTAGCCGCCGGCCTGCATCGCCGCGCCGGCACTCAGTTTCACTGGTTCAACGATAACTATAGCAACTTCGAGGATTTTCTCTCGACCTTCAACAGCCGCAAACGCAAAGCGTTAAAAAAAGAGCGCCGGCGTGTTACGGAGCAGGGCCTGGTGATGAAAACACTGACGGGGGCGGACATTGGCGAGCAAGAATGGGAGCAATTCTATCGCTTTTACCAGATGACCTATGCCAAACGCAGTGGTCACGGCGGGTACCTGAGTCGCGACTTTTTTGTCGCTACCGCTGCCGGCATGGGAGACCAAGTGGTCATGGTGCTGGCGTACCTTGATGCGCGTGCTGTGGCCGGAGCCTTATATTTCTGTTCTAACGATACACTTTACGGGCGCTATTGGGGCTGCGAAGAGGAATATGACTGTCTACACTTTGAGGCCTGCTATTACCAAGGAATTGAGTATTGTATCGCCAACAAGCTGGCGCGGTTCGACCCAGGAGCACAGGGGGAACACAAAATTCAACGTGGATTTCGCCCAATAACCACCTGGTCAAATCACTGGATTGCAGACCCTGAGCTCTCCGCAGCAGTGGGTGACTTCACTCACCGAGAGGAGGAGCAAAACGAGCTTTACCGACAATCCGCAATAAAAATGCTGCCCTTCAAATAATATATTCCCGCCACCAACTGGTCAGACCGTCATTAAGCTGGACGATTCTTGCGGGTAAAAACCAACTCGCGCGCGGTCGATTGAGCTGTGTTATAGCGATAACCGTTGATTTTAAACTCTTTTATACCGTCGGGCTCATCCAATTCGTTATCGATAATAAAGCGAGCCATTTGTCCACGTGCTTTCTTAGCAAAAAAACTGATCACTTTGTATTGGTCGCCCTTGAGGTCCTTGAAGACAGGCGTAACGACATCGGCATCTAGCGCGTTTGACTGCACCGACCTGAAATACTCGTTGGATGCAAGATTGACCAACACCTTGCTGGGCGAGTTTTTGAGCTGATTGTTAAGCGACTTTGTGATGGCATCACCCCAGAATTGGTAGAGATTTTTGCCCCCGCGATTCACAAACTTAAGGCCCATTTCAAGCCGATAGGGCTGCATTAAGTCTAACGGACGCAACAACCCGTACAGGCCAGAAAGAATGCGTAGGTGCCCCTGAGCAAAACGAAGCTGAGCCTCTGTCAAGGTCGAGGCCTCCAGACCCGTATAGACATCACCCTTGAACGCCAGTATCGACTGCTTAGCATTGCCCAATTCAAAAGGCTCCCCCCAATCCATGAAGCGCCGGTGATTCAACTGCGCAATGTTTTCACTTACACCCATCAAGGCCTGAATATCTTCTTGGCTGAGCGCCCGTGCATCTTCTACAAGTCCAGTAGATCGCGCCAGAAACTCAGGCTGGGTGGCGGTAAGAGTGCCCGCGGGCGTATCAAAGTCCAGCGTTTTAGCGGGAGATATAACAGTCAACATTCTATTAAGTCCAAATTAAAGGGCTGTGATGGAATCGTTTCCAATACAGGTAGTACCCATGATACTCCTTGATGCCAGAATCAAGAAGAACCATCCTCTGTGACGGCCAGAGTGGCAATTACTTTTACTATCCGACCTTCCAATAATACCGCTAACGAACCCCACATGCACAACCGCACGCATCTGCGAGCGCTCTCGGCACATGAACAGCCTCAGAAGTACTCCCCAAGCTATTGATATACCAATGAAAATAATATAAATTTGAAGGAATAATGGTGATGTTACTAGGCAAAATTAAGTCATACCGTTCATTTTGCAAACAATAGATTTATACTATGCCACATGCCTCAAGCAAAAAAGAATGGCTAAATAACTAAATCAAATAATTAATCTATACTAGATTGATGAGTGGGTCAGGAGAAATTAATGTCACGGTATCTTATACGCAATATACTAGTAGCACTGTCGAGTTTTATAGTCTTCCTGTCAGCTACAGTCTCTAGTGCACCCTATTCAGTCAATCCAGGCGATATTCTCAAAATCGACGTGTGGAGTGAGGACCTCCTGAGCCGTGAAGCCCTTGTGCGGCCCGATGGCTTTATCAGCCTGCCAATGATCGGCGAGATCGACACGACCGACAGCACTCCGTCAGAAGTCAGTGATACCATCGCTCAAGCTTTAAGCGAGTATATGAAAGACATACCACAGGTGGTGGTCTCCGTGCAGAGCGTTGCGGGCAACAAAATTTACGTGATGGGGAAAGTGGTTCGTCCAGGCGAATACAACATCACCAGTGACACTGACATCATCCAGGCTCTGGCACTAGCAGGGGGCCTCAACACGTTCGCTGCCGAAAATGATATTCTAATTTTACGACGCGAAGCCGATGGTACGCAGGTTTCTATCCCATTCGAATATGCAACGGTGAAGAATGGCAAAGAAATGCACACCAATATTGTGCTGCATAGTCGCGATATTGTAGTCGTTCCTTGATTGCTAGGCTCACTCAACAAAAAAATGTTCCGCCAAACACAAATCGTTTTTTGTCACGCTGGCTTTTCCCCAGCTTATATACTACTGGCATTTTTAGCGTCTGCTGGCGGCCAAGCGAATGAGTATTCTGTCGATTATCAGATAAAAGGTGGCGCGAGTTACAACGACAACGAATCGTTAACCGCAGAGGATGAGAAAGCGACCTCCGGTATACGAATTGCTCTTCCGATCAGTTTTAGCATGCGCAGCGAACGAGCGAGCGCCTCATTTGTAAGCGAGCTACAATCTTTCAAGTTTGATGACAGCGGGTACAACAGTAATGATCAGAACTTCCAGGGTAATGCTGCCTACCAAATGGAGCGTGGGTCCGTGAGCGGCAACGCGGGCTACCTGCGCGGTTCAACGCGTGGTACTGAGTTTCTTGACACCGGTCGTATAGGAGGAGTGGCCACACGCGTCGAGCGTGTAAGTGCCGGGGGGGGCGGTGGTTATATTTTGACCGACAAGAGTCGTGCCGCAGTCAATTTAAGCTATGGGCAAACAGATTATGCAAGTCCTCGCTATATTGGCGGCGAGGTTATTGCCGGCGTTTTTGCCGGGTACCATCAGTGGACTGAACGAACCTCGCTATCGCTGCGAGGCAACGTTTCGCGCTACCAAAATAATGCCGATCGACAGACAACATCAGACATCATTGGCTCGCAGGCTGGTTTCGAATCCATACTTTCGGAAAACTTGGATGTGGCCCTCACTGGCGGCATATCGTATATAACGACCTCATTCGATACCAATTCGGCCACGTCTCGCCCAGATTCCGACAGCACTGCATATGTTGTTAACGGGACAGTCAACTACAGGCAAGAACGATATTTATTATCGGCTATTTTGCTTAGGAATATCAGGCCTACAGGTAATGGCGATCTGAATATATTTGACCAGGCGAAAATAGACTATCGCTATAAATTATCAGACCTTAGCGGTTTCAAGGTAAGTCTACTGGCCGGCAACACAGAAGCCTTACAAGACTCTATCGATGATGGCCGCAAGTTTGCAAAAATCGGTTTAGGCATAAGTTATAAGTTGGCGTCTTCGTGGACCGTATCTAGCGAATATACTTATCGTTATCAGGATAATGGCCGCGGCGCGGCTCAGTCTAACGCCTTGAAAATTAGTTTGACGTTCGATCCCGAAGGATATATTTGGTCCCGCTGACCCGACATTTACACTTTAAGAACTTGGATTTAGAAAGGGAATCGCCTCTAAATGAATAGTGAAGAAGAATACGTAAAGTCTATGGAAGACTACGTTGCGATGCTCAGGCGGCGCAGATGGGCAATGGGTATACCCGCCTTTGTTATTTTTGCATTGGCAATAATTCTGGCCTTTGGCCTGCCCCCTACCTATCAATCACAGGCCACGATCCTGATTCAACAGCAGGCCGTGGCTGCTGACTTTGTGCGCAGCAGTGTTAACAGCTTTGCCTCACAACAGGTGCAAACTATCAGCCAGAGAGTACTGACTGTCGCCAACATCAGCACAATTGTCGAAGAGTATAATTTATATGGGCAGTCAGGCGTCGACACTGCCTCCCGTCTTCCCGGCACTGAACTGGCATTCCTGTTTCGTGACGACATGGACCTGGAGATGGTTAGTGCCGATGTAATAGACCCTAGGACGGGCAAACCTACAGAGGTGTCGATCGCGTTCACGCTCGCATTTAAGGCCAAATCCAAACAGAGTGCGCAGAAGGTTGCCAGTAGGCTTGTGACCCTCTTCCTGAACGAAAACCTCGATATCCGGACTGAACAGGCCGGCAGCACTGCAGATTTTTTCGCCATGGAGGGCCAACGATTAAGTGGTGAGGTCTCCGCCATCAGTGAGGAACTGGCTGAGTTCAAAGTGCTTAATGAGGGCAGCCTGCCACAGCTTTATCAATATAACCTGAACATGCTGGAGAGAACCGAACAGCGGCTCTCAGCAACGGATCTGCGGTTACAGGAATTGCAAAAACGTGAAATTGAGCTTGCCTCAAGGCTTGCACAGCTGAGTCCTTTTTCTCCAGTCATGCTGCCCACTGGAGAACTAGTACTTAGTGACGATGATAGGTTAAAAGCTGCGCAGTCAGACTATAGACGCAAATCCGCGATATACAATGAGAGCCATCCAGATGTGGTTCGGCTTTATCGTGAGATACAGGTGCTGCAGGCGGAGCTCGGTGTAGAAACAGACATGGAGGACTTGCGGCAGCAGCTGCAGGGTCAGAAAAGGCACCTAAGTGAATTGCAGGGTAAATACCTGGATGGTCATCAGGACATTAAAAATACACAGCAGCTAATCAGCCAACTGGAAGCGAGTATTAGAGCTGCTGGAAATGCCAGCGCTGTAAACTACGCGCCAGAGGCAGACAACCCAGCCTACGTGTTATTGAGCACACAACTTGCTGCTAGCGAATCAGAGGTCCAATCCCTGATCAAACTGCAAACCGAATTGCAGGAGAAAATGGACCGCTATGAAGACATAATAAAACGTGCCCCTGATGTAGAAAAAGATTACGAAGCTCTGCAGCGTGATTACCAAACCGCTAGCGCCAAGTATCAAGAAGTCACGAGGAAACAACAAGATGCACAAATGTCCAAAAGTATGGAGGAAAATCGTAAGGGCGAGCGCTTCATCCTTATAGAGCCTCCCGTGGTGCCATCCGAGCCTGTGAGCCCAAACCGTCCTGCAATTATCTTTCTAGGCTTATTAGTCAGCATAGGAGCAGGGCTTGGCTTCGCTTTTTTACGGGAAGGTTTGGATAGCGGCATCCAGACAACAGGTGAGCTAGCTAGCCTCATGGGCGAGCCACCTCTCGTCACTATCCCCTACATTGAAAATGAATTGGATATCAAGAAGGGCCAAAAGAGCTGGCGGCGAAGCCGATTAGTGGCGATCCTGGTCGGCATCGTAATCTTGCTCTGTCTGCACTTTTTTTACATGCCACTCAATGTACTCTACTTTGTGATACTCAATAGGTTGGGGCTTAGCTAATGGAATCTTTACAAGAAGCGATCGAAAAAGCACGCCTCGAAAGAGAAGGCCTGATTGGTAAAACTGCAGCGCTCGGTACGTCACAAAAACATGCGTCGCCGGAAGAGCCAAGGAGAAGGGAAGGTTCTGAAGACGCTTTTGAGGCCGGGAAAAATCCATCGCCGTTGCGCTCGCAGGTCCGTTATAGCGCAACCCGCCGTGTCGAGCTGAATGAGGGCACGCTATCACTGAACCGCATTATAGCGGGGGATATTCACGACCCGCGTGTAGAAGCATACCGTCAGCTGCGCAGCCAGGTGTTAATTAGTATGAAGCGCAACAACTGGCAGAGTCTAGCCATAACGAGCGCCCAAGAAGATGCCGGCAAGACACTCACAACCATCAACCTGGCGATCTGTATGTCGCAAGAGGTTACTAATACGGTCATGCTAGTTGATTTGGACCTGCGCACGCCGCATATCCACACTGCTTTGGGTATCGATATTGATAAAGGCATTGTTGATCATCTTCTCCATGACGAACCCCTTGAGAATGTCCTTGTCAACCCAGACTTTCCGCGTATGGTTGTGCTTCCGGGCCTGCCTCAGGGCAGTCATTCCTCCGAGATTCTCTCCTCTCCGGAAATGGGTGTTTTCATGGATGAAATTACCAACCGCTACCCGGACCGCATAATCATTTTTGACCTGCCACCCCTACTGCGAAACGATGACGCCATCGTATTTGTACCTAAAGCTGACGCATTCTTGTTTGTGGTGGAACAAGGGGTGACGCGTCCAGACGAGATTGAACGTTCCCTGCAATTGCTCGGGCCAGCTAAGATGATGGGGACTATCCTCAACAAGGCTCGATAACCGTCTGGAATATGAATGTATGTACACTAATTTTTTTAGTCTAAAAGATAAACCGTTTAGTCTCATTCCGGATGGCGATGCTGTTTTCCTGTCTCCCGGGCACACAGCTGCGTTTAGTATGCTGGAATTCGGCTTGCTGGAACAGGTAGGCATCACCGTTATTACTGGAGAGGTGGGTAGTGGAAAAACGACACTCGTTCGGTACCTCCTCAGCAGAATTGACTACAATCAGCTAACAGTGGGCCTCATTGGCACAGCCCACAGTTCCTACGGGACGCTGCTCAAATGGATAATCACTGCTTTTCGAATATCTATAGATAGCAACGACGAGAGTGCATTATTGCAGTCGGTGCAGCAGTTTTTAGTCGACCAATATGCCGGCGGCAAGCGAACCGTAGTGATTGTTGATGAGGCGCAAAACATGTCGACACAAGACCTAGAATCATTGCGTTTACTGACCAATATCAACGCCGATAAAGACCAGCTGTTACAGATAATTCTGGTCGGTCAACCTGAGTTACTGCAAAAGTTTTTTGAACCGGGGATGTCTCAACTCGCTCAGCGAGTTTCCGCTGAATATAACCTGAGTCCGCTGAGTCTATCTGATACCTTGGGATATGTGCGTCATCGCATTGAGTCAGTTGGCGGACAGCGTGACCTATTTGATTTATCATCCTTACTGGCCGTGTATTATTTTAGCGGTGGGTTACCTCGCATCATCAATACACTCTGCGATGGAGCACTGGTGGTTGCCTACGGTAAAAGCATCTCGACGGTAAACCTACGCATTCTCTTAGAGGTAGTGAACAGCAAACGAATTGGCGGTATACATCGCACTGGTATTGATGATCCTGAGCGGGAAGCTGTTAGAGACACAGTCCTGAAAATGAATGATATCGACCTTCACAGCATGGTGCAACGGTAAATGAATCCTGCCATTCCAAAGTCAACATCTCCCAGCGGCGCAGGAGGCGTAATGTTGTTAATGCTGCTCGTCTCGTTTGGGTCTCTAGCTTTCATCTTCGCCGATGGCCTGATCGACATGGAATATCGCTGGTCATCAATGGAGCAGTACAGCTACGGCTATATGGTCCCTTTAGTAGCTCTTTTCCTGTTATGGCAAAAAATGGGTGAGATAAAGTCCATGGATTGGCAGCCGACTTGGTGGTCCTTCGGCTTGATGGCGCTAGCGCTACTGGGTTGGTGTCTGGGTGAGCTCAGCGCATTGTTTATAATCGTGCATTACAGTTTTTTATTGGCGATCATTGCCCTCACACTAGCTGTGGTCGGTTGGCGTGGTGCCCGACTATTATGGGCGGCGTTGGTCTACCTCGTATTTATGATCCCCCTTCCATCTTTTATTTTGCAGCAACTCTCCGCCGAGTTGCAATTGATTTCGACGCAAATTGGCGTTGCTGTTATCCGTCTAATGGATATCAGTGTATTCGCAGAGGGTAACGTTATTGACCTCGGCAATTACCAGCTCCAGGTTGTGGAGGCCTGCAGCGGTCTGAATTATCTGTTCCCGTTAATGAGCTTTGGGTTTTTAATCGCGGCATTATACGAAGGACGCCTCTGGCACCGGTGGCTTATTTTTTTGGCAACGATTCCCATTACGGTTTTGATGAATAGTATACGCATCGGCATCATCGGGGTAACTGTCGAATACTGGGGAATTGCTGCCGCAGAGGGATTTTTGCATGCGTTTGAAGGCTGGTTTGTGTTTATGGCATGTCTGGCACTACTCACAGTATTGATTTGGATGCTTAATATATCCAGTAAGGATGGTCATGGTGCCCTCCATCGGATTAATCTTTTTTACCCATCTTTTGCTGAGATAAAGGGGGTTTCACCAGGCAGGCGCGCGACTAACCGCACTCTCATGGCTACTATGCTCTTATGCGTGCTGGCTGTCCCAGCGAGCATGGTCCTTTTGACTGAGGAAGAAATCGTCCCCGAACGCGAGCTATTTTCGCAGTTCCCGCTAATTAAAAGCAATTGGGTTGGCCAGGAAAGTAGCCTCGAGGAGCGAGTCCTTAACAAGCTGTTGCTCTCCGACTACATACTTGCTGATTATCATCGTACCGGGGATCCCTTGCCCGTCAACTTGTACGTGGCCTACTACGGTTCGCAACGCACTGGTGCTGCCATTCACTCGCCGCGCAGCTGCATACCTGGTGGGGGCTGGCAAATCACCAGCCTCAATCAGTTAGAACTGTCTGACGCCTTGGGGATGGATGGGCCTTCCGTTAATAGAACCATCATTCAGCTGGGTCAGGAGCGTCAGCTTGTCTATTACTGGTTTCAACAACGCGGCCGCACCTTCACAAGTGAATATATGGCGAAGTGGTATCTTTTTCAGGACGGACTCACCATGGCCCGCAGTGACGGAGCATTGGTACGCCTCATCACTCCTATACCACCCGATAGCGATGAGGCGGCGGCAGATGAGCGGTTGCAAGTATTCCTGCGTGAGTTTTATCCAGAGTTAGGCCGATTCATTCCGGGCGAAAGCTAAGGGCTACGATGCAGCTTCAGTATTTATACGGGTTCTTTCTAGCACTATTGTCATCGCTAATATTGTTGCCGTTTTTAATGAAATACGCGAGCCAACTCGGTTTAGTAGACAACCCCACCGGGAGCTCACGAAAGCTCCATAAAGCTCCGATGCCGCGCAGTGGTGGGCTAGGAATTATTATTCCAACAGGCGTCGCGATCCTTGTGGTCTTGCCATGGGATGACTCTATTTTGAGCTTTTTATTCAGCAGCCTAATCATTGTAGGTTTCGGTCTGCTGGATGACGTTATAGAGCTGAAGCCCACTCAAAAACTGGTCGGGCAAGCATTGGGAGTCACCCTCGCCATGGTCGGCGGCATGACCATTAGCAATGTCCCTTTTATAGACAATTCTCCAGCTTGGCTCAGCTACGCTTTGACCTTTGTCTTTGTGATGGCCGTTATCAACGGAGTAAATTTTTCTGATGGCATGGACGGACTAGCCGCCGGCACAACACTTATGGCGCTGGTATTGATCTTTCTACTGGCGGTAGAAGGCAATGACATTCAGGTCGCCATTATTGCTGCGTCCATCTGTGCAGCATTAGTCGGATTTTTACGTTTTAACACACATCCGGCCACCATATTTATGGGTGATGCGGGAAGCCAGTTTCTAGGCTTTAGTGTCGCGTGGCTGGCCATAACCGTGAGTCAAACCGAAACATCAACTCTGACCAGAGTGATGCCACTACTTATTTTGGGTATTCCGATTATGGACGTCCTGCAGGTTATTTGTGTACGGATAAAAAAGAAGCTACCGCTACCCGGCCCTGACAGAGAGCATTTCCATCACCAGATTGGTAAGCTCGGTTTGCCTCAAGCAGGTGTAGTGGCAACTATCTACATATTGCAGCTCATACTCCTTTTAGGCGCTTTCTTAATGCAACATAATTCAGACACCGAAGCGCTCGTTTTTTACATCTGTTACCTAGTGGTCGTTTTAGGCCTGTTATACGCAATACATTTGCAGGGCTGGAGAATCAGAGAGGCTAACGGGTTTGGCGGTGTTAACCGGCGAAACTGGTTTTTTCGACGAGCCAGCTTTTTACACCCCTATTCAGGAAAGTTTTATGGCTCATCACTCGCCGGTCTCTTAGTCGTGTTTGCGGTGATGTCTACGGAAATGCCTAAAGGCTTTATTTACATAGCGCTGATTATAGCGACTAGCGTCTTGTGTGTCAGACTCGTTGCCCGCGGCCGATGGGCACTCCTGATTGGTAGGGTGTCGACCTACTCGGCAACTACATTCTGCGTATATGGCATGACGCTATCATCACATCCCCAAGCATCATTTGGAGTTTTTGACCTGATGCTTGCACTTTTGACTGTGGCGTTAGTCGTTTCCATCCGCACCACTCGTAAGCAATATTTCTGGCTGACTCCACAGGACTTGCTCGTGTTGTTTTTCGTCATACTACTCGGTCCTTCGCTATCATTAGACCTTGGCTCGGGCGTGAACTCCGGCGCCCTCATGTTTCACACCATTCTACTGCTCTATATCGGCGAATATGTTCTTGCTAGGGGCCCCGTTGCCCAGAAGCGCATTACCACTGCGGCGTTATTTTCATTATTTCTTCTCGCGATAAACCTTTGATCTTTCTATCTAGCAATAGCACAACTTAGAGGCCATATTAATGCAACATAAACACTTCGCCGTTATTGTTCTAACACAGCTGATGCTCATATCTGTTCTGGCAGGATGCTCTTCGAGCGAGGAGCAGCAAGCGAAGTACCTAGATCGGGCGCAAGAGCAATATGACGCCGGTGATTTAAAAAAATCCCGCCTGGAGCTACGCAATGTTCTACAGATTAACCGCTACAATCCCCAGGCTCGCTACCTCCTTGCGCTTATATATGCCGACCAGGCTAACTGGCGTGAGGTTAGTAAAAATCTAACACTGGCGATCGAGTACGCTCCTGATTTTATAGATGCACGAATAAAAATGGGGGGCCTCCTCTTCCAATTCGGGCCTGGCGCTGATGACAACACGTTAGAGCAGGCAGATGCTGTACTGGCTCTAGATTCTCAAAATGCCGATGCCCACGCCCTCCGGGCCGTTGTATTCCGTCGCCAAGGAGAAACAGAAGATGCGATCAACGAAGCGCAGCTAGCCTTAGACAGCGTGCCTGGACACGTCGGAGCCAGTTCCGTAATGGTCGCAATCTACAAAGATCAAGATGCTGACCTGGCGCTCGCGTACCTTGACACGAGCATTGAGATGAACCCTTCCGATAATGCTCCCAAAGAGGTGAAACTAGCCCTGTTTCTTAGCCAGGACGAACCTGCTGAGGTCATCGCTCTTTACAAAGAGCTTATTGCTGACAATCCAGAAGACATCCAGTATTACTCACGCTTGATGACGTATCTTAGACAGAACGGCCGTGACAACGAGGCGGATGCACTAATACGTAATTACGTCACATCTCTTCCTGATAGTGTTGACTTCAAGGTATGGCTAGCTAACGAGATGGCCGCGCAGAGTCTGCGTGATATTGCAGAAAGCACGGTTCAAGGCTTTATTGTCGATTACCCAGAGGAGTACAAACTACGTTTTGCACTATCCAGAATATATCTTGGGTCGAGCCAACCGGAAGATGCCTACGGCGTTTTGCAAGAAATCATCGCACTTGATATTGATGGTGCTGATGCACAATCGGCTCGCGGTAGTATTGCTGCTTTCGCGTGGATGTTCGAAAACGATCGAGTCACCTCAGAGGCGATGGTGAATGAGATACTAGCAATAGAAGAGATGAATGCACTTGGGTTGCATTTCAGGGCAATCTTCAGACTCTTAGACGACGACAATATAGGTGCCATCTCGGATCTACGCACTGCGTTAAAATCTGACCCGACGTCGGTTCCTGCGATGCTCATGCTCGGCGAAGCATATACGGCAGATGGTTCTATAGATCTCGCCCTTGATAGTTATCGTAATGCACTTGAGATTCAGCCCGACAACTACACTGGGGTGCAAAATATTACTAAGCTGTTGATCGAACAAGGTAGCTACAGCGCTGCAGAGCCGATACTGACAAGCCATCTGGAAAAATTTCCGGCAAATGCAGATGCTCATGTTTTATTGATCGAATCTTATATTTTGCAGCAACGCTGGAATGACGCATTAGCCGCCACAAGAGAACTAGAAAAGCAAGACCAGCAGCTGGCACGAGGTGTTTACCTAAGGGGTCGTGTGCTATACGCGAGCGAGAAATATCTGGCTGCCATAGCCGCATTTGAGGAAGTCCTCCAGCTTGAGCCAAGTGCAGTCCAAGCGCTTTCATATCTCGTCAATACAATGCTCGTAACAGGAGAGGTCAGTGGCGCAGAAGCGTACTTGGTGAAGCATATAGAGGCTTACCCACAGCAAGTACATCCACTCGAACTACAGGGCTCTGTGTATCTGAGCTCCGGGGATTTTGACGCCGCGATAGAGAGCTATCGAGCTGCGCTTTTAATCGATCCCCAACTCGTCTCCGCTCAAGCCGCCCTAGGTAAAGCACTTCAAGCAAAAGGCAGCTTACAAGATGCGCTTCAAGCGTATAACGATGGCCTACAATTGTCGCCAAACAATGTCGCCCTGTTGAATCTCAAAGCGGGATTACTCGAAGCTCTGCAACAATACCGAGACGCCGCAGATGTTTACCAGTCTGTATTGGCCATCGAGAAAGATCAAGTCTTTGCATTGAACAACCTGGCGATGCTTCTAATAGATCACTTCCCCAATGAGAAAAATTTTGCTCGAGCGCTTCAGCTAACCAATAAGTTCGAAGATACTAATATAGCTGTGCTGTTGGATACTCGTGGCTGGGTATACTATCAAATGAAAGATTACCTTAGTGCTAAGCGAATACTAAAACGAGCAGTTGACGCGGATGGAGATGAAAGTGTGTTTCGATTTCATTTAGGAATGACGTATTACAAGCTTGAGGATAAGGTGGCTGCCAAAATAGAACTAGAAAAATCTCTTGCTAACGATGCGATATTTGTAGGCTCTGACGAGGCTTCTGAATTAGTAAAGAAACTTTAAACTCTTAGATGGATTAATTGCTGGATGGCTGGCATTAATGTTTTGGAATACGCGGGCTCTACTAGGCCGCTATACACCGGCCTCTTAATTTTTATAAAAACAACAGCCGATAAACTTCGAGTAACTTTGGTTCTTCGTATTTCCATTCTAGTTCGGTAATAATTCGATTTCGGCCGAACTCACCCATAGTCGTTCGCGCCACCTGATCATCAAGTAACAGAAGTATTTTTCCCGCTAGGTCTTTCGTATCATTCCTGCGTGCATAGAGAGATGCCTCCTGAGCTGAAAAGCGCCCTTCGCTTAAATCGAACTGCACAATGGGCTTGGCCAACGCCATATATTCCATGATTTTATTCATTGT
>Ga0115005_10002468_pt1 | contig 14726 bp, 15 predicted proteins | sample ArcOceMetagenome_FD_87163 | JGI IMG/M metagenome (GOLD analysis project Ga0115005, IMG submission 87163) | Marine eukaryotic phytoplankton communities from Arctic Ocean - Arctic Ocean - Greenland ARC118M Metagenome | ecosystem: Environmental > Aquatic > Marine > Oceanic | place: Arctic Ocean... | reverse complement strand
TCCGTTGAGTACCCGGAGGCCATGCTTTGAACTTGAGGAGCCAGAGGCTTTGTAGATAGCTAAAGGGCCTACAAAATAATAATAATAATACACACAGATTACTGATTTAAACTATATAAACCTAAACGGCGAAATCAGTCCCAATAGGAGGGATCAAAACCTATGTGCCATACTCCAGAAGGGTGACATACTCGGGAAATACCATACGCGTCATCTCAGCTTCGAAAGTGGAACATCGATGGGCGTGAATGATGCCACAAATTCATGCTTTGAAGTCTTTGGGGGGTATACTCTATCCGAAAGGGACATCTCAACCACATCCTCCTTCGTTAGACAATCGAAACCACATTCAGGCCAGACATCTACGGATATAGAATCATCATTCAAATAGTCTACGAGCACCACAGGCAGCCGTGAGAGACCCATCATGCGCCCAACAGCATAACGATGGTGACCATCCAATATGGCCCCACTTCGGGAATCTACCAATAGAGGTATTTTGTATGCACTCCACCCAACAATCGCATCGTGGAGTTTTTGTACTCTCTCTTCGCTCACAATTTGTTCGTGTTCCTTGAGCCAGTTTATGTCAACCAAGTAGACAGAAATTGACTGCTCGTCGACAACATGACCAGAGGTGTCATATGTATCTTCTTCGACCTCTTCTAGGATGGGGGGTAGGCCTCGATCAATTGAGTCTTTTTTTACCAGCACGTCAGCAACGACACCAAAGATGTTTGAAACATCCTTGAAGGAGATCTTTCTCACGGGGGATGAGGTAGAGTAGCAGACGTGTGCACTTGTCAGATCCATATCATTGACGGATGACATAGATTTTCGTGAATTTGAAGAAACAGAAGAGCTGTAAACTGGTGCAATTCCACCGACCTGACCATTATCCTTGTAGAGAGATAGAGGTCGGTTGCTGGACGACGACGATACTCTTGTCCCGCATCTATCATTGTCAGAATAATATCTGAAGTTTTTTTTGCTGATTTGAGTGCAAGAAAACGCATCTGCACTAATGCATTGGGCTAGAATCAGAAAAATCACTGCAAACAGGTTATGAATGATGAGTCTCATTGTTGTTATGCTTCTTCTTGACGGCGAAGTTCGTTTAGATATACACAAAGGTGACGTTGTAGCGAAGCAGGATAATTCTATCACCTAATCCTGTCAGCGGTCAGATGTGATGTAAAGAGAAAAGAGATTCACCTAGTGAAATTTGTTTCCTGTAAGCTGGGGCGGTCGGGGGTGTGCCAGGTGTGAGTGACGAATGACGACTGGCGGCGGGGATTTCTAGATGTCGAAGATGTTTGCAATTTCAAAACCGTTATTTGAAGGCCTTTGAAGGTAAGTGAGTAAGAAGCTAGCTAGCAAGAAGAACGACAGCCATCCAAAAATAAGTAACAAAGTTCAAAGAATGAAGTAGAAAAGAGAAGCGTAGAGAGAGAGATAAAAACGGTGACGTAAGCATAATCTTTTCCTTTTGAGATCTGCAACGTGTCCTTCACATTTTGTTCTCACGTGTACGTGACAGTTTTGTTCTTTCTGATCCAACGTTCACTTTCTCGAGTTCTTTCCTCGTCATCCAAGCGCTGCTGTTTGCTGATGTCTTGATGATGTTGTCCTTCGTTGTTCAGTAGACCCAAAATAGTGATTCCTCGACGCATCTGCATTTCATGTGTTCATTAATTCTTTGGCCACCTGCTGCTTCGTGAACTAACAAAAAGAATCAAATACCCTTCATGAGAAACATTACTGCCACCTTTTGCTCTGCACTCATCTTTCTCTTTACAATAATATCTTGTGTCGAATGTTTCAGCCCGAGTAGCCGACAGCTTAGTAGACCTCGATTGCATCATTCCATTTCAATTCCTTCTGCAACTTCGTTTTCGTCAAGTGTGATATCGCAACAAAGAAGCAGAGATGTGCTGTTGAAGTATCCGATTGCCGGCTCTTCCACAATGTTGCAAGCAGCACCCTTAGATGTCATGGTCTCAATGTACAAAGACTCACTTATGAACAATCCACTTGAAACCAAATTACTCACTGGAGGACTCCTTGCTTTCTTAGGCGACGCCATTGCTCAGTCCCAAGATGCAGAATATGACCAGAAACGTGCTGCTTCATTTGTCGCCTTTGATTTGGTCTATAGAGCTGTTCAATGTGCCCTTTTCCCTTACATTACAAAAACTTGCGACGGACATTTTTTCGAATCATCTTTGTCAATGCTACCTTTACCAGACCAAATGGTTGATCTGCACTACCTTGCTACACTGGAACAAACGTTTGCTAATCAGTTCATTGTCATTCCCATCATTTACTACCCCGTTTTTTTCTCGTTGACGGGTTGGGTCCAGGGTATGACGCTTGAAGCAACCATAGAGAGAGCTGAGAATACTATTGTACCGCTCTTGAAACGTAACTGGCTGTTCTGGATTCCTGTGCAGTACTTCCAGTTTGGATATGTAGATGAGCCACTTCAGATTCCTTTCCTTTGTGTTGCAGGGTTGGCATGGACATTTATCTTGAGTGCTGCGGCTGGTTCCATTAAGAGCTATGGAGATGATAATGATATTGACGAACAAGGAGTCCTTGTCACTTCGGAAGCTGAAGGTTTATAAGTTTGCTGATACCGCTTGCTGATACTACCAATGAATTTTACACATTTGAACATACCGTACATACAATACTCATAAATAACTCAATGATTATTCGATGTAATATATACATTTTCATTTGGATTAGAATGGACCAGACATGAAGGGAATTGCATCTGGCTATTTCAAAATACATTAAAGTAAGACCCACGGTGTACTTAAAATCTCAATCATTGATTGGAGTGTGCGTAATTATTCTTTCTTTTTGTCAGAAATATCACCAATGGTTTTTGGCGGTGATCCCTTTATATGATGTACTGAAAATGGGAAAGGTTTGGCATATGGCAATAATTGTAAGTTGGTAGAAAAGTAAGAATTGTACGTGTACTCGTAGTAGAAAGAGGTCAAAGGGCGATCTAGATGAGGGAGAAATTCAAATATAAATATTGAGACAGAGAAGGTTCACTGTATCAACTACTCGTAGATGTACCTCTCGATATCCTTGGTAAATCGGGTAGACAGAATAGAGAAGCCAAGCCAACGTTACAAAATGAATACAAGATTGAAAAGAAACATGGTTACTAGTAACGGTGCACAATATTTCGCATCTCCGGAATAGAAACTGCATCTTCCTGTCCGGAAACAGGCATCATTCATGCGAAGTAAATGAAAGACATTCTTTGGATTTTCACATGTTTGCAAGTTTTGTTCAGTTTTGCCGATATCGTGGAGTTTCGATCGATTCTCTCTTACAACCTTTACATTTCTTTATCATTTAAAAGGCTTCCGCTACCGGTACGTGTAGCGTATCGTCCCCATGTGAAAATCAACCCCGGATCCAATCAATTTTCCAACCAACATTCCCTCTCCCACCTTATTAATCGTTGCTCATAACCATCAACAATCTTCCTTATGCTGCCAGTGCAGCAGGATTACTAACCACCAGAATAACACTATCACCCCTCAAAAACATTTTACTGACATACCGATCCTTGTTCATACTGGTCCCCTTAGTTTTATTCTTCCCCCCCTTGCTAAACTCTGTCCACATCTCCTTGACATCCTCAAGCAATAAATTCATGTGCCGATCGTATGCCTTTACGCGTCCGAGAATTTTGTGGTTATTGCGGACGTTGATCAGGACTTGGGTGTTGGAGCGTACGGCGTTGTAGAGGACGGAGAAAGGGCCAGATTTTAGGTCTTGGTTCGCTCCTGTTCCTGATGCTGCTTCGGTTGACATAATTTATTATAGAACTATGATGGAGTGAGTTTCGATTGAGGTATGGCTATGTCGTCGGTGAATGGTTCAGAGGGTCGTTAGCGTTGTTGTGTGTACTGCAGGTGAATTGGTGCTTTGCCCTCCCTCCTACTCGTACTCGTACGAGGGTATGTACCTGCTTGTTGCTTGTTGGCTTTCTACGGATGCGCACGCGACAACGCGCGCGCTCCGCTCCAAGACGAATGAATGAATCAATCAAATCGGTCCCAAAACTCCTCGATGGATACGCTACGCTGGCAATGGTTTAAAGTGTACAAATCCTCTCAGGAAAATTTGCCCTACCGTACATACACGTAACTACTAGCCCCGTTGCTAAACATTCAAGAAGGCTTTTTGAATGAAATACTTTTATAAAACTTTGGTGAAGCTCTTTTTAAAAATGTACCGGCAAGCTTCCTTTGATATTCGAACATAGAAGGGCATTTAAAATTAAAAATGTTGCACAGTTCTGGAAGATGTTGAATGATTGAGCCAGTATTACCAATCTAATTTTGGGACCGAAACAAACTACGTGTACACGTACCGGGTATTAGTAGCTAGTAATTTACGAGGGGAAGATTTGGGACCGTGCGGAAATATTCACTAAACTGGTACTGTAATGTACTCCTTTACGGTATGCTTATGATGCTGACCACGGATCGTATAAAAGACAGTAGTTCCCATCTTTAGGTAAGTTGAAATGCTTTGATAATCAACATACATCATCTTCATTTATATATGAAGGTACCGTACAGTACAGTGTAGTACATACCATTTTGAATTTATGTGATTTCATGTAGTCCAATAATTGTGACATTACAATTTTAAACCTAAAATGGCCCCTAATAATGCTATAAAACAAAAGCCACAAATAGCCTTTCCCCCATAAGATGATGAAGTTCAACCGTTGACTAAAACTCTCTGCTGGAACGATTTTAGCACTCTTGCAACATAGTACCAAGCAAATGTATCATACAAGCTCTAAAATACCTGCTGCATGGATGCTGGGCAAGAAGAAGGTTTGCAGGTTACAGGAGTACTTACAAACCGTACTGTGTGCACGCGGGTGCATGTTTCTTCAGTCCCAAATTTCATTCAGCACACAGCATTAACTAAGCATAGAACTCGTGCAATCAAAATGTTGTGCAATCATCGTCAACACTCAGTATTGATATCAACAATACAACCACGAGATATAACAGAGCTGGAGGGAACTCTACTTGACCCCGATGCCCTTACCGGAAATGAAGATGCTGTAGTCATCAATAATACCAGTATTTCTGAGACGAATAGTGGTGGTATCAGTGTCACTCATTCAAAAGACATTTTCCTGCAAAAGCAACCACATCAACAGTTTCAACCTTCGTGCGAACATCCAATAGTTGCCAAAGATGATCAAAATGAAATAGGTGGAGACGAATCGTCGGTATACTCCTGCTCGACTCAAGGTGTCAGATTGGTGCGCTTCCCACTCCAAAACCAGAGGAATACAAGCAAAGATTCTACAAATAATTACGCCCATAGAAGCGTCCACTCATCTTTAGTATCTCTTCCATCATTTTCATCAGAAGCCGCAACTCCTAACGGATATTTTCAATACACCAACGAGCTCATAGAAGATGATCGGCGGAGGACAAATGGGCACGATGACAGCGAACGCACCCCGGTCTATCCAATAGAATCGCCCGACCAACCCAATCAAAAACAATATTTATTCCCCCATCAAAATCAGATTGAGGAAATGGCCCAAAACACACCGGCAGCACATGCAATATCAATAACCTTGAAAGCTAAAATCGGATCAGATATTGGGAGAATGAACGCCATAGAAGAGAAAGAAAGAGTGAAGGCTGCTAATCGCGAAGCAAAAGCTAAACCTTTTCATGAGAAAGCGAGGATCGAGGCTGCCACGAAAATTGCACGACAACGAGCTAGAGAGGGGTTTGGTTTGATGAGGAGTTTGAGTTCGGTTGCGGGTGGTTCTGCATCACGTCTAGTAGGTAGTAGTTCTACTTCTACCGTTATTGGTGGTGTGGATGATTACTATACAAGACCGCATTTGTTGTTGGAGAATGTAAAGAGACAGACTTCTTTGTATGACGATAGTATTTCAGAATATCAAGTTTCAATGATGAAAGGCAATTCTAGATGACACGATGCCAATTCAGTATACTGGACATTGGATTCATACAGTAGGCCTGCAGTGAAGGTTTATATTGACAAAATAATAACTTATAATTATCGATAATGCGCGAAACATACTGTACGTAGTAATATTGATCGCCCTCTGAGATTGAATATGTAATCCATTCGCATACCGGTAGATCATATCCGGTGCTAATGAGCTCCGATTAAAAACTTTTATCATTCTCGAGACACGGCCACGCGATCGTTTTCCCGGCCCTGATCATTTTTCGCATCTTTTACTGATGAGTCACGCATCAACGTTGTCCCGTAAACATTTCGTAATGCAGACTAAAAGCATCCAGCATCGTTGACAGTGCCAAGGAGACCAATAAATGATGAGATGGTGTTTTATTTGTTGGATGTGCTAACGATGATGTCAAATTTTCAAAAATTGTTGATCGCGAAATTCTATTTACAAATTTCAAATTATGTATTCCAACCAAAACAGGGACAACGAAAGACGGCGCGTGCAGCGCCACGTACTTTGGATGAGAATTTTTGTCATCGTTGCACCCAAATACAAACCCCCAAACCCAACGCCATTAACACCAATCCACAATTCTTTCCAATTGCGAAGAAGATTCGAAGATGATTCGCTTAGGTCGGACGCTAAAGTCTAAGCACCGCAACACCAGCCGAAGTTGGTATATCGCCAGCACATCGGCAATCGCGACAACTGGAGTCATAGGAACAATCTATTTTGCACAATCCAGTAAAGACGCCACAACCAAAACCGAGAAGGCGCCCAGGACCCTTGAAACGACAAAAAGAATCTCAATACCAACTCGTGAAAGACAGATTCATGAACTATCATCAGGAAAAGTTTTTGATGTTTTGGTAGTTGGCGGTGGAGCGACGGGGGCTGGAGCTGCTTTGGATTCCACTACTCGTGGATTGTCCACTGTTCTGATTGAGAAAGGAGATTTTGGGAATGAGACATCATCTAGGAGCACCAAACTTATTTGGGCTGGTATAAGATATATTGCGACTGCCACTGCTAGTCTGCTCAGATTTAAGAATTTTCTTCGCCCTTTGGATGCAGTCAATGACTTCAGAACTGAATTCCGTATGGTGAACAATTGCCATAAAGAACGCCGTCTTCTCCTTGAAAACAACCCGCATTTGACGAACTGGGTTCCGATTGCTGTGCCCCTGGATTCATGGATTACTTGGCCAGCTCCCTTTGGTCATCCTCTTTTTGCTGTTGCGCCATTAGTTCTTCCGATCGTATTCAAGCTTTATGATGGAATGTCTGGTTTCACATGTCCTCGTAAGTTCAAAGTTGACTTTGTAAATTGTTATCTTGCAAAGTGTACCCACTTGTGATCTCGAGCTGTCTTGTGTGTTTAATTAATATTCACATTTTCCCTCTACGCTACGCAACAAGCATCGCACATCATGGGAAAAAATCGTGCTGAACGCAAGTTTCCACAGCTCGCTACGGAAAATGTCAAGTATTATTCAGTTTTTTATGAAGGTCAGCACAACGACAGTAGAACAGCAACTTACATCGCTCTCACTGCCGCTGAACATGGTGCATGTGTGACGAATTATACAGAAATGGTAGAGGTACTGACTGATTCCAATGGCAAAGCAACAGGTGTGAAAGTGAAAGATAATATGAGTGGCAAGGTGTTTGATGTACATGCCAAGTCAATTGTATTTGCTGGTGGCCCCTTCACAGACCATATGAGAAAGATAGAGAATCAGAATTGTAAACCTGCCATGGCTGCTGCCGCTGGTACGCATATTGTGCTTCCAGGGTATTACTGTTCACGCGGGGTAGGGATGTTAGATATCAATACATCCGATGGGAGATTTCTATTTTTCCTTCCCTGGCAGGGCAAGACGCTCGTCGGTACTACTGATCGTAAAGGTCCAGTTGTGTGAGTATGCTTTATGTTTATTTTGCAAAATTCCGCAATCGTTTCTAATCTGATTCCTTTAATAAATACCCAAGATCAAATCCTGGGCCACCAGAGGCAGAGATTCAGTGGCTTCTTAATGAAATTAAAAAATATTTGGCGCAGGCTGGAGATGGAGGCGCAGGGCTAGAAATACGACGAACCGATGTCCTCAGCGCCTGGCAGGGATTCCGTCCTCTCGCAAGTGACCCGAATGCTCCTCCTGGGGCACCTGTCAGCCGTGATCATGTAATTTCTGAAAATCCTGATACGGGCATTACGTTCATCACTGGGGGTAAATGGACAACTTATCGCGAAATGGCGGAGGATGTAATTGATCGAGTTGTTAAGTCGCATGGTTTGGGAGATAAGGCCGGTCCTTGTGTAACTGATAATATTCTGCTGAGAGGAGGCGTTGGATACACACGTAATCTTCCAATCCAATTGGTTCAAGAGTTTGGAGTTACCATAGAAGTTGCAGAACATCTAGCTAGTACATATGGAACCCATGCAATTGAAGTTTTACGAACAGGAAACGAACCCCGAGGTGGAAAGTCATTATTACCTGGCTACCCCTACCTTGAACGAGAGGTAGACTATGCTTGCAAGAATGAGATGGCAGGCACAGTGACGGACATGTTGACACTAAGAACTAGACTGGCCTACTTGGATTCTGACGCAGCTGCAATGGTGGCTCCAAGAATAGCAGATCTTATGGCAAAATCTTTGGGTTGGAGCAAAAAGCGCAAGAAAGAGGAATTGGGGAGAGCTCTGGAGGCCATTGGAAACTTTGGAGGTCCCATACCTAAATCTCAGAAACAGTCTATCCATACAATGGAGGACCTCTTCCATTCCTTCGATGTTAATAAGTCTGGGTACATTAGTTATGACGAATTGAGGCTTTGTATGAAGCATTTTGGGATTCCTTTCAACAGTGAAAAAGAAGCTTTAACCGCATTCAATGCAATCGACAAGAATGGTGACGGAAAGATTGATTACAATGAGTTTATGAGATGGTGGAAAAGGCTTAAAAGAAGAGAAACTAGAACTTTGAGCGACGTTTATCGACTTTCAAGCGACAAACTGGGATCGGGATCCGATAGTCGTGGTGCTGCATTTGGTTAGTTGGGCTTAGAATACATACTGTACACATTGACAAGAACTAGGATTTTATCTGTATGATTGAATACATAATTTGATTTATCATAAAGTATAAAACTAGTTATACTTCACCCCGTGAACCCTCTAATTTATTCTTTTACACCATTGAGAAGAACAGACTCGAACTCTGAGATTCGATTCAATTAAGAGCTTCAACCTTTTGACATAATCGCGAAACCAACCCCAACAGCTGCAAATTCGAATGAACTCCATCCGCAATACGCATATGACAAAACCCAATTTCTCTCAAGTATTCCAATTTCATAGCCTCTGGAATTCCCAAATGAGCCTTGACAACCTTGAACAAAGTCCCAATAATATCACTACAACTATATCCCGTGTTCCAAAGCGCCGTCATTTCTTTCACAGCGTCATTCGTCGCACCGCTCAAACAAGCATCAATAATTTTCCGAACGGTAGTAGGATGCGGTTGATCACACACCTTAAACACATTGACCTGACTCACATGGCCAAACCCACTGTGCGTCGCCTGCAGATTGTTCAAAGCATTCCTCAAATCACCTTCGGCGGTGAATATGATAGCCTCCAATCCGTCATCGGTATAACTCACTTGTTCCATTTCACAAACTTGCTTCAGCCGAACAAGAATCTGTTCATCCGCTAGACGCGTGTATCGAAGAATGGCGGCACGAGACTGAATCGGTTCAATGATCTTTGTAGAAATGTTACATGCGAGTGCAAAGCGGGTGGTATGAGAGTAGATCTCCATGGTTCTCCTGAGAGCCTGCTGCGCTGCAGAAGTCATAGAATCTGCCTCATCGAGGATGATAATTTTGTGTCTTCCGGGGGGCAGAGTGACCTTGTTCATGGCGAATCCCTTGATTTTGTTTCTTACCACGTCGATCCCTCTTGCATCACTCGCATTGAGTTCTAGTACCCCCGCACTGTAGCTTTTGCCCAATAGCTGTCGAGCTAATGCGTGCATGCTAGTAGTTTTTCCTGTTCCGGGTGGTCCGCAGAGGATGAGGTTGGGCATGTTGCCGTCTTGGGCAATGGCACGGAGGCGGACGAGGGTTTCTTCGTTGCCGACTACTTCGTCGAGCGTTTGAGGGCGATAACGCTCGATCCATGGAGAGTCATATCCTCCCTTTGATGGGGCTTTGCCTGATGAGGAGGATGGGGATTTGCGCTTGGAAGCGCTGCTAGTGACAGTGGTGCTCATGAATGGTAATTAAATGATGATGATGGTGGAGTGTGTGTTATGTGTTGTGTATTTTGCATTCTTGCATTGTCATCATTATTCATTGCTCTGCTTGTTGCTCTCTCATCAATGCTTTTTCTCATCTCATTCTCTCTCATTTTTAATACTGCAACACGACTCAAAGACATTTGGCGCGCTTTGAGCTTTTTTTTAAAACAAGCTGGAACTGCTGGAATTGATGTTTTCGGACAGATAGCCAGCACAGCATTTTCAATTTCCGCCCCAAAATTGAAAATGAGTCAATCAAATCAAATCAAATCAAATCAGAAATACAACAGTCGCATAAACACCCGCTTGTAAACCGAAGCCCAATTGGAAACAGAACAGTCTCAAACCACCTACCTTTGTAAACCGAAGGTTATTAATAGAAACTGCGAACCCGGCACAAAACACACGACTGGAGACTGCGCCTACGCCCGTGCTGTATTCTGTGTTTGATCTTTCTGTATCCTGTGATTAATCTTTCCGAACCCCTTTGACAGGCTTTGTAATCACTCAACTGGCGACTGACTGGTGGTGCGATGCTTCCATAGCTCTCCTCTTGTATTTATCCGAACAATAACAAACGTAAATCAGCCAAACAACACCAACCATCCATCATGGATCCAGTAGCATCTGGTTTTCTCTTCTTCTATCTAGGAGTCACTCTGGTGATCTTGATGTTGTGTTGTAATATCATACACGCCAACACTAATTGTTGCAGGTAAGTTTATTTTTGCTATTGCCAAAGCATAATATTGAACATGCTTCTTCTTGTATTGATTTGTTCTAACTGTTTGGCTTGTTTTGTTGGTTCCTCTTACTTAGCCCCTGGTGCGGCGAAAACAACCTAACAGATGACGAAAGAATGGTAGAAATAAACGAAAGAATCATTGTCAAGGTACGTTCAAACGTGTATTATGCAGTATTGAGACCATCCTCAAGGAAGGAGAGGAATTCAAATTTATTTCATTGTTCTCACGGATCTGAGGTACACGTACTGTAATTCACAGAAAGCTGAATCCATTCAAGACTTTTCAATACGGCGGGGAAGTAGATTAGCTGTAATGGAAGAAAGCACCAGTCTCAACAACAACGAAAAGGCGGAAGATGCCGGAATTGACGAAGAAATAGCTGCAAACACCGAGAGTCATGATAGTGTTAGGAATGTCTTGAGGGCGTGTTCTATTGTCTCTAGTATCTGTGAGAGCATTGCTCCAATGTCCAGATCCCATGTAGACTCTACAAGGAAGTGCCCCATTTGCATCGATGATTATGAGATAGGTGACGAAATTTGTTATTCTAGGAACAAGAAGTGCCGGCATGTTTTCCATGCAGACTGTATGAGGAATTGGTTGATGAAGAGCAATGATTGTCCTCTATGTCGAGTCGATTATTTGCAATTACCTCCTGGGGGGAATAAAGAGGGAAGGTCAGAAAATATTACAAGTAGTGTGCTTCCCGATGTATAAAAGTTTGTATCAATATAAAACTAAATTTTGTTGAACTCCATAATGAGTGTATGAGGGTCTCGGTTTGATTGTGATAATTGTTATGTTGAAACTTTATTATACACTTTCAACTTTCATAACACATTTATTTTGATTTAAAACCCTCCTCTCATGGCATTATTTCTACGTGGAATGTATGAAAACACATATAGAAAAATGATGAACTCATTATAACTCCTTTCATTCCGCTCATTTGTTCCATTTCTACCTCTAGATCATTTATAAAATCCGTAACATGGACATCAACATCAACATGCCCCTTCATTCTCACATCATTTTGGAGGTCCTTGGGATCTAGGCTCCACATGTTCGACGACAGTTGAAAGTCATAAAGGTTGGATTCAACATACATTCTTTTTCATCAGCATATTTTGTGCATTCTTTTCGTCCAATTTTATCCAAGCAAAGATCTTCATCTGTAAGCAGTGAAGTTCAGAACCCACATTCTTTCAAGCACTGAAGTGCCATGTCTGGTCGACTGATTCTACAACGGTCGTTTTCTACGCTCTCCTTGAAAAATGCATCGCCTTCCTTGTTACCACAAGGGGTAGGCCGAAATTCTAGGTGGATTCGGAAAGAGAAATCCATCGTCACAATCCAACGGATCAAAGTCTCGAAATTCATGTTTGTCGAATTTGTACGCATTTGCACGATCCTCTTCACTATATTCCTTCTGGAACATAATCTTCTATCGACGGTATCTGGCAAGATAGAGTGTACGTGTAGTGAGATGCGATCGGTCCAGGGTGGTTGAGAGTGAGAACATCATCAGATCACCGTACAAAACACCGACACCTCCACGCGTGAACTTATGTTCAAGGTCAACTTCGGCAGCTGCGAACGCGTACCCATGCATTTCAGAGATCCAAGGTGCGTCACCACAAACTGCGCCTTTCTGAGCAGTATCTATATTTTCTTTGAGGGTAGAATCGGGCACTGGGTGTTGTCTCACCTCTTTTGTGTAGTACATATTATAACCATCACGAAACCACCTTTTTCCATCTTCAATATTCAATATTAATCAAATGATAATATCCTCCTCGAGTCTTTTTCGCACGTGCAAGCATCAGGATCTTTGATGAACTGGTAGGCGAGCCCGTTCAGGATACCTTCTTGAATATTTGTATTGCTCGTATCATAATAATAATAATCTAGTATTGTAGGGGGGGGGCGGGGGGGTGCTAATGCTAGCTGTGCTATCTAATCTGTGAGGGATTGCGCGGGCACCACCTACTTATCCCCAACCAATTTCAAATTGGATAAACATCTGCACGACGGATTGGTTGATCAAACGACAGACGCTCATTAATCTAATTCAACTCGATTGGAGAACTCGACAATCGTAAGGAACCCTTTCCGTTGCTCAAATCTTGACAAACGCAAGGAAAAACGACATAGTGCAGCAGTCTCTTCTTTCTGCTATACGTGTAGTAGTGAACCATTTACTTTGCAATAATAAACATTTTGTTCTCCAACAAATCTTCCCCGACACTTTCTCAAATCAATATCGCCATTAGCTAAGTTTGTTGTTTTGTGAAAATATGAGTTTTGACTACGTGTACAATGAAATGAATTTTGCAATCATTATCAAGTAACCTAGGTCTACGCATTTCAAGCAGAGAATTGATAGAATAAATGAAAATCAGACTTCAACCGATATATCTGTTTCCCCTGAATCTGGTGATAATTAGCTCCAAGAGTGGTGGATTTTTCAACGATGTCGCCGTCAACAATGAAAGCCTCAACAGCAGCGACCAGAGGGAACTCAACAGTTGCTGTATTGACAATTCTGACAACATTTCCAGATCCGGGAGTATCAATAACTGCATACAGCGGGCACTCCTGTCCATCATCCGTGTAAATGTCCAATACCTGTTTGTTATTGTTGGGAGGTGCCGGTACATAGCCATAGTACGAATCAGTTTAGTACCAGCAGGCACATCACATCAGCCAGACAAACTTTCAAACTACACGTATGTATACACATTTAACTATTGTATGATGTTAATAAAAAAAGAGAAAGCCATCTTCCTTTCAAACTCGTCCTCCTCCCTCGTGATAAGCCTTTGAAGCGGCGATCCCCATCTTTAACGCAGTCGAAGTTGCTTGGTAAAAATCGACGATGGTATCCCACTCATGCTTGGGGACGGCTGGGAATTGACTCAAGGTGAAATGTCCTCCCAACTTCTCCAAACGCTTCAGCTCATTCTCCATGAAAGAGATAGCGCTCACATCGGGAATTCCGAAAGATTCTTCGTCCTCAGTATCGAAGTAAATCTCGAGTGTACCATTCTGTGTCTCGGCCTGATCGATCACGAACCAAATGTTTTGATCTACATACACCCACCTATGAGGATAGCCTTCCAGGAAACCAAAATCTTTGAGAATCTCAGGAGTGCCCCAGTATTCTTCAGCGTCGTCGCAATCGACGCACATATCATAGGAGGCAAATATCTCCTCTCCAGGTTCAATACCACGTGTGGCTCTAACCTTGATCCCACCGTCTGCGTACATGGGATCGTTCTCTGTATTAAGACGCCCGTTGTCATGATTAACCTAAGGTGTATATAGTACACGTATGGAAATTTGAAGATATCATATTTGTAAGCAAGATGTTTATCAATGAATGATGAACTGAAATAAAGAGAAATATGTCTTACCATGTCCCTGCTCGTGGAGATTTCAAGGTATTATATTTGTGAGAGAATGTTTTATGAATGATGAACTGAAATAAAGAAAATATCTTACCACAGAGGGATTAAGGCAGTATCAAAAGATCGTTGAACAGTCATTTCGATCATATGTTCCTCGAATGGGTCCTCTCTAATGCACCCAGTATTGATAAAGTTGAGGTCCATCCAATCCACCATCTCGCTACCTGGTCTTGATACAGATCTGAGT
>Ga0115005_10002467_pt1 | contig 14727 bp, 18 predicted proteins | sample ArcOceMetagenome_FD_87163 | JGI IMG/M metagenome (GOLD analysis project Ga0115005, IMG submission 87163) | Marine eukaryotic phytoplankton communities from Arctic Ocean - Arctic Ocean - Greenland ARC118M Metagenome | ecosystem: Environmental > Aquatic > Marine > Oceanic | place: Arctic Ocean... | reverse complement strand
TTAGGCTTAATTTTTTTTATTAAATCCAAACCTTTTTCTATAGTTTCACAAGTACCATTCAAATTAAATACATGAGATCCATTCATATCATTGGACACACAACTAATAAATGCTTGTGCAGCTTCACCAGCATAAAGCCAACTATATTTTCCCTTATAAGGAATGTCATAAGTTTTTTCCAATGCAGCGGCTTGTATAGCAATTGTGTTTTTTGAACTCATACCTTGATCACGTGCTAATCCATACACTATGTTTGGACGTATACCTATAGAAGGGACTTCCCAATCAGACCAGTACACAAAAGCTGTGTGTTCGTTAGCTAATTTATAAGCTCCATATAAAGTTTCTTTCCAAGGTCCCTTAGGAGGCATTCCTAGAGCAGCAACTGAGGATGCATAAACTGTTCTTTTGATATTTATTTCTCTAGCTATTTGTAAAATATTTATGGTTCCTTCAACATTTACTCTGGCACCTAAGGCAGGGTTAGCAGCACAGAAAGGTACTTGAAGTCCTGCTAAATGGATTATTGAACTTGGATTATATTTTTTTATAATTTGTTTAAGCTTAGTAAAATCAGTAATATCACATTTTTCCCATGTAATTTTTTTAGCTTCTTCACCCAAAAGAAGCTCTAATCTTGTTCTTTCTTCTGATAAGTCAATAGCAACACAAGGAACATTTGATCTATGCAAAATTGCAAGAATCCAACTACCAATGCATCCTCCAGCACCTGTAACAATAACAGGAGCATTAAAATTATTTTCTTTAATTAGAAGATCATTAGTTAAAAATTCTAGTGTCATTTTTGCCTCATAAAATTTTATTTTTAAAAAAAGTTTAAATTACCCTTTCATACTATTAATAATTAATAAATTAAATTCTATGAAATAATTTTAATAAATTTATCAATATCTGTTGCTAGTTCTCTAGGTTTTTCCATTGCTGCAAAGTGACCTCCAGATTTATGTTTTTCCCAACAACTTATTTTCTTATAATATTGAGATGCCAAGGAAATAGGTGGTGAAAAAATTTCTTTAGGAAACTCACTATACGCCATAGGAACTAATATGGGATTATCTGAACTGATAGGCCAATCGGATCTATGACGGGCATAGTATGGCCAGAATGAAGCCCCAATACAACCAGTCAACCAATACAAAGTAATGTTAGCAAGCATCTTATCTAGATTAATTTTACTGAATAAGTCCCCATCATTATCAGTCCAGGAATAAAATTTTTCACTAATGTATGCACATAAAGCAACGGGCGAAGAATTCAAAGCATGAGCAAGCGTGAAAGGTTTTGTTCCTTGTATTTGTTGATATCCAGTTTCATAATGTATCCATTTCTTAAGTTTTTTATAATATCTTTCTTCTTGAACATTAGACGGACTTTTATGCAATCCTCTAGGTAATGGGAGCAAATTTAAATGAATTCCATAGATATTCACAGGATTTTTTGCAGCCATAATTGAAGCAATAAAAGCTCCTAAATCTCCCCCTTGTATGAAATATTTTTTATAATCAAGTATTTTCATTAATTTAATAAAGTTAAGTGCAATTTGATTTAAATCAATTGGTTTCTGATCTAATTCAAAGGAGTAACCAACATTTGGCAAAGAAGGAATAATTAGATCAAAAGCTTGGTGATCTTTTAAGTTATTATCATCTGGATTAGTTAAAAGAGGGATCAAATCAAAGAACTCAAAAATCGAACCTGGCCAACCATGAATTAATAATAATGGAATAGCATTTTTTTGGGGTGATTTAACATGTAAAAAATGAGTTGAAATACCATTAATTTTTATTTTAATTTGATTATATTTGTTAAGTTCTCTTTCTTGATCTTTCCATGAAAACTCATTTTTCCAATAATCAAGAATAAATTTTAAATTTTTGAAAGTTATCCCTGCATTTTTATTATAATCAGATCCCCAATCAAGTATTCGGCTATTTATTAAGGCCTTTTTTAAAATTACAAGATTTTTAGGATCTGTTTTAGATTCAAATGAATTCATATATCTTAACCTTTATCAAAGTAAAACACCTTATGGGCAAGCTAAAACTAATAAATATTTATATTAATAATATTAAACAATTTTATTATTAACAAGAATATTTTATTTTTGTAAACTATCCCTCCAAAAGGTAAACAAACCTGCCAAAACTATCATTAATGATCCAATTAATACTGGAATTTCTAAAACTTCATTAAAAACAATCATACCTATCAAAGAGACAAAAACTAACTGTAGATAATTAAAAGGTTGCAAAAGAGAAGCTTCGGAATATTGATAAGCTTTAATTACAAAATAATGAGCGCTAGTTCCTAAAAAACAAATCATTAAGATTAAAATCCAATCAGATTTTAATACATCTATATAAAAAAATGGGCCAACGAATGAAAGTATTATTGCTCCAGTTATTCCTGTATAAAAAAAGCTTGTTTCAGAGGTATCAAAATTAGAAACAAATCTAGTTAAAATCTGATAAACAGCGTAAGAAAGCGCACAAGCCAAAGCTAATATAGAAAGCGGGTCAAACACTTTCATACCTGGTCTCAATATAATCATAATTCCTATAAATCCAAATGCTATTGCAACTAACCTTTGCCAACCTACCTTCTCATTAAGAAAAATTATAGATAAAGCTGTTACCATTAAAGGTCCTACTGCAAAAATTGCAGAGGTTTCTATCAAACCTAATTTTAAAAAGCAGTAATGAGCAAAACACATTTGTATTGCTAACATTGATCCTCGAAAAGTTTGCAATAATCTATTTTTACTTTTAGATACAATTACAATAGATTTATTTTTATTAGAATTAATAAAAAATAAAAAGACTGCAAAAAACCAGTAACGAAACATATTAAGAGTTATAACATTATAAAATTCAGATAAATATTTTGTAATACCATTCATAATAGAAAAACATAATACTGCTGATACTATAAATAATATACCTGTTGTTTTATTTTTCAATTTCAACATTTATCAAATTCTAAAATTTAAGATGAATAAATAACCACAAAATGATTGTAACATGTACTTTTTATATTAAGATATGAATATGAAAAAATTTATTATTCAAAGTTTATCTGTTTTTTATTTTATTACTTTTAACGCTAATTTCACATTAGCTGAGAGTTTTGTTTATTCTGGAGGATGTTTTTGGTGTACTGAAGCTGATATGGAAAAGCTTGAGGGAGTAACTGAAGTTATAAGTGGTTTTACTGCTGGGACTTCAAAAGATCCCAAATATATTCCCGGAAAATGGGGCGACCATCGTGAAGCTGCAAAGGTTATTTACGACTCAAAAATAGTAACTTTTGAAAACCTAGTTAAACATGTGTTTAAAACTATAGACTTTGAAGATAATGACGGGCAATTTTGTGATAGAGGAAGATCTTATACTCCTGCAATTTATTATAAAAATAATAAAGAAAAAAATATCATATTAAAATTAGCTCCTAAAACATCAATAGTACCTGTGGAAATTGAAACTAGATTTTATCCAGTTAGATTAGAGCATCAAGATTATTATAAAAAACAGAGTTATAAATATGAATATTATAGATTTCTATGTAGACGAGATCAAAGATTAGAAATTTTAAACAATTAAAACAAAAAATTAATATATTACTTTAAATTTACAGTTTCTCTTTTTCCTCTGGGATCAACCCATCCGACCAAACCATCACTTCTTTTATATATCATATTTAAACCACTGTGCTTTTTATTTCTAAACATTAAAGCAGTTGCATTTCCATATTCCATTTTTTTAACAGCTTCAATGACACTTAATTCTTCAATTTCTGTATCAATTTCTGCAAAAATTAATGGCTCGTTTTTTGTTTCTTCTAATTGATTTGAAAAAGACGAGGTCTGGTCAATTATTTGGACTTGAGCTTTTAAGTCATTAAACTTATTTTTTTCTTCAGGTGTTTTATGACTTTTTATTTTTCTCTTATATCTTCTTAATTGTTTAGATAATTTTTCTATACCATCATTTAATGCAATCTTTGCAGTATCTCCATTAGAATGTGATGTAAACTCCATTTTTTTATTAATATGAACAATAATATTAATTATAAATATCTTATTTTGTTTTGAAAGACTAACAATAGTGGAGGTAGAATTTTTAAAGTATTTTTCTACAGACTTATTTAATTCAAACTTTGCATAATCAGAAAAAGCATCACCAAGCTTCACCTGTTTTCCAAAAATTTTAAAAGTCATTAACTACTCCAATATCTTTATAATGAGATAATTATTAAGAAGTTTTGTCAATAGTTTTATTTAATTATAATTGATTAATAGATTAGAAATTTCTATCAAATTTTTATCTGGGTCTCTAATATATATTGATAATATTGGTCCTGTTGCTCCTGTTTTTTGGATAGGTCCATCTTCTATATCAATTTTATTTTTTTTGAATATTGTTAACCATTCTGAAACAGGTTTTTTACTTAAAAAACAGATATCAACTGCTCCGGAACAAGGATGCTTTGCACAGGGTGAAAATGGATTTAAAACTTCATGCAAATTTATTTTTTGATTACCAAACTTTAATGATTTCCTTGTTGTGTTATCAGATGATGAATAAAACTCTATTAATTCCATTTTTAAAACATTTGTATAAAAATTAATTGATTTGTTAATATCCTCTACAGTTATTACAATATGATCTATTGAAAGTGACATGTTAATGCTTTCTAAAAAATATGTTTCAAAATTAATAAATTATATTATAATTATATTTATAATTTATATATAAGGTTTTATTAATGTCTTTTTTAAAAAAAAATGTTTTTCTTATTTTCTTATTTTTTCTATTCTACCCATTCAACCTTTTAGCAAGCAATCCATTTATACCTTCGGCTGGATTTAATTGTAGTGATGATAATAATCAATTTGAGTTTCTTTTTGATAGATCAATAAATATGGATAATCCTACTGTTTATAGAAGAGTGAATGGATCATTTAGAGAAATAGGAAATGTGATAGCTGAAAAACAGGGTGCTTATGCAATTTGGGAAGATAAAGATTTTTTTAGAACAACAGATTTTGTATGGATTATCGATAAAGTAACTTCAAAATTATCTTCAAGCGTTTTAAGTGTTGGTTTAGGGATAGAAAATTTGGCTAAAATCCCAAAACCAATGACATGTATGCAAAAAATATTTTATTATTAAGTAAATTAATATGAGTATAAATATAAATTTCTAGAATTTTTCATCACATTTACTTTGACTTAATTAAACATAAGTAATAATAAATGAACATCTTATATAACATTAAAATTATAATAATTAGTTAATATGGTCGCGTAGCTCAGCTGGATAGAGCAACTGCCTTCTAAGCAGTAGGTCAGAGGTTCGAATCCTCTCGCGATCACCATTTTGTGCAACCTTATAAGGATAAGATAATGTTTGGTTTAGGTTTTATTAAAGGTACAGTTCTAACTTTAACTGCTGGAATTATTGCAGGGCTTGTTATTAAAAAAGTTTGTAAATCAAAGAAAGATAAAAGTCAGAACTTAAATAATAATTCAGAAGATACTATCCAAGACATTGCAAATACTGAAGCTGAAATTAACAATTAAAGTTTTAAAATATCCTCTTATTTAATTTATATTAATGTATTCCACTTTGCATACCATTTTTTAAATAAATTGTATTGTTTTTTTGCATAATTCATCTGGCTATCAGTTAGTTTGTCAGAAGGATTAAAATGTAATGAATAAGCTTGATCACCATTTAAAACCATCAAGTATTTATAATATAGAACTAAATCTGGTCCCTCGTCAAAAGAAGATAAAACACCAAGTGCTTCTTCAAGTTCTTTCGCTTTTATTCTCGCTACAGGGTCACCTTGCTCGGCTTTTTTGCACAATGAAACTAAATGTAACACTTCTGTTGGAAAGGCGTTTCCAACACCTGTAATCGCTCCAACGGCTCCACAATTTACGTATCCGTGATACACAGTGGTGTCAACTCCAATCATTAATGCAATATTTTTATCTTTTGATGTTATATTCTCTGCTGCATAAGTTAAATCCTTGGCTCCACCAAATTCTTTAAAGCCTACTAGATTAGAAAATTCTTTTCTTAAATCAAAGAAGAGATCTGCTCGAGTTGAAAATCCATAATAATGACTATTATAAATAACTGCAGGAAGGTTAGGTGCAGCATTAAGTATGGATGCAAAATGTGACCTTTGAGCTATTAATGAAGGTCCACGAGACAGAACTCTGGGGATAATCATTAAGCCTAATGCTCCAACTTCTTGAGCATGTTTAGCATGAGCTGTTGCTTTATTTGAATTGATTGCACCTGTTCCAACAATTGTAGGAATTCCAGCTTCAACAAGTCTTGCAACACCTTCTTGTCGTTCTTCGTCAGAAAGTAGCGGCCAATCACCCATAGATCCACAATATATAACAGCAGACATACCTGCTTCAATTAATTCTTTACCTTTGATAACCAGCAAATCAAAATTGGGGGTTAAGTCTTCATTGCACGGTGTCATTAATGCAGGCATACAACCTTGAAAGATATTGTTCATTTAAGTAATCCTTTTTATTTGACTAATGAACTTGTTAAATTATATATGGAATTATTTCAAGTCTTATAAATTGAAATAATTAACCATTTATTGAATAACCGCCATCAACTGGTATTGCCGTACCTGAAACAAAATTTGATCCTTCACTAGATAAAAAAACTGCAATCCCTTCAAGATCATCTGGATTTCCCCATCTTCCAACAGGGGTTCGTTCTTCAACTCTTTTTTGTAACTCAGGGATATCAACTCTTGCCTGTTGAGTTAATTTAGTATCAATATAACCTGGTAAAACAGCGTTAACTTGAATGTTATCTTTAGCCCAAGAATTAGCTAAACTCTTTGTTAGCTGTACAACACCACCTTTACTAGCTGAATAAGCACTTCCAAGTGGTGCTCCAAACAAAGAATGCATTGAACCTATATTAATTATTTTGCCCCCACCTTCAGATTTAAAGTGAGAAAAGGAAGCTTTAGAGCAAATAAACATACTAATTAGATTTGTATCAATAATAGATTTCCATTCATCTAATTTATAATCTTCAGGTCTTTTTCTAATATTAGTACCAGCATTATTAATTAAAATATTTAATTTACCAAAATGAGCAATAGATTTTTCAATCATTTCATCACATGAATTTTCGTTAGTCACTTCAACCTTTAACGATATACAATCAATACCCAAGCTTGTAAGTTTATCAATAGATTCACTGTTCTTACTTTCATTTCTTCCAGCGATTATAATTTTAGCACCTGCTTCACCTAATGCCTTTGCCATTGATAGACCGATCCCACCGTTACCTCCTGTAACAAGAGCCACTTTTCCAGTTAAATTAAAAAGTTTCATTTTAATATATCCCTTTCTTTGTTCACCAATTTTCTTTTGAAGTTCTAATATCTAATTCAAAAGACCAAGCATTTTGATTTTGATTATATAAAAACATATATGCGTCAGTTACACTTTCTATATTCATTAATTTTCCATCATGAACTCTTTGATCAAAGTCAGAAAGTCGGTTTTTAATTTTATCACCCGCTAACCCACCATCAATTATTACATGCCCAACGTGAATTGATTGTTCAGCATACTCTTTAGCAATTGCTTGAGCTAAATTTCTTAAAGCTCCTTTAGCCGAGTTAAATGCACCAAAATTAGCTTTGCCTCTTAATGATGCACTTGCACCAGTAAAAATAAGGGTTCCATGTGTTTTTTCATTCAAAAAAGATTTTATAACTTCTCTTGAAAAGAGAAACCCTCCAAAACAACAGGTTTCCCAGCTTTCTTTAAAGTAACTAGCATCCATATCAATAATTTTACCAGGCCTGTTATTACCAACATTATAAATTGCAAAATCTAATCCAGCTCCAACATTGTCCATCATAGATTTAACTTGATTTTCTTTTGTTGTGTCAACTACTAAAGCATGGGCTTTATTACCGTCTTTTATTATACTCTCTACTACTGAATCAAGAGAAGATTGAGTTCTTCCAGCAACAAAAACCTCAAAATTATTTTTAGCGATTTTTTTACATAATTGAGCCCCAAGTCCATTTAGAGGGCCAACACCAATAACTAATGCTTTTTTCATTTTATATCCTCTTAAATATTCTAGTCGCTAATCAAGATAGGAATTAACTCTATTCAAAATAACATTCAACCTTATTTTAAGATCTAAAAATTGATTTTTAAGGTTATTATTTTGATCTTTAAGTTTTTTAATTTTAGCTTTTAATAAACTATTATTTAAGTCATTATTTATAGGTTTTCTAATACTGAGATCTGCTTTACAAGAATTGTAAATAGTTATTTCTTTTGCAGAAGTTCCATTTAAAATACATTCATGCGCTAAACTATTTGAAGAAATCAAAATTAGAATTAAAAAATAAAAAAACTTCATATTGTTACTTTTTGTAAAATAAATTAATAATTATATAATTGCATATTTAATAAGCAAATAACAAACAATTTTTGGTTTCTCAATGACTTTTATTCATAACCAATATCTAAAAAGCTTTGTAGGTTTTGATGATATTTTTAACGAAATTAATAAAACTTCATTAAATAATAACAGTTCAAATGTAGCATTTGATATTATAAGGTTTGATAATAATAAATATCAAATTAACATTGCTTTAGCTGGTGTTACTTATGATCAGATTTCTATAAATTTATTAAATGATTTTCTCCATGTAGATATAAAAGAAAAAATAGATAATAAATCGAGCCAAATAATACATAAAGGAATTCATTCAAAAACAATCAAACAAAGCTTTAGATTAGAACCAAATATAGAAGTAGAAGAAGCAGAATTAAGAGATGGCATTCTTAAAATTAAATTGTATAAAAAAGATCTAGGAAATAAAATAAAGAGAACAATTCAGATTAGAGAAATTTAATTAATAATAGGTTATTAAATTAATTAGCCCTTATTACTTTGTATTAATTTCAATTTTTGAATAAATAAATCGCCGTATCTTTTAAGTTTTTTTTCACCAACACCATTTATACGTGAAAATTCATATAAGTCTTTTGGTTTATGAATGCTTATTTCAGTAAGAGTAGCATCAGAAAAAATTAAATACGCTGGAAGCTTTTGATCTTTTGCTAATTCAAATCTTAATTTCTTAAACTCATTAAATATTATTAAATCTAATTCATTAAATTTTTCTTGATTGATATTTTTATTTTTGGAAACAATAGATTTTTTTGAAGATTCTTTTACATTAGCATTATACTTTTCATTACCTTTTAAAACTTCCATCCCCTCTTTAGTGATTTTCAATCCACCAAAACGTTCTAGATCTATCATTATATGTCCAGAAGCAATCAATTGTCTTATTAGGCCTTGCCAAAAAGGTTTAGGTTTTTCCTTACCAACACCAAATGTTGGCAATAAATGATGCTGTCTATCTATAATTTTTTGGTTAGAACTTCCAATTACTATATCTATTATATGAACAGTTCCAAAGTTTTGACCTGTTCTAATTATTGCAGACATTAACATTTGAGAAAAAATAGTTACATCAGATAGAACTGGAGGATTTAGACAATTATCACAATTATCACATTTAACAAGATCATCATCAAAATATGATAACAAAGCTTTTCTTCTACATCCTGAAGATTCACAATAAGCTAATAGAGAATCTAGTCTTTTATTTTCACGTAATTTATATTCAAATTCATCATTACTTTGTTCGATCATTTTACGCCTGATTATTAAGTCATTTAGGCCATAAATTAATAACGTATCAGCGCTTAAACCATCTCTTCCAGCCCTTCCAATCTCTTGATAAAAAGCTTCCATACTTCCCGGTAAATTTAAGTGAACAACGTATCTAATATCAGATTTATCAATACCCATTCCAAAAGCAATTGTTGCAACAATTATAGTTTTTTCGTCAGTCATAAACTTTTCTTGGTTTTGCCTTAAATACTCTGCATCATGACCAGCATGATAAGGTAAAGCATTAAAACCTGACTTATTTAAATAACTTGTAACCTCATCAGTGCCTTTCCTAGATAGACAATAAATTATTCCACTATATTCAATTCTTGGTAACAAAAAATCTAATAATTGTTTTTTCCAATTTACTTTTTGTTCGACCGCCAAAAATAAGTTAGGTCTATCAAAGCCTTTTACAATTATTTTTGCTTGTCCATCCGTTAATTTATTTGATATGTCATTTCTAGTTGCCTGATCTGCCGTTGCTGTAAAAGCTGAAATAATAGACTGAGGAAATATATTTTTTAATAAAGATAATCTTTCATATTCAGGCCTAAAAGAAGATCCCCATTTTGATATACAATGAGCTTCATCAATAACAATCATATCTATTTTTAACTTTTGGAGGGAGTTTAGCATATTATCTGCCATCAAACGCTCAGGAGACATATAAATAACTTTACCTTCATCTGACTGAAATTTTCTAAAAGCTTTTTTATTATCATCAACGCTTAAGTTAGAATGTAATTTTTCCACAGGTATTCCTAATAAATTCAAACCATCCACTTGATCATTAATTAAAGATATTAAAGGAGATATAACTATTGTTTTATTTTCAAAAACTAAGGACGGTAATTGGTAACATAAAGATTTACCTGAACCCGTTGGCATAACTGCTATTATGTCTTCTTTATTTAAGATAGAATCTATTATTTCTTCTTGGCCATCTCTATAATCTGAGAAACCAAAAATATTATTTAAATTGTTTTTAGCTTTTGTCTTAAGCTTTTCAATTGTTGAAATATTCATGTATATATAAATTTACTATGTAAGAGATGTTATTAAACAAAAAATTAATTCTATTGTTTTAATATAGATGTAATTTAAATAATATGATAAAATTAATTATATATAATTTTAGGACAGATAATTATGAATCATATGATAGATGCAAGTAAATTAAGAAGTCAGATAAGTGATCAGGAATGGCAACTTAGATTAGAATTAGCAGCTACTTATAGACTTATTGCTCTATACGGTTGGGATGATTTAATATACACGCATGTTTCCTTAAGAATACCTGGGCCTGAACACCATTTTCTTATTAACCCTTATGGGATGATGTTTGATGAAATAACTGCATCTAGTTTAGTTAAAATTAATTTAGATGGAAAAGCTGTAATAGATACCCCTTATGAGGTTAACCCTGCTGGATTTACTATTCATAGTGCTATTCATTCAGCTAGGGATGATGCCCATTGCGTACTTCACATACACACAAGTGATGGTGTTGCCGTTTCAATTCAAAAAGATGGATTATTGCCAATTAGTCAAACCTCAATGTTAATACATCCTCACGTAGCTTACCATGACTATGAAGGACTTGCTCTAGATCATACTGAGCGTGAAAGATTAATTGCAGATATAGGTGATAAAAATTTATATATACTTAGAAATCATGGAACATTATCAGTTGGACAAACTTGTGGGATTGCGTTTATGGGAATATACTTTCTTGAAAGAGCATGCACTTCCCAAATAAGAGCTCAAGCTGCAGGAAATATTAATATTCCATCAAATGAAGCTATTAAAACTACTCAAGAACAATCAATTGGGATGTTTGATCTTGGAAGTGATAGACTAGCTTGGCCAGCATTATTAAGAAAGCTAGATAGAGAGTCACCTGATTATAAAAATTAAATATTAGAAAGCAGACTTAGCTCCTCCAGTTTTTTGTGTTGTAAAAATAGAACTATAATCTTGGGCTGGAGGAAGAGGCAAAACTACTGGCACATTTTCCATTCTAGGCTGATAGTTTACTTGTCCACAAACCATTTGATTTTCCATTTGTGAACATAGATCTACTGGATTTACATTTTTAAGATACGCCCCTACTCCAACCAACGGCCAAGCATCAGCAGAATTGCATTCGTAAAAGAGCATTAATCTATCTTTATCACTGTTATTAGGAGCTGAACCATGCAAAGTTCTTGCATGATGTATTGTCATAGATCTTGCTTTACCTGTTAAAGTTATAGCTTTATTAATATCAAAATCTTTATCATCAGGGTTTATAGCTCCACAAAAAACTCCATTATTATTATGGCTTAAAACAGGTCCTTTATGACTTTCAGGAATTACCATTAAAGGACCATTATCTATAGTAACGTCATTTAACATCAAGCCTAAAGCTAAAACATTATCGTTTGTGTGAGGATAAAAAGCCCAATCTTGATGCCACTCTACTGCTGAACCTCCGCCTGGAGCCTTAGTATTTAATTTACTAGTTTTAAGAGATATATCTTGTCCAAGCAAATCAATTAAAACATTTTGAATTTTTGAATTTTTTATTATATCCCAAAAAAATTTAGTATGTTGGTGAGGTTGTTTAACTCTTTTTAATCTAGGATTTGTTGAAGAATGGCCATCTTCCAAGTCATAAATATTATCATTTTCAGTGATATTTTTAGAAGTTTCAAAAAAATTATTCACTAGACTTAACATTTCATCAAGTTGCTTTTGAGAAATAACATCTTCTACTAAAAGATAACCTTGATCATTATAAAATTCAACTTCGTCTTTGGATAACACCATTAAAATCTCCCATTAAGAAATTAAACATATATATTTTGTTGTTTAAAATAACAATTATTAATATGTTAATCAAATAACATTCAAGAGCAACCAGAAATGAATAATAATTTAATAAACCTTGATAGTCGTCAAGCATGGTTAAGACTAAGCTTAATCTTTGTTATGAGTGTACTTGGAACAGCTGGAATGTGGTCAGTTGTTATGATCATGCCTAGTATACAAAATGAATTTGGGCTTGATAGAGCTGCATCTACTTATCCTTATGTGACAACAATGCTAGGATATGGAATTGGAAATGTCGTTATTGGCAGAATGTTAGATAAAATAGGTATTAGAAAACCCATCATTTTTGCTTTAACATTATTAATTTTATCTTATTTAGTTTCAATTTTAGCAAAAAATATATTTTGGTTATCCTTTATTCAGTTTTTTTTAGGCTTTTCTGCTGCAGCATTTTTTGGGCCAATGATGGCGGATATTTCTAAATACTTTAATAAAAGAAAAGGTTTAGCTGTCTCTTTAGTTGCTAGTGGTCAGCATTTATGTGGAGCAATGTGGCCTTTCTTAATTAAAGGGTTTCTTTTGGAAGATGATTGGAGAAACGCACATCTATTTATTGCATTAATTTGTGCTATTTTTATCCCAATTCTATTTTATTTCATTGGTAATAAATCGCCTGAATTTTATAATGAAAAAAAAAATAATCTAGAAAACGAATATCAAAGTGTGAATTTCAAATTACCTATAAGTAATAAAAGAATACAAACATTACTTATGCTAGCTGGAATATTTTGTTGCGTTGCAATGTCAATGCCTCAAGTTCACATTGTCCCTTTATGCATTGATAGTGGGTTTGGTTTAACAGTTGGAACTGAAATTTTATCATTAATGCTTTTTGCTGCTGTTACTAGTAGAATAATATTTGGTTTTCTTTCTGATAAAATTGGGCCTATTCAAACTTTACTTTTGAGTTCTTCTTTACAAGCCGTTTCTTTATCAATGTTTTTACCATTTGATAGTCAATTATCTTTATATATAGTTGCTATATTCTTTGGTTTATCTCAAGGAGGCATTGTACCTATATATGCTGTAATAATAAGTAAATTTTTACCTGCGGAAGAAGTTGCTGAAAGAGTTGGGCTTTTAATTTTTTCAACAGTAATAGGTATGTCTTTAGGTGGATGGCTGTCTGGGGAGATATATGATTATACTAATTCATATAGCTTAGCTTTCTTAAATGGAATTTTTTGGAATATAATAAATTTAATAATTATGGTTTATTTATTTTTTATATACCTAAAAGTAAAAAAAACTATGGTGATCAAATGAATTCAGAACAATTAATGCTTTACTTATGGGAAAAGTATTTAGTTACCAAAGATATAAAATACTTAGCTGAAGCTTGTGAAAAAGCTCCTTTTTTCGGTCAAAAAAAAATGGGGGAAGAAATAGGGAAAATTTTAAGAAACATCAAATGATGATTAATACAAGAGAAATATTAAATTTTTGGTTTGAAGAATGTACTCCTAAAATGTGGTTTATAAAAAACTCAAATTTTGATGATTTAATTAAAACTAGATTTTCTAAATCAATTGAATTGAGTGTGGATGTTTCTTTTGATAGTATCCCTGTTTCTATAGAGACTTATCTTGCTCATATAATTGTGTTAGATCAATTTACTAGAAACATATATCGTAACAATTACAAATCTTTTATGGGTGACAAAAAAGCTTTGGAAATATCTAAAAATTCAATATCTAATGATTTTATTACTAATTCAAATTATTATTATAATAGTTTTTTTTTAATGCCCTTAATGCATAGTGAGAATATATTAGATCATGAATTAGGAATACCCTTATTTAAAAAATATACTAATGAAAATACATATAAATTTGCGATAAAACATAAACAAATAATAAAAAAATTTGGAAGATTTCCTCATCGTAATATAATGTTAAGTAGAAAATCAACAGATGAAGAGATATATTTTTTAAAGTTACCGGGAAGTAGATTTTAAAAATGAATCATCAACTTAAAAGTATTAAAATTAGTTCTAACCCATCAATTTCAGTTGATTATTCAGGTGAAGGAGAAATGATCGTATTTCTTCATGGCATAGGT
>Ga0115005_10002466_pt1 | contig 14729 bp, 17 predicted proteins | sample ArcOceMetagenome_FD_87163 | JGI IMG/M metagenome (GOLD analysis project Ga0115005, IMG submission 87163) | Marine eukaryotic phytoplankton communities from Arctic Ocean - Arctic Ocean - Greenland ARC118M Metagenome | ecosystem: Environmental > Aquatic > Marine > Oceanic | place: Arctic Ocean... | reverse complement strand
GGGCAAGGGTGGTGGTGGCGAGGGCAAGGGTGGTGGCGGCGAGGGTGAGGGTGGAGGCGGAGAGGGCGAGGACGACGTTGAGCCTCCACCCACCGCCACGTAGTCATCCGACTCGCCATCCTCGTCGAGGGGATCGGTGACAGCCACGCTCGTGAGCTGCCGCCGGCCGCCTACATCAGAATCAACGTACTGAATGACAAACGAGGCCGTACTCAGGAAATCGCCCTTGGACAGGGTCTTCTGGCTCGCTGCAGTGTCATTGCATGTGAACTGTAGCTCGCTCATCGCATCAGCGGAATCAAACCCCTTCGTGCAGATGCAATGTACGGGGACGCCAGTTACGCCCGAACCAAATTCAACCGTGCCGCAACCATTCTGATCCGACTTTGTCCTGTTGACAACGAACATCACGCCCTCGTTCACGTCGTTCACAACCACTTCGCGGCTTCGTTCGTCGTCGTCCCAACTATCAAAGCGCATCACCGACTTCCCACTCAGGCGGCTGTCTGAGAAAGCCGAGGTCAACCCCAACTGAGCCGGGTCGATCTGCATACTTTTCCTCTGGGCGGCGCACGCGGTTGCGCCAGAAAGGCCCGGAATGCGGAGGCAGGTGATCTTCTGCATTCCCAGTGCAAGGTAGAAAAGGACCCGGAACTTCTTGCGGTGGGAGGTGTAGCCGCGTGTTTCAATCAGATCTTTGGCAAAGCTGGTCGAGCCGGCAACCGTTGGGTTGCCGTTTCGGAAGCTGTCGGTCAGCTGACTCAAGCCGGTCTGCAGCGTGTTGCCCACATCGCCGCGCAAAAAGTCGACACCTGTCTCGGCTTCCATATCAACCGCCGCTGGCGGTGCGGGTTGCGGCGCCGACGAGCACTGTTCGTCAAGTTCCGCTAGCTGGCAGGAAGAGAGGCCTGATTGCAGCGAGCGATGCGCGTGAAGGGCGGACCACTGCGTCAGCATCGTGCGGAGGTGCACCATCGCATCGGGACGCGCAGCGAGTCTCTCCGCAGCAGCTCTCTCTACACGCATATCCACGGTCTGTGCTTCCTCGATCAGGCGCCGACCGGCAACGCACGGTACCTCGCACTGCTCGGCGTTCTCCGCGGTGGTCGTCCCGCACGAGAGGCAAGCAAACGGAGGTGAGCGTGGCGGCGGCGAGGGTGGCGGCGGGCTGGGGCTGCAGCGCGCTACCACCCTTGCCCCCTGGCAAGATGAGAGCTCCAACTGCAGGCCACGGCGCACGGGCTGCTGCCGGCGAGATGTGGCGACTGCAGACCTCCGGCGCTCCCAAAGCGCATCAAGATGCGAGTTCAGCTCAACGCTCCGTGACCTGGCTAGGTAGCTGCTGAGTCGATCATGCGTTACGGTGGAGCGCTCCGACAGTCGCCGTGACGCATCACACGTTATGTCGCATCGGCCGGCTCCATTGTAAGCTGTATCGGGGCCACAAGTGGTGCATTGATTCAGCCGTCTCGCAAGTGGTGCTGGTGCTGGCAACGATGGCGACTGAGTGAGAGTTGATTCGAACAGGAGGATGCGACCAGCGACTGTGCTGGCGCACGCGAGAAGCAGATGCGCGCGGAGAGTCATGGCTGGGAATGGCAAACGCCCAGCGCAGAGCACGCAGCCAGCTGGCACGACCCACTTCTCACCGACCACGAGTGAAGTACCAGCCAACTACAAGGGCGACTACCAGCGGACGAATGGCGATAAGGCCTAGTACCTCTTATCTTATCTTAGTACTCTAGAGTCAATCCTAAAATCCGAGGAAATGCGAATTTAGCCGGAGCATGGTCGGCTCAGCCGGTACCCGCCAGCCCGCCGAGAGCCGCTCACTGGCCTGCCGCCGCTATTGCAATACAAGGCAGGCTCAGCCGTTAGAGGTATTAAAAAAAACGTGCTCGAAGTGAGAAGTAAACCCTTTCTTCCTTGCGATTCAATTGGGTTTTTTCGCCACCAGCTCAGCGCGCAAACTCCCAGCATTCTTTTTGCCTGAAGTCTCTTCCGGGCGAGCTACCAGCAGACGACAGCGCCGGATCAGAGTGGCTGGCTGTCGATGAGGAAGGCCAAGGCAGCGGTGCTGCTGGCACAATTCGCGCTGGCCTATACCATGGTGATACAGCGCATCACTGGATCTAACAACTCTGAGCTAGCGTTTGCTTCAAGCGGTGGTGGAACGTGAGCGCCCACTGCAGAGTCACTGTCACCCAACCCAACCGTCACAGCGGACTCCCTGTTGGCCACAGGCACGTCTACCTGGTTGGCACTGATCTCGGCACCGCGTTTGCACCACCCGACGTCTTCCTCGGCATCAATGCGCAGGTCAAGTGCAACGTGCAGGCGTTCACCAGCACCAAGAACCGGCTGCACTGCATCATCGGCGCCGAGGGTGTGCCTGCTGCTACGACCGATTACTATGAGCACGGCAGCTTCGTATCCCTCCCGTTCCGAGTACTCAAGAACGGCCGGCTCGCCGACTGCTGGCATAAGGGCGGCACTAACCACGACTGCGTTGCTCGCTTTGACACGGGCGGCACGTGACACGAATTAAACTCAGACCAGAGTCTTGCCCCATTATACAGCATGCGCCGCATACTTGTCTCGTCATGATCAGGCACGCCACGCGTTACGCGCGTGCTCACGACCACGGTCGAGTCCAGCGGGACGCTTCGCCTCGCTGGTCACGGCATCGACGGTGGGATGAGCGGTCGGCAGCGCATGGCCGCGACGCTGTTCCGTGGCGCGACACCGGTGCTCGGCGCGTGCGGTGAGAAGTCCTGTCAGGCGTCTAGCCTTGGCGCAGAGACACTCGGCTGCTACTCGCGACCTGACGCGGGTGGCGACGGTGTCTCTGGGCTGACGCAGGCGTCGCAGGCGTGCCCTACACCCTGCGCCTGTCCCTCGTGCCCAACCCACATCCCGACCCACCACCGCGCACTCCGTTTTCTGCACTCTGTACTCCGCGCAGCGTGCGCCACACGCCAGACTCTACACCGATCAGTAGCTGGTGGGCACTGCCCCCTGCCCCACCCACCCCACCCTCACCTCCCGCGGCAGATCGCCACCGTCCACTCCAACGCCTCCCGCTTCGGCTGCGTGCTTGACGCCATTGACGCCGGCCTGCGTGGTGGTACCTTCAACCTGAGCTTGCACGCCATCAGTGACCGGCACAACCGCGGCGACGCATACCTTGGCCTACTGGCGACGCGCATGATCGACCTTGCCGCCGGCGCCCCTTTCGACGCCGAGCTGCCGCCTCGAATCACCGCGGTTTCGCCGCAGCAGGGCTCGCTCGCCGGTGGTACCGACCTCACGATCTCCGGCACAGGCAACCAGCCTTCCCCCAAACACCACCTCCACCACATATCATCCCACCCCACCCCACCTCACCCCTCTCAACCTCCCGTACCTACCGTGCCCCACATGGCACTGCGCAGGCTTCGGCTCCGACGCAAGCCTGCTCGCAATCGAGGTGGCTGGTACGCGCTGCGACGTCAGGGCACTCACGCCGAGTGGCGTGCACTGCCGGCTTCGTGCTCGCGCCAACCCGGCGCTGCCGCCGCGTGACACTCCCACCGCACTGCTGGGCCGTAGCCTCGGCTCCTTTGCAGGAGAGCGCGGCACGCGCTGGCAGTGGGCAGCGGATGGATCGACACACCCGGCAGACTCCTTGCTGCTGCCATCGTTTGCGGTGCCAGAGCACTGCGCTAATGGTGTGTCTCCTCTCGCCCCCCCCCCACGCCCCTATTCCGGCCCCCTATCTACCCACGTCCGATGCATACTGTGTCAGGCTGCGTGGAGCTGGGCCCTGGCGGCACCACGCAAGTGGTCGAGGGCTGGTTTGAAGCGCCCGTCACGCTGCGTGTTAAATGGGTCTGGTTAGTGCCACAGCTCGCGAGCCAGCTTGGCTGCCTGCCTACGGAAAGATAAGTCTAGCAGAGTGTTCCGCGAGCTCGATCCATGGGAGCCTACAGCTCGATCCATGGGAGCCTACAGCTCGATCCATGGGAGCCTATAGTGCGGCGCTGAGGCCGCCATGTCGCGGATGCTGTGGTGCTGTCACCACGCAGGTCACGGCCGAGTACCACTTCATTGTCAAGGCAGACGTGGCGAGCACACTCAGCTGGTCGGGCAACTCCTCGGCACTGCTACTTGAGACGCTCGCCTCCATGGATCCTACCAGCGCACAGGCGTGCATATGGACCCTCATGCACTAACCACCACCACTGCCTTCCACCAGGTGTCACCGAGTATGCGTCCCTTTACTCCCTACACCCACCCACCCCCTAATCTCCTCCAGGCGGCGCTGGCACCGGTAACAGTCGAGCTGTGGAGCTTGCCCTCCTGGTCGTGCAGCACGCCGCCGTGCCGCAACGACGCTCACCTTAACGGATCGCTCGGGGCGCCGCTTCACACACTGCGCGTGCACAGCGTCACCGCTGACAGCCTGGGCGGCAGTGACGGTGAGGCACAGCTGCCACCGTGGGCCCTAACCCTAACCCCAACCCTAATCCTAATTAGAACCTCAGCCCTATCCCTAACCATGAACCCAATTCTGATCCTAACCAGGTGAGATTCCACAACGGGTCAAGGTCAATGAGGAGCTCTTCCTTGACACCGACTTTGCCAGCCGCTGGACTGGCGCCTTCCGTGCGTCAGTCTCGGGAGATTGCGGTGCCACCCCGCCCCTACCCCCCACCTCCGCCCCTAGCCAACTCCTCTCCTCCGAGCCAACGCACTTCTCCGCCTGCGCGCACCTCCTGCCTACCGTGTGGCGTGGCAGCCTTCACGTTGAGCGTGGGCGGGAGCGCCGAGCTGATGGTGGACGGCGCGGTCGTCGCCAGCAGCAAGCACACGCCCAACTCTCGCGTCCCCTGCCGGTCCCCTGCATGCGTGAAGTGCCCTGGCTCACAGCCACCCATGTAGCCACCCACCGCTCTCTTGCTCAGGGCTGCCCACTAGGCACGAGAGCAGCGCCCTCGCCGCGTGCATACCGAAGAGAGGCTAGGCGGCGCACTGCTCAGAGGTACCAACTCCACTGCCCCTGGCCTTTCAGGCTTTCTACCGGGTATCACAAGTCTACAGTCTCGGGCTGCTGCGATGGCGGTTGTGGCTCCTTTGCCACCCTGGACGCGGCCCTCGCCGAGGCGGAGCGGCGCAACACTTGGGCGGCGGATCTCAAATGTACATCCATCTTGTACAGGGTTGGAAACAACGATTACCAAGTGAGACGCAGCACGGAGCTTCAGAGCGCAGCCAACGAGGTGGTGTACCTGGTAGGGCAGACCTTGGTACCGTGCCACAACATTGTCAGCTGCCCCCCTCACAGTGCTTCTGCTCGGCACCCGTGCCTCCTCAGGCCGCGCACTTGACGCTCTGGGCGGTTCAGCACTCGGAGGGGAGATGGCGGGGCCCAACCCCGCTCGGCTGCTGCCTCTTATGCTGGGCTAACAGCCTAAAGTTAATACGTCACTGCCTTTGGCCATGCAGGCGCGAGTGCGCCCTCTCTGAGCCCATGGTGCAGACCCGTACGGTCTCCCTGCGGGCGGAGCAGTGGTATGACTTCGAGCTGATCCACCACCAGGCGAGGCAGCATACCCCGTACTAGCTGACTGCGAGCACCCTCACAGGCCTTTGGGCGCTGGCATAAGATCCGTGGATCATGGCCTGGGTGTGGGGTCCTAGATGGGGTCTGTACACGCCTGCTGGGATGGTAGCCCCATCCGATGCCGTGCCTGCCTTCACTTACTCCCTCCCTGGCCCTGTACTACCGCAGGCCTCTGAGGGCAATCGCAAGCTCGAGCTGCTGCTTAGCTGCCCCGGCATCCCGAGCAACCTGCCGCCAGGAGATTCCTTTCCTATCAGCACCAATGATCCTTCCCGCCGCCGCCGGCACCGCGCGCAACCCGCGTGGCCGCGCTGGCCCGCCGCCGTCGCCTCGCCCGCTGTCTCGCGCGCCGTCGCGCTCGTCACGGGCGAGCGCTACTGGCTGCATCTCGAGTGCAAGATGGCGGGGCTGCTACATGACCCACCCTCAGCGCCGCCGCAGCCGCCACCCCTCGCGCCGCCCATAAGCCCACCTGCACCTCCGCCGCCGTCGACGGTCGCACGTGTCATCGGCAACCCTACGACATATGCCGGATGCGACGGCTACTTTGAGCGGGGGCAAGAGACTACCACTAGTTGGTACGACTCCACTCTGAAGTTGGTGTGGTGGAAGGTCCAGGACCGCAATGGCAACCCCAGCACCGGTCGGGTCTGGTGGTGGGGCTGGAATGGCAAGTGGATCTGCTCGACCGCGCCCAACGGCGGCGCGTACGCTTCTGGCTGCGCGGGCTGCGACGAGTGGTGCGAGGGTGAGCCTCGTTCACTTACCACGCTCACACACTTACTACGCTCATGCTTACCACGCTCACTCTTACACACTCACACACTTACGATGCGACAAGTGGTGTGAAGACGAGCCGCCTCGCTTCGGCCAGCAGGAACTCCTTGCACTGCAGATACAGGTGGCCGCCTTGTGTAAATCCAGTCTGCAACCCAATGCATCCCCAGGCGACTGGAGTGACCGGACAGACGTCCTCGGCGCCGAATGCCCCACCGGCAACTGGAAGTTCTCGCCGCCACCGCCGCCTGGGCCGGCTCCACCATCGCCCAACGCGCCGACCATCAGCCTCAACAGTGAGGACAGCACCAAGTACGCTCCCACCTGCGCCGTCGGCGTGCGGGTCCTCACGCCCAAGACGCCGCGCGCCGCCTCGCTCGGCGGCGCGCGCTGGCGGGCGCGTGTGCACCGTGGCGAGTACGACGTGCGCTGCGCGGCGATTGTGGACAAATCTGAGTGCTGCGCCACCATCGACAGCGCAGGCGACGTCTGCGTGCCTGCCGTGACCGCGTTCAGCGATGGCGCCGTGTGCGCGGGGTGGGAGGCAAGCCTGAAGATCTCTAAAGCTGACGCGACGCAGATCGCAGCGTGCCCACCACAGCAAGACCGCGACGCGACGGCCGCCCGCCCACGCGTCAAGCTGCCTGCGCAAGTTGGCTGCGATTCCCTGACGGATCGAGTGGCATGCTGCTCTGCCACCGACGGAAGGACCATGACCACATACGCTGACTCGCCATGCATCCCCGCGACCTTGACCTTCCAGAGCGGTGCAGTGTGCGAGGCTGTACCCAAAGTACTCGCCGTTGAGGTATCGTACTCGCGCGGTGCGCTCCACCCTCTCCACCACCTCACGCGGCTGCTGCAACATGCGGCTGCGGGCCGCGCCAGCCTCTACCTCACCTCCGCCGCCGGCACGCTCCCGCCGAGCGAGCTCGACTCGGACGGGAACGAGGTTGTTGCGCGCAAGGCGCTCGGCGCCAAGGCGCCCAGCCAGTTCCTACGGGCAACCGTGAGCGGTGATGCGGCCGGCGCGATGCCCGTGCGCTTTGAGGCAGTGCTGGGCACACCACACACGTACCTGCTGCGCAACGTGCAGCCCGCCTATTGTCCCAGCGGAGTTTGCCCCGCGGCGTACGATGGCTACGTGTGCGGGGTACGCGGCGCAGCAGCAAAGTTACACTCACCGGCAAAGTTGGCCACTTAAGGCATAGAGCACTCCTGCTTGCGCCCGGTGGCCATGTGGGCTCTAGGGTAGAGCTACGGCTACCTAGGCCCAAATGCACCACTAGAGTCTCTTCAAGGCACCGTCCAAAGTGCTTGTTTCCAATCAGGCGTGTTGCATGCTTCGTGCTCCGTGGCGGATGCAGTGCCGTTCGCGGTGTCGCTTCAGGCCGATGGCACCTCAGTGCTCTCGACCGACAGCGCGAACGAGCGACCAGCGTCATACGTCGCGCTCACTGGAAGCGTCGGGGACATCGGGGACGGCAGCAGCGGCAGCTGGGTCGGCCAGGTGGCTGGAACGCTCGACCCGACCGACGCACTGGCGCTCCACATGACCGCGCCAGGTGCCGGCTTCGCAAGCTCAGCGTGGCTCGACTGGGCCGTTGGCCAGGGGCAGAGCGCTGCGTCGTGCGCTGAGCTTGAGAGCAACGGCAGCCTCGAGCTGTCCTATGGCGAGGAGGTTAGTACAGAGGGTTGCAGCCACCTCGTGTACATACTTGTGGGTTGCAACCTCCGATACTATTAACACATTGTCGCAGGCGAGCGTGGCGCACGACGTGCAGACCATTACAATGGCGCTGCAGCCAGCCGCCAGAAGGCTCACGCAGCGTATCACCTTCACTGCCATCGACTGCCCCACCGGCAACAACTGCATGGGCGATGCCTTCTACGGCTCGACGCCGCCCGCCACCATAGGCGCGCCTGTCCGCGCAATGTTGTGCAGAAGCTGGTGCGGTGGCGACTCGAGGCCGTGGGCTGAGAAGTGCGGCTGGATCTCTGGCTTATGCTCCGCTTGCAGTCAGTGCTTCGACAGCCAACCCTGCCTGAGCGAGTGCGACGGTCACGCCGGTTACTGCCAGGCAGCATGCTGAAAGTCTTTGCCCATAGCCACCAGAGGCCAACCTCCTTGCTCAGGGCTGTCCTCCTGGCCCCATAAGAGAGCCCTTGCCGTTTGGATGCCAACGAGAGGCAGCAGCAGCATTCTGGTACCTGCCCAAGTTCGCCAACTTGACTGCCTCTGGCCCTCCAGGCCCGGGTCACTGTGGCCGCTCAGCGCTGTGCTGCCGCGCGGATGTCGAGAGTGACCCAGCCGAGTGCCGAGGCCGCGGCTGCACCGGGTTTCATTGCTGTACCACCCTCATGGTGGCAGCGAGGCCCAACACCGTGCGGCTGAGGCATGCGGGCAAGACGTCGACGTTGCTGCACCTGGGCAGCGCGACGGCGACCGACTTGGAGGCGCTAACCCTGGCCCTAGCCCTAATCCCAACCCCAACCCCAACCCCAACCCCCTATTCTCAACGTAATCTGAACCAGGCGGCCTTCTCGACGCTGCGCGACGCAACGTACAGTGAAATAACGGTCACAGAGGCTGAGCAGGGTGTTGAGAGGGCTGTTTTGGTGGCGCCACAGCTAGCTGCCCCGGTCGCCTGGCGCCAGGCTGCTACACTCATTCCAAAAGGGCCGTAGCCCGCTCAGCCCCCACTGCCGGTATGTCCTTGAGCCCGAGCCAAGGTTACGCTTTCGGCCATCCAGGTTGAGGTCACCAACACGAGCGTCGCGTGGACGCTCGAGCTCGTTACACCATGGAGCGCATGCGGTACGGCGCAATCACACCCGCTCCTCGACGCCGAGGTGATCGCCAAGGTGCGCGTACAGACAAGCGTGCTCGTGTGCGCTGCGTGCCTGTCTGGCGGAATCGACGTCTCCGTGGGCGGAGGGGCCGCCGCGTTCCTCCCGTGGGACGCTACTGCCGCCGCCGCCACGACCACGTTCAACACGCTGCTCGGCGTCAGCGCCAGTGAGGACGGTGTGCACGTCGAGCGGCGCGGTGACGGTCAGTCCTCTGCCGTCTTCGTGGTCCGTCACCTGCGCGGTGGCGCGCGGCCTGCCTTGCTAGCAGTCGATGGAGCGCCGCTGCACAGGCGCAGCTACGCGGTCGACTGGGCAACGCACACGGACAACGCTGACAGCGCAGCCGCGAGCCTCGAGCACACGGCGCCAGGCGGGATTGAGTTGCTGCCGCTGCCGGGACGCTATTTGAGCGCACCAACCAACGAAAGCACGGTGCGTGTCTCCGACTGCAGCCTTAGCAGCACTGGCGTGCAACTGTACGTATCCAGGCACACGACTGTAACCCCATGTGCCCAGGTGCGCCTCCGCCTCGGCCACGAGACGACCGCGCGCTGTGCCGCGCCAGACTGGGCAGCCCTTCACCTTGGCTGCTACGCCTCCAGCACATTCGCCGACTCTTACGCTGGCCAAGAGGGTGCCTCGCGCCGCTTCGATGCCGGGCTTTCGCTTGAGCGGTGCGCGCTCCACTGCCAGACCAGCGCCGCGCTCGCCGCTGCCTTCGCCGCCGCTGGAGACGTATGCCTCTGCCTCTCGCCAGTGGGAACACCATCGCTCCTCGCCGCCCTCCCCAACTCAGTGTGCAATACCACTTGCTCTGCCGACAGTAGCCAGCTCTGCGGCAGCCCTGCAATGCACCCTTCCAACCTCACGTCTCACGCAGACGCACCCTGCATGGCGAGACAACTTGTTGAGAGTGGCCTCTTGGTAGTGCCACAGCTCGGTAGGCCTCCTCCCAAGGAGCCAACACGCACGAGGGAGGAGCTGTAGCGCTGCCGCCAGCTCACGCTAGTGCACGAGTTTTCGCACCTTTCAACATGAAGGCAAACGTCTATCGCCTTCCCGCGTCACTCTCCACAACCGGCGCCGCACTGCCGTGCAGCTTCGCCTTTGGCGCGGCCCAGACACCGACACTCACCGCCATGTCAAGCACGCAGCTTGTTGCCAACGCCACGCTCACGCTGACAGGCAGCGGGCTTGCTAGTGGCACTGCCGCGCCCACCGTCGCCGTATGTGCCGGCCTGCCTTGCGCCGTCATGTCCTATGACGGCACGAGCATCTCGTGCACCATGCCTGAGTGCTCCTCGGCCTCGACGGAACCCATCATGGTCCACGTGCCGCCCTACGGCTACGCCTCACAGGATGGCTCCCTCTCCGTCCAGGGTGTCCTTGGCGTGACGGCGCTCAGCGGGCCCGCGGGTGCTGGCGTCCCAGCAAAGGGCTCAGCCGCCGGAGGCGTACGGCTCACCGTCTCGGGCGGCGGCTTTGAGCCCAACGCAACGCACATGAAGGTGGCGCTGCGCCTCCTCACCAAACCCCTCATTACACCCTTTACTACACTCCTTATTATACCTCTAACTGCGCACGAAGGTGACCCTGCGTGCCACATCGAGCGCGTTGACCAACCTCGCGGAGTGCACCGTGCTGAGCAGCGGGCAGGCCACACTCGTGTGTGTCACGGGTGCAACTGCTAGCCCAGAGGCCGACTCGGGCACGCTCACAACCCTGCGTGTGGCGGTGCTCGATGCGGCGGGCGGCGAGGTCTCTAGCGCGAGCCTCGCTGACAGCTACATGTTACGGCCCCTCTCCGAGCTACCGACGCTCACAGGTTGGCCCTACCCCTACCCCTACCTTTATCCTACCCCTACCCGTACCCTACCCGTACCCTACCCGTACCCTTCCCATACCCCTACAGGGCTTGATCGCACCCAGGGATCAGCAGCGGGTGGGCTGCAAATCTGTCTTAGCGGCACTGGCCTCGAGCCGTCGAGTGAGGTGCCAACGGCCACAGTGGGTGAGGCCACGTGCGCTCTCAACGCCTCGGCGAGCACTCTGACGCGCCTCTGTTGCATCACCTCACCCGCCGCTTCTGCTGCCTCTGTGGCCGTTGCCGTGCTTGTCCCCTCGCTTGGGTATGCAGTGAGCCGCAGCTCGATGCCCAGCTTTGCCTACCTCAACGCCCAGACGGCGCACCTGCTATTGCCGCCATCGAGCTATGCAGGTTCCACTGTCACGCTGATTACGGATCGTTTGGACTCTGTGCCGGAGGTCTGGCTTGGCGACGCCACCTGCAGCTCAGTGCAGCTGGAAAACACAGCCAACGGTCGCTCAAATGTCCGCTCGTCAATCATCAAACCCTGATCGTACCCCTGAATCTGACCGTAGCCCTGACCCCAACCCAACCCTTCTAGGTCACCTGCACCGCCGGCGTAGGGCCCCACGGCACCGTCGCCGTCGCCGTCCGCCTGCCTGAGCTCGGAGACGTAACAGTTGCCGCGAGCGTGGCCTTTGAGTACGCTATCGCTATCACCGCTATCTCTCCCTCCAACGGCTCTGCGGGCGGCGGCTCACTGCTCACGTTGAGCGGCGCGGGATTTGAGCACCTCGGCGCCTCAAGCACGGTCACTGTTGGAGGTCAGCCTTGTTTAGTCACACTCACCACGCCAAGCACGCTCAGCTGCATCGTGCCTGCCATTCTGCTCGAGACGGCCGATGTCGTTGCGTGGGTCAACTCCTTCTACCCCGCCCCCCCCTCCGCGCCCTCTGACGGCGGCCGCCGGCTCTCCGCGACTACGGCGTGTGATGACTCGTGCCCTGAGATCAACTGGGTGCGGGACGGCACCTGTGACGACGGCGGTTCCGGATCAGAGTACGCAGTCTGCCCCACTGGCTCTGACTGCACTGACTGCGGAGATCGCGTCGCGCCGTCGCCACCACCGGGCGCCCCGCCCTCGGCCTCACCCTCATCCCCTCCTAACGCGCCGCCGCTGTTGCCGCCGCCACCGGACTCGCCACCGCTGCCACCGTGGGTGACAAGCGAAGTGGTGGTGCGTGAGGTCGTCCTGCAGGCCACATCCGGCGCGCTTGCCGTGTGTGCGCCCAGCGCCGACTGTAACTTTGGTTACGCGCTGTCGCTCACGCCTGTGCTCCTCTCGGCAACGGCCGGGAGCGGCGGCAATGAGGGTGACACGCTATCTCTCACAGGTCACACGCTGTCTCTCACGCCGTCTGCCACCGCCGTCTATGTGGGTGGAGAGGCCTGCGCTGTGCTCTCTGCAGAGAAGGACACCTCCTTTACGCCTCCCGCATGCAGCTCACAGGCGTGTACGCAGGAGATGCGCACCATTGTGGCGCTGACGTGCCGACTACCACACCTGCAAGCCGGTAGGCACGACATCACTCTCGCCACCATCAGCAGTGGGCACGCGCCGAGGCTACCCAGCGCCGCCCTTACCACGTCACCACAGCTGCGCGGCTTCGAGCCTACGTCAGGCTCTGTGGCTGGAGGCGTGCTGCTCACCCCCCCACTCCCGAATCACCCTCACTATCACGCTTCACCCTCATACCTTTACCCCCAACGAGACGCGCTGCTCACACTGCAACCCTGTGTGTTGGAGGCTGTAACCCTATCAATGCAGGTACGATGCTCACACTGCGTGGTGATGGTTTCTCGGCGCATGTAGGCCATGTTGAGGTGCAACTGGGCGGCGGTCGCTGCCGGGTGGTCTCCACCAACGCATCACACGTCAGTTGCATCACGCCAAGGGCAGCCGACCTATCTGTCTCCTCGGTCGCGGCCGTGAGCCTCAAAGTGCGCGGCGAAAGTGCGAGCTGCGCCGCGCCCTGCTCCTTTGGCTACGAGCTATCGCGCACGCCTGTAATCACGGCGGCGACGGTGACCTCTGCCCGCGTTGCCTCGACGGACTGGAGCGTCAAACTTACTGGCGTCTTCGGCACTGGCGTCGACTTCCCCTCTGACGTGAGCGTCCTCGTCGGCATCACTCTGTACAGCCGCGTGACCGAAGTGCCCTGGATCTCAGCTGCCTTTGCGGCCACCCACCGCTTCAGAGATCCCACCCACTTGCTCAGGGCTGCCCACTGGGCCAGAGAGGAGCGCCTCCACCGCACTAATGCAGCGGTGCTCTGGCGCCCAGCTGAATTCTCTCATTCTCATTCTGCCTCTGGCCGTGTAGGTGCGTTGTGACCGCTGTGACGGCCTCGTCGCTCTCGTGCGTCATGCCGCCGCCACTCTCGGGCGCCCAGCTAGTCAGCATCACCTCGACATGGGGCACTGGCCTGGGGGAGCCCGCCCTGCCCACTATCGAGGGCCTCGCGCTCACGGCGAGCAGCTTCAGCCCCGGCGCGACGTCGCTTGCGGGTGGCGCGACGCTCACAATCGCTGGCGGCGGTTTCTCGGCCTTAGAAACCTCGGTGCTAGCCATATCTGTAACCCTGTGTAGAGCCAGGCTGTTGCCCTTCATGCTTTTGTAGCCAGGCCAGAAGTTGGACGGCTACAAGCTACAAGCGACCGCCCTATGTGCCCAGGCTGCAGCCCCGTGCATGCAGGTGCGCGTGTGCAACGAAACGTGTGCCGTCACGAGCGTCACAAGCACCGCCATCACGTGCGTGGCACCGTCATTGCTACTCCATGCAAGCGGTATGCACACACTAGTCCTCACCAACGCGGCCCTCAGAAATGCGCCGCCATACGCGCCGCCGCTGCCGCTCACGCCGCCACCAGACTCACCGAGTCCACTCCCGCCGCCCGCCGCGCCGCCGCCGCCTGCGTCGCCGCCCAACGCCCTGTCCGTAGTGGGTGCAACGCTTCGAGAAGTGTGGAATGGGAACAGTGGCAACAACTGCATTGACGGGGACATGGACACCTTCTGCCACTCGGGGACATCGACCTCGGGGAAGACGAACCCGTGGCTCTCGCTCGAGCTGGCCGAGCCATCTTTAGTCGATTCTGTTGAGGTGTGGAACTGGCATGCAGCATCATACCGCCTGGGACACTACCAGATCTGGGTAGGCTCAGTCGCAAATGAGTGGGCAGCGCCCTCGGCGCTGTGCTTCGACGGCACGTATGGCTCCGGCTTGCACTACAAACACGCTTGTGGCGGGCTTTACGGTAGCCACGTGACCATTGTCCTGCCCGAGAGCGATCGCACCCTTTGCCTTGCCGAGGTGGGGGTCTTTGGATCCGTCACTCAGGGATTGCCGCCGCCGATACTGGCGGGGTATGCACCACCGCCGCCCGTGACGAACTTGGGTGTGCTGGAGCTCACTTCGGCCACGTCAGTGCAGCTTCTCTTCAGGGAGCTCACGTCGACCAACCTGCCGCGGGGCTCAGTGCTCGGTGCGGTGGCCCTGCACGTGACGCCGCACTCGGGACGTGGCGGCGCGCTGGTGGCGGCGGTCAGGGCGGCGCTCGTGTGCAGCGCGCTCAACTTCACGTACGCGACGGCGGGGGGCGTCGATACCGTCGAGTGGGCCGTGC
>Ga0115005_10002465_pt1 | contig 14732 bp, 16 predicted proteins | sample ArcOceMetagenome_FD_87163 | JGI IMG/M metagenome (GOLD analysis project Ga0115005, IMG submission 87163) | Marine eukaryotic phytoplankton communities from Arctic Ocean - Arctic Ocean - Greenland ARC118M Metagenome | ecosystem: Environmental > Aquatic > Marine > Oceanic | place: Arctic Ocean... | reverse complement strand
GGACCTCTTTGCCATTCTGAATTCTTCTAGAATGAGAGCTGATGGCTCTAGGCTTAAACTAAGCTAATCTCGTCATATTATCTCATCTTTGTCAACAGAACAAACTCAGATACAAAACTGTTCAAGAATTTCGAAAAGTACTGGATAAAATCGGGTTTTCCGGAGTTTATGAGTTTCCGGAGTTTACGAGCAAGCAATTTGCTTGCAAGCTAGCAAGCGGAAGCATCAGGCCAGGCAGCAACAGGAGGCAATCAAAACATCAAAACATCAAGAACATATTTGACTACTGCACAGCCAGTTAGTTCTATTCAAGATGGTATCATTCAGCCAAGTCTTCGGAGTCCTTTGCCTTGCACAGGCAGCTACGGCATTCACAACACCAGTCCCTGGAATGTCAAGGACAACACCTCTCTATGCAACTATTGAAACAGAAGGCGAGAACTTGACAACCAAAGGTCTACTCAAGAGAGATCGCTATGTAGCTACAAACAGATTCGCTGTGCGCAAAGGAAAGGGTGCAAAGTTTGAAGCGCGTTGGGCTAACCGTAAATCAAGGCTTAGCGAATTGCAGGGATTTAAATACTTTCATCTCAGTGAGTACGAAACACAAAACACAACATACACTTCACGTACCGTAGTAAACCTTCGTGCCATTCATCCTTTCGAAACCGATCTAACTCTTCCTTTATGTTGAACACTTCAGTGAGACGTGTTGATATTGACGAGGATGGGACTAACAGATACAATGAAGGTGAGAAAGCGGATGGAACTAGAATGGGAAACTATGTATCATTCACAATTTGGGACAAAAAATCTGATTTTAGCGCTTGGAGGAAGGGAGATGCCTTTAAGGAGGTGAGTGTAACCAAACAACCTACAAATTGAAGCAATCACAATGCCAATATACTGACGACATTTGATAGGCTCACGGGGGAACAAGCATTAGTGCTTTCATGAGCACAATGATTTCATCTGCATTCATACTAGCAGGCGCACCTCGACCAGCATTTTACGACGGTCTTCTTCTTCAGTCGGTCGCTCCAGACACTGTTCCCGAGACTGTTGACGGGTGGAGAAATGTGGAGACTGATGGTCTTGTAACCTTACCTGCTGAGTGTTTTGTAGCATGCAATCAATTCTTTGTTCCTTCTGAAAATTCAGCTGCGTTCGAAAAGAGATGGGCTGATAGAGAGTCGAAGCTCAAGAAATGTGATGGCTTCGTTGCCTTCTCGATGATGAGGCGTGATACTGGTGACAAGGGCCACGGATCTGTACCCATGGATGAAGCCACCGAACCTTCATACTTGTCGACTACCATTTGGAAAGATAGAGCATCGTTTGATAATTGGAGAGATGGAACCGCTTTCGCAAAGGCTCATGGAGCTAAGCCTCCTGCTGAGCAAGGTGGTGAGAAGCTAAGCGATTTGCGTGGTGCCAAGCCATCAAAACCGCCTCAGCCACTTTGGGCTCAGCCTCCCAAACCAATCTTCTATGAGGGCACTTTGGTTATTTCCAAGCCGGAGGGTGCATAAACGCATGTAAATCAGCAATCAAATAATTACATATAAACGAAATTATTTAGTGCGTGTAATGATAAAAATTATTTATTGTCATTATCATATTCCACATGATTACGAGTTACCGCGGTTATTAGCTGGATGGTGCCCTAGATTCAGATTGTGAGAGTTATTTGAGACGTCTGTCAACCCATTCTGTTGGTGATGTGCTGGTGGAGGACCAAGGTGTACATGGGAATGGTTTGATACATCTGGAATGCCTGCGCCGTGATGCTGATTGTGATGGTTGTGTGCATCGTGTTGTAAAGCTAACCCTACAACAGAATGATTGGACGCATCCATATTTGCCTGTTGCGAAGGGGCTTGATATTGTTGTGCTACCGGTTGGTAAAAACTAGGGTTCAAACCTAATCCTGACAGTTGAGGCGACTGGTGCTGAGCTGGAGGAGGCATTTGTTGATATTGCTGTTTCAAGAACATGTAATCACGAGCAATCATGACAGCAATATCTCGTTGCTGTCTACCACTCGATTTATACGATGAATACGAACTGAGTAGTATGCCCTCCATTTCGGTTTCCTCGGGGGATCTACTCGGTTTCAACATCATCAATCGAAGTGACATAAAGTGTTGGAGATAACTTGATTGCGGCGAATTAGGATCATGTGGCATCTGCTCTCCCAACAGAGCAACTAATTCATCACTGCGTGAATCCCTGCTTGTTCCATTTGCAATTTGCGGAGTTTTCGGGGTGCTGTTTGAGTTAGCATTCACAGAGGTGGTAGCACTGCTGCTCTTGTGGAGCATTGGAGTTGCTATCTCGCGCTGAGAAGGATTTGATGAATGCTTTTGTGGTTGTCCAATATCAACAACTAACTTCCATTTGGGAGAAGGCACCATCTGAAAAAAAGTAACAGTTGTCAGTACAGCATAATTAAGAAGCGAAGATAAATTTCGTTTTTGTCACGTACCTTTTTGAATTCATCGTAGAGACGCCCTACAAGCTCTTGGTCTTTGTTTCGGTCGTACCTAGAATACAAAATTACAACAATGCGGCCTACGTTAGGACTTGGCACTGGTATCCCAACCACAGTTTTGATTCCCCATTGAATCGCGCCTCCGCATCGTTCGAAATGTTGGTGAGGCGCATTTTGGACACTTTGCTCCCATGCAGGTACTCCATTTTCATACACTCTACCAGGTAATCCGCAACCAACATTAAAGGAAAACTTTTGGCTATAGTCGCCAAAAGATAATAAGTGGAACTGTTCGTCTTGAGAAAGCATTTGAGGAGAGCTGACTCCATCATTTGGAACTTGGACATCAGCTGTTGCCGAGCCAGCGAAACATAGACGACAATTTGAGTTGTTTCCACTCATCGAACCAGAACCTTGACTTGCATCACTATCAGGAAGAAAAGATGGCACCCAAACATCCACATGTTCGAAAGGACACCCGTGTCGCTGTAAATATGATATCGCCTTCCCCAAGAACGGCGAGGAGTAATGCCAGTAATGCCTTTCACCTGCAACGTTGCCAGGCCTGCCTTTCACAACCGGCCCAGACGGTTTGTCAGACAGGATTAAACTCAAGTCGTCATGGTCGAGACAGAAATTATCATATAGACCAGCGCTCTCGTGTGTCGTGCTGCGCTCAATGAAAACCCCTTGATCTGGGTTTTGAGTATCCTGGTTTAAGGCGATCCCCATCATCAACTTTCGCCTTGCCATTCTTGCTGCATCTTTTGCTACAGATTCACGCTTCTCCATTTCTTCGACACTGCTGAGCCATGCATCAGCATCTAATGCTTGGCCAATTGAAACGCAGAAACTGCTAAACATCTCCCTCCATTGCTTCTGCATATGAAACCTCACTGATGCCTGCTCGTGAGGGTCACTCAGTGAAGATAGAAAAAGCTGCTCGATCTCAGAGAAGCTCTTGCAAGAATCCAGATCTGAGATATACCCATTGCCAACTTTGAAGATCTTTCCACTAAGATTGGCATTCTTCATCTTCTTTGTCAAGCGTGACTGTTTACTCTTTAACATTGCTGCAAGAAAGTCATTAAGCTTCACTCCCTCTGCAATAGGCAAATCTCCAGTCTTGAAAGTATCGATGAGTTTATCACAAAACGCCATCTCGTCCGCAGTCCATCTTCCAGTTCTGCAATCAATTTCTGTTCCGTCATCATAGCTCGCACCTGGCTCCTTCCTTTTCTTACTCTTTTTTTTTTGAGGAAGTTCTTTGCTTCGAGCTTGATCGAGTTCAGCAAAGGACATAGGATAGAGTGCCAGGCCAGATGTGGGCGCATGACAGTGCGGGCAATGCTTCAATGGTGGGTCCACTACATTGACACATCTCTGTTGCAAAATATCGACAAAGCTAAGTTATCAGAACTGACTCATTGTAACAAAAAGATACCGTGCTATTCTTTGTACTTACCGCGTGCATCGAGCATCCACAACCTGCGATTTTTACATCACAACCACTGTGACCACACCGCCTACAAATAACAGCACCATCGTGTGCTGCAATACCTCCCACTATCTTTAGCGGAATGCTTTGTTGCAGGAAATTCATAAAACAAATCTATTAGATACTGCCTGAGTTCGAGAATTCACAAAACAATTCTATTAGCCTTTCTGAAGTTGTTGGGTTCTCTGCTCTGAATTTGCGTTGAAATGCTCTGATGGCCACCAAAATTCCCAATATGAGTAGAGAACATTGAAAGAAGTGCGGAGAACTTCCGGCCCAATTTCCGGAAGTTCGAACTCCATTACCGCTCCGAACCCACGACGTCAGACCACGCACCCTCCCTCCGTCTCCATTGTTGAAATGGCCTTTCATTCGTGTTAGAACACACGTGCTAGCAGCTTGTCAGCAACAAACCAAAAACATCTGGAATAATGCCAGCAAGTTGCAAGCACGCAACCCTCCTGACCGTATGTACAGTATGTACCAGGTATTATGACATGGCCAGAGTTGGCACTATCCATGTCGATATGGATTTTAGGTTTTCAAACTTACAACCAACAAGTCGTATGACTTTCAAGTTGGTACAACGCTCTTGCAGTGTGCCGGAAAAACTGTGCTTTAGTTATTAAGTTTGCGGTATCTATGAGTTGTGCTTGAATCTGCTGTATTGATCCAATCGCCTCGCCCGGGTGGGATGATGGGATTTTTAAAACTCAATTTTATAGCACTGTTTAGTACTTCACTTGATCCTGAAACGAAAATGGGAAAGTTGGTAGCTTACATTATGTTGCTTTGTTCTCACTCCAACTTTGCCTAGGCCTTGTGGCTTCTACGTCACTCCGTTGTTCCATGTAATTTCTTTAGTTATCAAGGATTACGTGGGATCCTATTCTTCTACTCTCGTTGCCTCTCTTCGAGCTTTCAAGAAGCCACAAAATGCAAAGGAAACCATCTAAACTAGTTTTGAAATTATTCGAATGCGCTTGGGGCGTAGAAAATTGGTCACGACTTTCCATTAGTAAATATTACAGTATCTTCAAGCGCAAGTAAATTGAAAATACAACTCTGGTATTTTCTAAAATGGCAAGATTGTAAAGAATTCTTGCGTTAGAACAATTTCTATTCATCGCCATTGTACCCTCTTCAATGAAGAACGTCAACGCTCATCCTATCTGGACCATACTGATCTGGCCAAGATTTTCCGCATCTAAGGAACAAATAAGCAACCTCTACATCCTTTGTCAAAGGAATAATAAAATCCCTGTAGATCTCTTCAATAATGTTAGGATCAACCTTTCCTTGAACGCGTTGAATGTCTTCATCCAATGCTTCCATTGCAGTCGCAACTGCTGATGCTGCCGCTGCGGCGACGAAAGAAACATCTCCTCCACACTCGGCTGCCTTTTGCTCTGGAAGTTGAGTCATGAGAGGTTCTCTACCATACGTTGCAGCCTTAATCCTGGAACGACGCAAAACCCTTGCTTCTACTTCAGAATTTGTTAACAGTTCCATAACCCCGTCTGCGTCGCCAGCCTCAATCAAGCGTTGGTAACCTTCGGGATCTGACCTATATTTACTTTCTGCGACAAATAGACCATAGTGAACTCTCCTTGAAAGTGCTTGTAGCACCACTATATCTGCAAGAACGGTAGATCCGTGCTGTTCGTCATCTCCGTCCTTTGCAATATTAGGTACCATCCATTCCTGGTATTTTTTCAATAAAATCTCATTAAAATTGATCGAGCTCGCGACTGGCGAAAGCAGATCAGTTGGGTAATCAAGCTGCGGCAATGCGTCTAGTGGCCCTGAAGGCAGACATTCGGGAAAGAATGCATGCTCTTCCGGTGACGTATAACGTCTTACTCCACAGTGGAGTACTTCCTGTATTGTTGAAATTTTGGATGGTAAATATTAGATTAAAAGCAAAGGTGGCTACAAATCAAAGATTTTATCTGTCAATCTTTCATGCAGCAATATTTTAACTACAACACAATAAATTAGAGAAAGGCTAATGTTTACTCACCGTTCCCATAAGCATATATTCCAAAAAGGAAAGAGGCGCCTTCCTATGTGCAAAATAAACAGCATCACTTCCGAGAGGGATCCCCAAGTCGCCAAAACCGCCTTTTTCATAAACTATATTATTCCGGCGAAACTGAGAACGCTCAATGATTGCAAAAATAATGGTCTCTTCCTGACGAATGAGTGTTGATCTGATAGAGTCTAAAGAGAGGACTTCCGCGGTGGTTACCTTTGAGCCTTCAATTTCAGTGGCAGTGCTTGCAGACAACAGTGATGTCGATGTTCTGGGCCCCCATCCTTTCATAGCAAAAGCTTGGACAGGATTAGAATTGATACAGCATACGAAGGACGCAAAAGCAATTGGAAGGATGTTTGATCCGCGGATGAACATGATCCTAGATTGAAGATGTCAGACTGATGGAGTTGAAGCGTCGTCCTGTTCTGGAGGATCAACCCCGATCATGATTTTTTGAAGACTAGCCGTCGGCGGCCCTCGTTGTTTGTTGCGTACTACAGCGTGTTTTGGTGGCGCGCTCACATTTGGCTGGCTTTGATAACTTCAACATACCGGTACCCCCCCCCCCGGGTACGTTCAATGTTGAAGTTTATGGTACAACAGAAATACCAAAGCACAACAAATACCGCTGAAACGATCTCCAATCCTTGTTTGATTAATTTTTGCTACCGTTTCATCATTGCAAAACACACGTAAAGGTTGATTTTGCTAACTGCAAAATGAATTTCGAAGGGTCTCTTTTCCTCCTCCTCACAGCATCAGTAACTGCGTCAGTACAGGGTTTTTTAATCAGCGGTTTTCCTGTCCCTATACGGATAACACATTACTTCATTGCACGAAGTTCTTTATGTGACGATCAGGATCCAGATCCTGATGAGAAAGCAAACTGCTACAAACAACCTCAATTTTCAGACTCTTTTCGAAAATATATAGAAACAGTGGAAGACAGCTTCCCCATGAATGACGATGAGGGAGTGGATTGTACAGGTGAGCCGTCCATGGATCCATCACGCATGGTAATGGATAACGGCTTGGACTCTGAATACCTTAATGATTTGAATTGAACGCTCTTTCTCGCTATTTTAAATAATTAGTAAATTTATAATTAGATTGAGAATTTGAAAAAGTTGTCATTCAGTCCTTCCAAAAGGCCCAATAGACCAAAGTCTGCTTCGACGCCATTGTATTCTGTTGGTTCAGTATCATCAGACATCTTCCCATAAACAAAAACTTTGCCATCTTGATCTCTCGATATCCTGATGGTGTCGTCCAAATAGGTAGTCTCAAAGATTGGGCGGGGGTTGCTGTATCCCGATACGTTCTCTTCCAGGAAAGATCCCAATCCCCGAGACTTGATTGAAACTCGCTCATTATCCAAGATCGAACGCAAAAGAGGAATGTTGCTGCCTTTGACCTCAACTGTATCCATGAAAATGTCCCATGCAGTGCCTTGATTTGTAGGAGTGATATCAGCTGACGATACAATCGCTCCATTGATTGTGAAAGGAAGTCCACCTGCATACTTGAACGGAGTAAAGTCACTCAAGAAGGGGACAGATCCAACATTCACCTCAAATTCAGAAACCATTCTGTCACTAGAAATAATTTGTCTTACCTTTCCAATTTCACTAATGGCAAGAGCAGCACGATGCATATCGCAAAACCAGTCGTAACTCTGAGCTTCTTCTTCAGTTTGGCAAACAGCACGCCCTGCCATGAAGAAAGGTGAAGATCTGAATAGCTGCGTGCTGGAATACAAAAGCTCCCAGGTTCCTTCGATCTCCTTGGTTTCGCAAGGCTTCCTGAAACCGTCGGAAAAGTTTCTTGCTTCTAATTCAGATATCATTTCTTCCATTTTTTCCTTCTGCAGCTTTGTTGCAAATTGTCCTCTATCGGTAGAAGATGCTACTATTAAAATCTTTTGGAGAAGTCTGATCTTTTCTTCCATTCCTTTTGCAGTAGGAACGTCAGAATCAGATGAAAAGTCTTCGACAATCGTATCCTCAGGTTCATCAACAAATTCGCTTACAACACCATTGATATCAAGAGATGAAAATTCTTCGACAATCGTATCCTCAGATGCATCAACAAAGTCGCTTCCAACACCATTGATATCAAGAGATGAAATAACTTCTTCAACCACTTCTTCGCGAACGGTGTTTGAACCATAAATATAACGTTCAGCAAAAAGTGGAAAAGTTTGGGGAGAACTATTCTTTACACGAGTGTTTCTCGTAGAAGTAGCGCTGAAAGCATTGGTGCTTGGGGCAAGGAGCGCGAGCGAGATTGCAGAGGGGAGCTTCATTATCGCGATTCGATTTTGAATGGAGTGTGAACTATCTACCGGTTATCTACCGGTACCCGGTATGGGTGGTGTGAGGAAAGAAATTCTTCAATCATCATCATCATCATCACACGACCGACACATCACTTTTCCTTTTTTTGCCAACTCAGGAGGGAGGCCTTAAAATACGGCGCGCCGACAAGAAGAATTCACATACGTAAACTTGAATGAATGGACAAGACTTTAGACTACTGTCTGTAAAGCATCCAGGAGGGATCGTCTTTCAGCAAAGGATACAGGAAAGCATTATCTCAAGGATGTTTATGTATAGTACATCCATGCTTACCATTCTATCGAAAGGTCGCGAACCAGAACAAACCTGACCGCAATTACACCTCCCCAAGTAGTTTTGTGATCAAGTTTTTTCCCTGGAAGGCCTTTTCCTAAATTAATCGCGCCAAGAGGTTGAACTGGATCTCGGTCGGCTGGCGATAGCACTTTTCGTGATACCACGCGTGAGATTCAAGATACATCATCATCAGAAAGCACATTTCATACATAAACAATCGCTAATAATGAAGTCTTTCTTTCAAGTCCTTGTTGTCTTCACCGTAGCAAGCTTAACGTCTGCTTTTGCACCTCAAGCCATCTCTACCAGAAGGATCCTAAGTGAAAGCAACACAAATCTCTGTGCTAAACAAAAAGATTACGATGAAAAGATAGCCTCCAACAAAGATTTCCTCCGCAAAGCAGCAATCACGAAATGCGAAGACGCCGAGGAAGTTCTAATAGCACTCGAGGCTGTAGAAAAGCTCATGCGGGAAAAGCGCAAAAATGAAGGAGAGAAAGTAGCTCAGGAAGTGTTGGATAATTTGACTGGTGAATGGCGTCTGATCTTTACTACAGGAACAAAGAAGACGCAGGATCGATTCAATACCAAGATCAATTATTTTCCATTGAAGGCTATCCAAGCTTTTGATTCAACTACGGATCCTATGTACATTGAAAACGCTATCTACGCTGGTGATTTTTCCTTGATAAAGTTCAGAGGCGACTTTGAGTTTGACCTGAAAAAGGCGAAGGTATGTTTCATTATCAAGCGTTGTTTGCTTTCAGTTGGTAATGTGTAATGCCATCCAGGAATTTTGAGCAAAGCAGAGTGTGTGCCGTTATCTCGAAATTTGAATTTTATCTGGACTTTGGACTCATGTAATGGTTTCTTGCTGTTTCATTCTTCAACGTATACTATGCACCACAGGTTGAGTTCATGTTTGATCAAATTGAAATTTTGGGCTTTAATATCAATCTCAAGAAGGACGAGGCAGCAAAGGTAAGAATATTTGCCACTATCACAAATCACAATGAAGATTTTTTCTTTACAGCATGTATTAACAAGAATTTAATAAATTATTTTAGATTGGTGCGTCGACGGGGCTTGGATCAGAGAGTAACGTGAAGAATGCGGAGAAGGGCAAGAAAGCTTTCTTCAACTGGATATCGGCTGACGCTGACATCGCTACTGCTAGAGGGGGTGGAGGAGGTATCGCACTTTGGCAAAAAGTTGGGGCAGCCGAAGAATAGACCGTTTTACTACATTACGAGTACCCGAATAAAATTATAGATTACTGCCACTCATGCAAACCCTTGGGTAAATCTGGCACCCAACCTGACTTTAGTATGAAATCAAACACATCTGCTCTTTTCTCTACATCTATCTTAAAGATAGACCTTCGATTCGTGTTGTCTTCGTCAAGCAGTCCCTTCTTGAGAGATTCATGGATCAAAGTTGTTTTTGCTTCAGTGTACAGTTTAGGTTGCAATTCTAAGTGCTGACAAAGCTCGAGTTCCTTCTTGGTGAGAATTTCATAACCTGGACACTTTCTCACGTCGAACTTCGGTTTTGCATCTTCGACGGGTGAGATATTTTCACAGGTTGCATAATTTGGTGTCTCCTCGTTTATGCCCTTGTCGCCATTTGGAGAACTAGTTCCATCCATTGACGCATCAACGTCCATGTCACCCTCGAAACTATTCCGCTTGTTCCTGTCATTCTGCTTGTACTGCTTGACATATGCAGCATTGACCTCTGCTGCAGACAATGCACTATTCGTGCCTAGCTCCTTTGCTAAGTCTTTCTTTTCTTTCTTTGCCTTTTGTTCGCATACAAGCCGATGCACTTCTCTTCTATTCCTATCTAGTTCGAAACGCTCTGCATCAGCCACGGAGGTAAATCCCATACGACGATGCATCTGCAAACGAGCAATCTCCTTCCGTAACCGTTTTGCTTTCAGGAGATCTTGGACAAGCTCCTCGTGTTCCTCGGGGCTTTGAAAGCGGGCAAATAGTCTCATTCGATTTTTCAAGTCTCGTTCGTCGGCAGGCAGCTTATTCTGATCTCGGTGTTTCTTTCGGTAATCCAGCAATCCTCGATCAATACAAAAATTCTTTCTTTGTTCTCTGGTATCCAGTCGCGAATTATATATCGCAAGAACTCTGATCTTCAACGCTCGATCGTCGTCTGTATCGTCGGGTAAGAATTCCATGTCTTGGAGGAGCTTTTCAGCATCATTATCCCACTCGATATCAAAGTCCCCACGACGTGGCATGAATCCAGCCAAATCGTAACCTTGCATTGCACTGACATCTTCAGCTCGTGGTGCGAGGACTGTTGGCCCCCCATGCTTGTTGAGTTGGGTTTTCTCCCACTCCACCCTGATCGCATTAGCTTCTGATTGAGAACTTGCCGCACTTATTGCCTTGACATAAGCAAGTTCAGCCTTCACCGCTAGATCTCTACCAACGTCGTCTCCAAACTTCGCATGATCAAGAGGAGGAACATAAGGTTTTGGCCAAATTTCCTTGTACCCTGAAAGGGTTTCAGTGGGGACATTGGTGTATTCTTTGTTCCCGTTTCCCGTGAATGTTGACGACATTGAGTTCTGGCGACTCATTGGAGCGATTTCCGATCGCATTCGTTTTCTACTGCTATAGTCTTTGTCGGCGATATCAGTTTCACCTCCGGCGTGTGTTCCATCTGTGCCGTCCTTAGTAGTTTTACTCTCTTCTTCTGGAACTTCGACCAGAGTATACTGTGGTACAATGAGTCCGTATTTCCCAAGATAGTCGTAGAGGTATCGCTCCATACACTTCTTAGGAGTCTTGTTTGCTGTTCCACTTGTACCGGCCACTTCCTCGGAGATATCCATCCAGTTTCCTAGGCCTAAATGAGCAATGGCGTCAAGGAGGCGCAGATCCTCTTCTACAGTCCACATATTTTTGATCTCATCCGTGGCTACATACTCCGCGCTACCTGCCATAGGAAAGAGAATGCTGGCCTCTAAATCATCGCAGCTTGATTTATCTGATGAAGTAGAAGCACCGGGTTGTCCATCTTCTCCGCTATCCACGGTAGGTTCTTTTGCGTCATTAGCGTCGTTATCATCGTCCTCGTTCAAACTTGTGGAAACAGAATCGTCCTTCATGTTGACATCTTTCGCATCCTCGCCTTTCGGGGGCTGTGTTTCCTCGTTGGGATCTTTTGAAAAACTTTCCAATTGATTGATTGCGTCAGCTTCATCCCCTGACTCTTGTACAATGGAATTTTCGGCGTTTAGCACCTGTCCTTCACCCTCTTCCTCATCAGCGTCTTTCATTTCAGTATCTTTCACTGATTCTTTTGCATCCCCATCTTCTTCTTCTTCTTCATGTTTCGAGCCATCGTTTTTGTCACCCTGCGTCTCTTCTGCACTGTGGCATTGTTCAGTCTCTACAACACCCGACAATTTAGTCTGGACGTCAGTAAGTTCACCATTAGCATTGCGTTCAACGTCAACTTTTTCGACTCCTCTCAGGCTTGGAAACAAGAAAAATCGTGTGCTATCACATACTCTATATCCGTGTGTGTGGTCGTGTTTGATTCCATCTCTTGCCCCGTTTGATTTTGAAGAACTAGAATCGGAAGCCTTTGGGTTTGTGAAACATTCCAAGCATAGATCAAACTCTGGGCAAATAGCACAACAGATTCGCGGTACCTGAGACAGATCTGTCCGGCAGTAATCACACTCGTAGAACCCTCGGCGTTTTTCAGATGTAAGGATGAGATTTAGGGGTTGCGATGTGGGCGTTGGGACTGGTGATGGATTGGTGCGCTTTGTTTTCTTTTTCCGTGGCGCCATGATTTCTGAGATTCTTCTGCCAAACAAAAGCCCAGCCTCTTACTCTGCAGTTACACTCTCGGTTGCAATAGAGCAGGTGTTCTTGCTGTATAATACCAACCCTTGGACAATATTTATCCAATGTGAAGCAGCTAGTCCAGCACAGTTCTTGCGACTTGCGAGCTTGCACTTTCTATGGTTGATTTTCCTTCTTCCTTCTTGCTCTTTCTGCTCCTCAGTATTTATAACGGAAACGTTAACGGCAATTTTACAGAGATTCAAATTAGAGACTCTCTTCAACAAACACCGGACCAACTAAAACATGGTTCATTGTCATCCGGGCTGGTCATGAAGCAATTCACGTGAGCACAATCGACATATTTTCAACAACACTAACAATAGGGGTGTGCCGTTATAAGCGCATCTGTATTCGGGAAATCTGGAGTGTCCTTTATAGCGAGGGATTATTTGTACCCAATACTTGCTTGCAACACAAAGATAAAGAAACCACTTCTTGCCGCTACACGATATTTCTTTACAACTGGTGATCACCAGCCTCCCCCAAACCCTCTGAGTAAATGGCGATCAAGTCTTCATCAAAACGAAATCAAAGAAACTTGGGAGAATCGGTACTACAGTATCTTTTCGATCCAATCGCTTGGTTCCAATTATTCATAGCGACAATCATGCTGCGATTAAAGGTGCAAGTACGGATTGCACCATAGTTGTTACATGAACACAGACAAATAACGTCTCTTGGCTGTATCACAACTTAGACCGTCAGATCAAGTGCTAGAGATTGTATGCTCAAATGGCGAATGTCCTCTAGTTATGGAAAATATACTGAATATACCACAAGGAAGACTTATACAGTTTGACATCTCCAGTGCAATGGTGGATATTGCCAAATCCAAAGTGTTTGCACTGGAAGAAAGCACGAGTTGTTAACATGTAGAGTTTCATGTGGTGGACCCTTTTACAGATACGAGGAGAAGTTTAGAGCTTGCAGTTGCAAATCGATCAAGTTCAAGGAACGATCATTCACCCATTGAAAAAAGTGGCAGTGATTGCGAACCTGTGTGCAAGAAACTAAAGGATGATACAGATATGAATAGCAACAGCGACAATCCTACGCAGGAAGGGCGAATATACAAAGATGAGAAGAAGATATCCCCAGAAGTTGTATTCATTGATAATGGTGGCAATAGAGTCCTTCCGTCCAAGTAGTTGCCACTGGACACGCTTCTGATAGCACATTTGGCCCCAATGGAAATAAGTTCCCAGTGCAAGTACGGGGGTATCCAACAGCAAACCAGGACGGAAGATCGGGACGAATAAAACGACCTGGATTCCTATATCCTCAGGGGGTCCTTCCATCCAAAAAGGTACCACTAGTACTACGTGTACTCCCAACCAGCATCATTCATGCGTGAAGCAACAATCGAATGCAATTGTCAAGTCGAGTTTGTTTGTTGGTGCATTCTTCCGTTTTTCAAAAAAGTATTACATTAAACTTCAAACTGCTAACATAAATACTGCTGTGTTCTGCCACGTTTTACTGTATAAATCCTCGACCATCGTCGTCGAATTGAACTTTGTTTCAATTCTCTTTTGCTGTTCTCGTGATGTATGATGCCTCAACGAAAGATAATATTTGACAGGTGCAGATAATATTTGACAGATGCATTTGCATTATGTCCAAACTAACTCCTCTTTAGTCTGTAGATTAATTTAGAAACAGTGCCTGTCTTCTAGTGAGGCTGTGGACTCGTTTGATGCGAGAGTGTTGACTATTCCACAGAAGCGTGGATACTTCCTTGGATCTACCATCATGGACCCCGCGAGACAATACTATAGCAGCAACGAAGCCTTGATGCCGATTTTTGTTTCGGATCTGGTGCTACAATGAACCCCGATCTGTCATTTTATCAGCCTCGTCACAACCTACTCCGGTCCTGCCTCACCCAACATTTGCTCGGGGGAAACAAGAAAAGGAAGTCATCCAACGTCAGGTCGATGGAACAGGCAAAGACTTATTGCAACAATTTGGAACCAGCGTCAATAAAAGGGCAAGATTTCGGACAGAAGACAGATTTACAAGAGCTTGGCTGACTTTCTACCAGGTTTTATGTTATACTCTCTTTGACGTGCCCGTTCATCTCGTTCCAATTGAGGAAGAATTCAAGCTGCTTTCTACTAGTTCCCTCATCATCAGAGTATTTCTTTGCACTGAGAGGGAAGAGGTAAAAAGTGATGTTGATCCT
>Ga0115005_10002464_pt1 | contig 14733 bp, 11 predicted proteins | sample ArcOceMetagenome_FD_87163 | JGI IMG/M metagenome (GOLD analysis project Ga0115005, IMG submission 87163) | Marine eukaryotic phytoplankton communities from Arctic Ocean - Arctic Ocean - Greenland ARC118M Metagenome | ecosystem: Environmental > Aquatic > Marine > Oceanic | place: Arctic Ocean... | reverse complement strand
TGTTACTTACAGAAAGTTATGAGGGATAACAAATAAATAATATTGCATCATATTAGTACAAACAATACCTCTCTATGACGCACCCAGATATATAGGCGGTTTCTCTATGACCATACTATGAAATAGAATGGTCATAGAGAACGAGTCTTATAGCGGTGCGTCTTATAGAGAGGTATTGTTTGTATATACATCAAGAAGGGACTTTGACAGCATAAATTAGTACATACATTATCATATCAAACAAAGCTGATAGATACTGAAACTTCAATTCTATTTTTTACCTTAAATAAAATGTTCCTTTACTTCATGAAATAGAAAGGTATCAGGGATAACATAGTCAATAATAGTAGGACTTGATTGAAGATGGGTAAAAATATGCATTACTGTAGTGTCAAATTCTCCTTACTACACCTCCATTGTCCTATGAGCTTTGGCCATATCCACAATTTTCTCAAGATCATCAACTAAGTCATCGCTATCATCATCATCATCTCCTTTCGCCATTGATGCCTTGATAGACTTCCTTAGCCGAACTTTAGCTGCGGCATCTGACTTATCAAAGTCGACCAATTTTAGTAATGGTACACGAAGAGTTGACTTTGCCACCTGCATATTGATTTCATCAGCACGCCAGTTTTCTCGCAATTGCTTCATGAGTGATCTGGCAAGTACCTGCGTGTACTTATCAGGCATTACAGAAGTATACTCACTATTCCCCTTGAATCCCTCCGTAAGTTCTTTCTGAACGTCTGCCATCATTTCAGCAGCGACAGCTGATCCTCTAATTGTGCTTTCCAACTTTTTATCGAGGCATGAAGCTAACACGGTGTTGTAAGTATGGTAGTTCGGCATTACCTTTCTTGTTCTCATGCGATTCATCCATTCTACAGCCATGGCCGAATTTTCCGCCTTAACACATGCGCCGATTGCGGTCGTATAAGAGACAACACTTGGTTCCATTCCGGACTGAAGCATACCAATGATAAGTCCTTCCACAGCCATCAGATTTCCTTGCTTTGCAAGACGCTTGAGTGCAATATTTGTTGTAACAATGTTTCCTTCAGATTGATGCACCTTCTTCATTGATTCAAGTACCGCCAAAGTAAGCTCCTCCTCTCCACAAATTTCACATGCATTGACAACATTGTTGAAGACAGAAATTGGAGGCTTTTCAGCCTTTCCTTCTTCTGCACGAGAGACCTGTTTTGATGTTAAGGAAGATACGATTAGTGAAAGTTTGATGAAAACAGAAATTGTATAGACATGAAACCCAATGTGAAGACTCACCCAATCGACAAGGAGACGAGCAGCATTTTTACTCTTCTCGTTCTTTGTACAGATACCCACGACTTTACGAAGCACTGCAGTAGATGGAGTGAGAGACCTCTCAACCATGAGCTGTTCAAGTTTGACAGCCAACTTCCAGTTGTTGTCACTGATGGCAGTATCAATAGCCTTCCTATGAATCAAAGTACATGCACGCTGTGCCGCACTAGAAGTAGACGCAACCAAATCATCACCTCTATCTGGCGCACATCCCTCAGCCTTCCTCGCAGCAGTAAGCAAACGAAGACCCAAAGGAAGGTTATCCAACTGCTCAGCGGCAATAACTCCACTTGCCAACAACTGTCTTCCTGCCTCGGCAGATGCAATGTTATCAAGAACGTATCCTGAAGCTTTTGCAAGAGTCAACACTTGTAAAACAGTCTCTCCCATATTCTCTGCCTTAGCTGTAGCATGGGCAGCATCAGAAAATACACTGAGTGGAGGAGTAAAGGAGTGCTCTACAACCATGGCACGAAGAAGAAGACAGGCCTCTTCTACTGCACCATCATTACTCAGTGCTGAAACAACGGCACCATATGTATCAACAGTGAGCACATTCGATCCAGAAGGTGAACTTTCCAAAGCTGCCAACATTGCAAGCGCAGTATCAATACCTCCACATCCATCATGAGTACCATTGGGTCCGTTTCCAAGACAATGCAAGACGCACTGGTTACCAAGTATGACAGGAACGGTGCATCCGTCTTCGGCCATTTGTTCAAGAATCTTACGTGCAGGTTCAGAAGCACGTGCTCCGTGCAATCTATCTGCAACGCATGCATCAAGCACAGCAACGTAGGTGTCTTGTGGTACAGGTCTCTCGGGAGTCGCGTGCCGCTTGCTCAATTGCTTCAGTTTACGAGTAGCTGCCTTCCAGTGCCCCGCATCTGTCTTTTCTTTAATTTCTGCAACAAGTACATTGAAATCGAAATCTGGGTCAGCCTCGTTGATGAACTCAATGTCTTCCAGACATTCCTAGTAGTAGGAAAGATTATGAAAATGTGAGAAAAGATTGAAGTTGTGGCACCTATAGTGCAATCATCGCACTGTTCCCCTCTCAAGCCATCATCAAAGAATATTTCTAACGTACCTCGACATCATCACTAATGACGCAGTCTTCAACCTTAGGAATAACGAGTCCCATTTCTTCCAAGATCCTATTACGCAAAGCGGCAGTACTTCCATTCGCTGCAAGGCCTCTATCTTTGCACTCCTTTTGTAACAACCTGTAAGGAAGCTTATTCACAGATTCAAAGTCCAAAACTGTTTTAACTTCAGTCTCAGTCTCAGTCTCAGCCTCAGCCTCAACCGCCAGAGACAAGTGCCTGTATGACATGACATCTGAATGGGTAAATCTAACAAATTGAGTATTTTTAGATGGAGTAAAGGCTGCTACTAGCGAGTCATTTGATAGCACAGCAATGGCAGTTGCGATAGTTAAACCTAGTTTCATATTCACTTCTTTTGCGTACAGTTCTAAATGATATGAGACTTCAGTTGGCGTATCTTATCGAGAAACACTGAGACTTCATGGTCATGTACGTCTCGTATTATTTAAAGAGGGTGAGTGAGCTGTTCGTCGCGTGAGTGTTACTGCTGACATGCCGGTATAAACGTGTCATATTACCTGCCATACACGGATAAACGTCACCCTAAAATAAACAGGGATACAATTTTGAGAACACTAAATAAAATGCCTGTTGGCGCATCATCGTTTTTTTTGGCAAGATAGAGCGAAACACAGCCATCACTTTCATGCATAAATCTGACAAAACATCCAACGGAACAATGATTGCCCACCGTTTCGCCTCCAACTTCCAACACGTTGCTAAAGCCACCGCTCGCTCCTTCAGCAACTCCACTGCTGCTTCCGCCAAGGTTGCAATTCTTGGAGCTGCTGGAGGAATTGGGCAGCCCTTGAGCATGTTGTGCAAGCTCTCGAATCAAATTGATGAGTTGTCTTGTTATGATATCGTCGGAACTCCTGGTGTTGCTGCTGATTTGAGCCATGTAAGTGAAAAGATAAACACTTTAATCTATCAATGACACGTTCAGAATGATTCAATGTAAACAAGAGTCTTTTTCTAATGTATTGAAATCCTTCTGTGCAAAGATTCCATCCAAAGCGAAAATGTCTGGAGCACTTCCACACGCAGGATCTTGGCCACCACGCTCTAACGATGGACTTGCAGAAGCTCTCACTGGAGCAGACGTTGTTGTTATTCCTGCTGGTGTGCCAAGGAAACCTGGTATGACCAGGGACGACCTTTTCAACACCAATGCATCTATTGTTAAAACACTTATGGAAGGTGTTGCTGAACACTGCCCTGGAGCTGTTATTGCAATTATTAGTAACCCCGTTAATAGCACTGTTCCAATTGCTGCAGAGGTTCTAAAGAAGGCAGGAGTTTATGATAAAACCAAGCTTTGCGGAGTTACTACTTTGGATGTATGCCGTGCCAATACTTTCGTTGCAACCAGCCAGGGATGGGACCCCAAGGATGTAGATGTTACTGTAATTGGAGGACATGCTGGTATCACCATTCTCCCATTATTCTCTCAAGTTCCCGGAATGAAGGTTAGCGACGAGGAGCTTGATGCTCTTACTGTTCGTACTCAATTTGGAGGAGATGAGGTTGTGAAGGCAAAGGCTGGAGCTGGTTCTGCTACTCTTTCCATGGCATATGCTGGATTCCTTTTCACTGAAAACGTACTCAAGGCACTTAATGGAGAAGAGGGAATTGTTCAGTGCGCATACGTCGAGTCTGATCTTACCGATGCCAAATATTTTGCTTCCCCTTGTAAATTTGGAAAGAATGGAGTTGAAGAGGTTAAGGGATTTGGTGAATTGAGTGCTTATGAGAAACAATGGTTTGATAAGATGTTGCCTGACTTGAAGAAGCAGATTCAGAAGGGCGAGGACTTCGTTAACAACTAATCAGTTTGGGAAGAACATTTCAAGTCTACAAATCCAATGCGAGGCAAAAATTCTTTGAATTGTCCATTTTTCATTTTTTGGGAATCTAAAGGTAGTTATAAGTTATTCAAAATCTTTGTGAAATAGTAAGAGCATACTTCGATGGGACCCATCGTTGTTCCTTTACCCTTGCTTTGCCTGTATGTTCGTATTGGAATACTATTGGTAAACGACTTATTTCTTAAGACAGAGTAATAGAAAGATGTTCTAAAGAAGAAGAAATCTAGATTACTGAAGTCTAGTGCCAAAAACCTGATACTGTATAATGGACTTTATTGATGGGATCGATTTTTGTGCCTTCCTATGAGAAAACTAATAGCGGAGACCCTCCCTCTCGACATCATCACAAACACTACTTTACCGACATCACAAAGTCAGATACTTTCGTGAAAACGTCAAAATAACCTGGGATGACACTCAAACCCATATTGAATATAGCCAAACGAAGCGATCGGCACTCAGTATGCAAGCTCGCAAGCACAAGCTCGCAAGAAGTGTCAAGGAAGAAGGAATAAATAATAACAAGAATACATAATTCCTTGATAATACCGTCACTTTTGTGATGATAATCTCTCTAGGCCTTTAACCAGACACGAGATGGCCTTTTTTACGAGTTCTCCTCATTTTACATTTTATTGATCGGTGGCATAGGTACGCACGAACGAACTTCAAACTTCAAGCACTTCCCAATTAGATTCTTCAAGATCTTTTGATTTGAAACGATGACACCGATACACACACAAATTCTGCAAAAAAAAAAGAACATTTTACAACTACATCCTGTTCTCAGGTTCAAATCTACAAATTCATTTAGGACTTTGTGGGCACCTGTAGTATTTACCTTTGTACAGTCGCAGAACTTCTACATTTATAATGCTTCGGACATCATTATTCCAACACAGTCGCCTCGTCAAAAATGTTCGATCTGCGTCGAAACTTTTGAGCACTCAGAGCAGTGGAAATACCCAACCACCTACTGCAGTTGCTACTCTTCATCTTGAAGATGGAACTAAAATAGTTGGAAAATCTTTTGGATGTCATGAATCAGTTGAAGGAGAGGTGAGTTCAGTATGAGAATATCTAATGAGTAATTCGGATATTAATTTGCAAACTAAAGCATTTCCCCCCTCACAATAGGTTGTATTTACTACCGGAATGGTTGGATACCCTGAATCTTTGACTGATCCCTCTTACCAAGGACAAGTAAGTCTACATTTACATACTTGCCGAAATTATTCTCTTCGTTTTCTTCTTTCTTACCAGTCACCTCAAGATTCTTACCATGACGCAACCAATGATTGGTAACTATGGAGTTCCTGATCGAAATGTTATCGATGAGTTTGGTCTACCGGCTTTTTTCGAGTCGAAAAAGATCCATCCAAGGGGTCTCATTGTCCAGGACTATTCTCATCATTATTCTCATTGGAATGCTGCATCCAGCTTGGGAGATTGGCTCAAAGAGGAAGGTGTAGCCGGACTTTCTGGTATTGATACTCGTATGCTTACCAAAAAGATTCGTGAGACGGGGGCTCTAATGGGGAGAATTGAGGTTGATACCAGTGCTCCAGCTCCAGACTTTTCCCAAATGACTAATCCTAACCTAATCAATCTTGTGAACGAAGTGAGCACTAAGGAAGCTGTTGTGTACGGGAAAGGAAATCCTGTAAAGGTTATTGCAGTTGATGGAGGTATGAAATACAACATCATTCGTCAACTTGTGAAGCGTGGTGCAGAACTAACGGTTGTGCCATGGGATCACCCATTCGCTGCCGAGATGCACAACTATGACGGCCTTTTCCTTTCCAATGGGCCCGGAGATCCCACCATGTGCGTCGAAACCATCAACGAGCTAAAGAAGGTCGTGAATTGTGCTGATAGTGAAGTGAAACCCATCTTTGGTATCTGTCTTGGCAATCAATTAATGGGATTGGCTGCAGGGGGGAAGGCTGAGAAGCTTCCATTCGGAAACAGAGGACAGAACCAACCCGTCTTGAACCACCAAACTGGAGAGTGTTACATTACCCCGCAGAATCATGGCTACCATATTAACTGTGAAACTCTTGAGCCGGGATGGAAGACTCTCTTCACAAATGCGAACGACGGAAGTAACGAAGGTATCGCGCATGAATCAAGGCCTTATTTTACAGCTCAATTTCACCCTGAGGCTAATTGCGGGCCTAGTGATACGGAATTCATGTTTGATACATTTCTAGAAGCCTGCCAAAAGCCAAATGAGAAGATCACTTTTCCCGTACGCAAACCAGCGCCACCAGTAACTTCTGCAAAGAAAATTCTTCTACTTGGTTCGGGGGGTACGTCCATTGGACAGGCAGGAGAGTTCGACTATTCCGGAGGCCAGGCAATCAAGGCTCTGAAGGAAGAAGGAAAAGAAGTCGTGCTTATGAATCCAAATATTGCGTCTGTACAAACAAACATGGACAAGAAATCACATAATAAGGCTGATCACATTTACTTCCTTCCCGTCACACCTGAATTTGTTGAGGAAATTATCAAAAAGGAGAAACCTGATGGAATTGTGGTTTCCATGGGAGGACAAACAGCCCTGAATTGCGCAGTTGAACTTTACGAGAATGGAATCTTTGACAAGTATAATGTAGAGGTCTTGGGTACTCCTATCGACGTTGTGATCAATACTGAAGATCGTCAGTTATTTTCTGATAGACTCAATGAGATTGACGAGAAGATTGCCGAATCTTACGCCGTTGATAATCTTCCTGATGCAATTGAAGGAGCCAAAAAGATTGGCTATCCTCTCATGATTCGTTCTGCGTTTGCACTTGGAGGACTTGGAAGCGGTATCTGTGCAGACGAAGAAGAATTGATGGATATGGGTACAAAAGCACTGTCTCTCAGTGATCAAATCCTTGTAGAGAGAAGTATGAAAGGGTGGAAGGAAGTTGAGTATGAGGTAGTGAGAGATGCTCATGACAATTGCATCACTGTTTGTAACATGGAGAACTTTGATCCTCTAGGAATTCACACTGGTGATAGTATCGTTATGGCACCTTCTCAAACTTTATCGAACCAAGAATATCACATGCTTCGTGACACTGCTATTAAGGTACGTGGAGTTTTAGTCAGATTGGCACAAAATCATTTAAAATTATATTTTAACTTTGATTCATTTCCCACGTCAACAGGTTGTTCGCCATTTGGGTATCATTGGAGAATGTAACATCCAGTATGCTTTGCACCCCGAATCGCTTGATTATTGTATCATCGAGGTGAATGCACGCCTTTCTCGATCTTCGGCTCTTGCCTCGAAGGCAACAGGATACCCTCTCGCATTTGTTGCAGCAAAGCTTGCACTGGGAATTCCTCTTACAGATGTTGAGAATGCTGTGACCAAAAAGACTCAAGCGTGCTTTGAACCTAGTCTTGACTACGTCGTAACAAAGATTCCTAGATGGGACATGAGTAAGTTTGAGGGGGTCAGTACTCAAATCGGATCAGCGATGAAGAGTGTTGGTGAGGTAATGAGCATTGGACGAACATTGGAGGAATCGCTCCAAAAAGCTCTACGCATGGTAGATCCCGCTATCAAGGGTTTCCAGCCTAGATACAAATTCACTATGGATGAATTGTTGGAGGAGCTTGCCGTACCAACTGACCGTAGAGTCTATGCCATTGCACAGGCTCTCCACGAAAATACCATGACTGTCGAGGAAATTCATGATATCACGAAAATTGATCACTGGTTTCTTCGTAGATGCGAGTCCATTGTAAAGACGTTTGATAAGATTTCCGACACTACTCTGGATGCTATGCCCGACAGCTTGATCAAGGAAGCAAAGGAGAACGGATTCTCAGATGTTCAGATCGCAGAAGCTGTAAAAGGAGGCGCAACTGAAGATGACGCCAGAAGTAAGAGGAAGAGTGCAGGAGTGGTGCCCGTTACAAAACAAATCGACACACTTGCAGCTGAATTCCCAGCTGATACAAATTATTTATACATGACCTATCATGGAACCGAGAATGATGTTGAACCAGCTGGTGGTGGGATCATGGTACTTGGAAGCGGGGCATACAGAATTGGGTCTTCTATTGAGTTCGATTGGTGTGGAGTCAGTGCCATTCGAGCCCTACGCGGAATGGGATACAAGGCAACCATGGTGAACTATAATCCTGAGACTGTGTCAACAGATTATGACGAATGCGACAGACTCTATTTTGAGGAGCTCAGCCGTGAGCGCGTTCTTGATATTTACGAGAGAGATTCTTCTGACGGTGTAATTGTAAGTGTCGGAGGTCAAATTCCAAACGGACTTGCCATTCCACTTGGCAAGGCAGGGGTAAAGATATTGGGAACTACTGCTGAAATGATTGACAATGCTGAGGATCGTCAGAAGTTCTCTAGTGCTCTGGATGAAATTGGGGTCCAACAACCACGATGGAGTGAGCTAACTAGCACTGAAAGTGCGTTAGATTTTGCCAAGGAAGTTGGATACCCAGTACTCGTCCGACCTTCTTATGTATTGAGTGGAGCGGCAATGAATGTTGCGTGGAGTGATGATCAATTACGCGCATGTCTAGAGGAAGCTGCCGACGTTTCTCAAGATTATCCCGTTGTCATCTCCGACTTCATCGAAGGCGCAGCTGAAATTGAAATGGACGGTGTTGCCAAGGATGGTGAAATTATCGCCGCGGCAATTCACGAGCACATTGAAAATGCTGGAGTTCATTCTGGGGATGCAACTTTAGTACTTCCCGCACAGGACCTCACCGCATACCAGAAGCAGCGCGTTCGTGACGCCTCCAGAAAGATTGCTAAGAGGCTCAATATCACAGGACCGTTGAACATTCAGTTCGTTGCCAAGGGCACCGATGTTATGTGCATCGAATGCAATGTCCGAGCATCGCGTTCATTCCCCTTTGTTTCCAAAACTATGGGAGTCGACTTTATCGAAGCTGCCACTCGCGCAATTGTTGGGGCAGATACATCCGTCATGAACTTGCCTACTCTTGAAACCAGAAACCGTCCTGCTAATTTTGTTGGGGTGAAGGCACCCATGTTTTCTTTCACAAGATTGCGTGGTTCTGATCCAGTGCTTGGCGTTGAGATGGCCTCAACCGGAGAGGTGGCATGTTATGGGGCAAACAAGGAAGAAGCTTTCTTGAAAGCTCTCATTTCCACTGGTTTCCAGATGCCAAAGAAGAATATTCTCATTTCTGTTCAGAACAGCCTGACCGATGATGCTACGCATTGCGCTTATCAGCTACACGAGCTTGGATACAAAATTTATGCAACGAGGAAAACTGCAGAGGCTCTACAAAAGAATCAAGTTCCATGCGAAGTTGTTGCATATCCAACTGAAAAGGATGAGACCTCTGAGTCAAATGCAATTGATTTGATCAAGTCGAAAGACATTTGCCTCGTGGTTAACATTCCTACTCATGAATCTACAAGGTTGGAGGATAACTTTTTGTTGCGAAGAACAGCTGTTGATTTTGGAGTGCCCTTGTTGACGAACATGAACTTGTTGAAGTGCTTTACAGATGCTGTTCATAAGAATGAAATGGAAGAAGGAAAAATGGTGGGACTTCATCCTAAGACTCTCTTTGAGCATTATGAATCCGAGAGCGACTCTGACGCGTGGACGAATCCTGCGGAGTACCACTAGATTTGTGTCTCGGGTTAGAAGAATACAGCGAAAGGCATATCTTGCAGCTTTCACTGATTGCATAGCAGTAACATTAAGAATTATTTACATAATCAAAATCATGACATCTTATTTTTATATTGGGAGAAGATTGATTGTTTTTTTTCCTCAGTCAAACCCTAGAGCCGTAAGGGCGGCAATCATTACGATGCTCAATGGGAATACGGTCATGATTTTAAATGCGTCAATGGCTGTCAAATTATCTTTCAACGTCATGCAGTACATGATTCCCTGTACCAAAATAATTGCAATAGTCTCAGCTGTATATTGCCACGCTAGGCCACGGAAGTAGATAAGACCCATGAAGATTGATAGACAGAATGTATTATTCATAGCTGCTGCACCTTCCAAAGCCGAAAAAGAAACGGAGATTGTTTTTGAAGTTTTCTTGGATGCATAGTACGTAGATGAAATAACTTCGCTAGCATTTGAAGCAAGAGGTGCCAAAATAAACGAAACATAAAATGGGCTCATATGCACTCTTACTGCAATCTCCTGCATAACATCAACCATGGGATCTATAAAGAGTGAAAATGCATATTAGTACTAGGTCTTCTGCACGACGAGGTAAAAATAAACGGAACAGTTCTTACCTGAAAAAAGCAGTACAAGAAACGTTCCCAAGGCAAGCATGGTGAAAGCCTTCTTTTTGACAGCAGCTTCCTGATTTTCAGGACTAAGACTTGCAATATCATGCGGAACCTCCTCCTTTTCCTCATCGGCGTCTTCTTCGGCAGTTTCCAAGGCGGCAGTTGCAATATCAACCACGGTTGAATCCTCTTTAGTCAATCGGCTCTTGCGAAATGAAGGGTCGCCGTGTGCACTCGCTTGGTGTGCAGTGGTTAAAATGGAGTAGCAAGCCAGAACGAACTCATCAAGAGAAATTTCACCACTGTTGTCCTCGTCGTACTTCGCAAACAAAGTATCAATCTCATCCCGGCTTACTTCCTCCTTGAAGTCCTTCAAGAAAAGTTTGAATTCACTCTTTCCCAAACTCGCATCTCCTTCCATGTCATACTTCTGAAAGGTGATGCTAAGCACAGATTTGAGATACTCCATAACTTTGGGATTGGGCACTGATCCATTTTCAATGGATTGATACTGTGCATCACCCCTCGCTGCGGTGTCGCCATCATACGTATCGATCAAATTATGAAAGATACCTCCTAGAGAAAGCTTTCCAGTTATGAGCATTTCTTTCATCACCTCCATACGACGAAACTTTTGCTCATCTTCCCTTGATGCCTTGATATGAAACATGAGATACCACAAGAAGCCACTGACGCATACAACGAGAGCGAGTAGCGCCCACCATTTCTCTCCACTTGCGATATCATCTGAATGGCGTCCTTCCAAGTACGAAGCAGGAATCTGAATCAAAAAGTATGGAATTGTCGTCAAAAGCATGACTTTGGCCCCATGTTTGGTTTCTTTGGTAACCTTCACTCCAGAATGGGCCAAAGATTGCCCATCGCTCAATTTTGGATCGCCCTTGTAGTTGGCCTCAACCGATCCATCGCTTTGCTTCACCAAATCAACGCGACCAGCCCAAACGCTCATTCCCCATGGAATAGTGAGGAGCATGATTGTGGATCCAGCAAGAGCACCGACTCCTACTGACAGTGTCTCCTGTGCAGACTCGATGTCACCAAGACCAGAGAAGAGCATAATAGCTCCATCAGGGACTGCACCAAGTAGAGGAAGAACAACGCCACCTACTAAACCTGCCAGAGATGGAACTAGAAGTAACAATTCGCTTCCTTCAGAGATGAGTCCAGAGGCCCGAAATAGAACGTAGCCATAGCTACCAAAGAGCCATAAGAGCCCAGTGTTGCCGACTTCACTTGGTTCCTGGGTAAAATGACGTAATATACATTGGATTGGGTGAGAATTTAAACGTGGGCATCATGACAAACAAACAAACAACAGAACGCCTGGTAGTAACTGAGCCTCTCGATCCACATAGATATGATAGAGATGTAAAGTCGTACGTACGATGGATGGGAACATATCGGATCAATCAAGTTAGATAATATGACAACTTCTGCACAAGAAGGGAGAAGAGCGTTCGTTTGTCGTTTGCCGCAAGCCGCTAAAGATATTATCTTCAAATCTAGCGTTCTCTTCTCTTCGATGTTTTGAGATTTTTGTTTTTGAATGATTTTATTTGGCGACACTATTTTTTCCAAATTTTCCCGCCAAGAGCCAAGAAGTCTTCCATGATGTCCGTCCTCGCTCGCTTCATATAATTCGTACAGTACCGTATCATACTACTGTCAATGCCGGTACATACCGGTACAACATACAATAACAATGTCATGTCCTCCTCCACCACCAGAAACCACCACCACACTACTGCTAGATGTAGACGAAGGGCTTGCGTTAATACGATCATACCATCTACTCGCATCTTGCCAAAAAATTACCGACAGGGGAATGCAGTTTGGAACCAAAATAAAAACCGTCTTGGGAGATGATATTTATTGGGTAAGGTTTCATGTTTCATGTTCAATGTTCAATGTCCCGTCCCAGACACATCCCAGCAGAAATTCTCTCAATTTGTGAAATTCATAATCTCCACTCTGATCTCATCTCCACGAGTATTTCTCCTTTATTACTTTTCTGCAGGACAAGTTGAAACTCCCCTTAAAAGGGTGTGCAAGTACAGATTCATGTCAATTATGGAGGTGCAGAAGACACAAGAAAATAGAAGGGAAATGCTTACTGTCTCTTCCCCATGGAGCTTCGTTTCTTGACTGCGGCAGCCACTTTGGAGATACAACATTGACAATGGCTATCCATGCTAGAGCAAACGGAAGGGATGATTTGAGATTCATTGCATTTGAACCTTCAAGGAGAAAGTGCAAGTTCATTAGGGCAATGGTGAAAATGAATGGACTGGAGAACTCTGTTAAAATTGTGAATGCTTGTATCGGTGATGATTGTCGGGATGTGAGGCAGATTGATGAAAAGGGATTTGATAGATACGATGGAAGAGTAGCGTACACTGATAGATCCGTAGAGAATCATAGCAACAGTAGTCACGAAGAAGAAGTGCCGACTCGCACTCAAATTTTATTTGACAAAGAAGCGCTTGGAATAGGAGAGAGGTCGACATTCTACTTTGACGGATGTTCGAACTCAAATGATTCTGCGTCAGAGTCGGGTTCTGAAGACGACGAAAGTAACGAGGATGCTGGAAACACACCAATGATTTATCTTGACTCGATCAAAGAAGAAATATTACCCCTCGGCTTTTTGCATTTAGATGTGGAAGGATGGGAAGCTCTTGCTTTAAACGGCGCACAAGAAATTCTTAGCCAAATAAACGACACTTGCTTCATTGTTGCTGAAATTTGGGATGAAAAGGATCGTAAGAAAAGGCAAAAGGCCATAATTAACCCTGATTGTAGACCTGGTGGTGATGTTCTTGCAGCAATGATGCCGTTTGATCAATTTGAAAGGCTTGCAGATATTGTTGACCAAGATAGAAATCTGTTCTTCAAATATAAAGCCCTGTAGAGCCAAGGCTTGAGGATTATTAAGAACGGTTCTTTTCCTCCAGGCATAAACCATTTTACTTAAAAGAGCACAAAGAACACACACCATAATTATATCTGAAACTATTTCAATTGCGTTCATCGCTCAAACCATGAATACATTTTCCAATATGCGAAGAGACGCAGGACGTAGACGCCTTAACAGGAGGTATAGATACTTATCTTGTCGTGCACGAAGACATCGTCACTCACGTCAAGCAGAACAATACTAGGAGTTCCGACTCCTCACCTTGCGCTGGTGCCAGAGCACTAGAACATGTGGCAGACGCCTTTGCCTCCAAGCAGGCGTGGACCCATGCTCACGATACCTACTCTCAAGCCCTCCAGATTATCAAGAACACCGACATCTCGGCAGCAGTATCGAACGAATCTACCAGCAGCGTGCAGTCCCGTTCCTTTAACGTCCTTCAGTAGATCGCAAAGGTCTGCTTGAATCTCAGAGATTACGAAGGGGCCTCGAAGGCTCACCAGGAGTGTCTCGACATTGTCAAACCAGCATCCTTACCAATAAGTGACCCGTGCATTGTAACCGTCATGAAGAATATGGGACACGTTCAATTTGCAAAAGGTGCAATTGGAAAAGTAATCGCGATATTCAAAGGATGCCTAACTATTCAACGTTCCTGGGATTTTATTGTTGAAGCGGACACAATGTCAAAGATCGGTTGCATCTTTCGCCAAGTTGGGCGCCTCGATGCTGCCATTAGATGGGAGCGATTTGCACTCAACTGCATGGCCGATCGAATGCGAGGGAATACTACGAAGATGCTGCCAACGTTGTTCATTCTGCGAATGTTGTTAGAGAGCCTCTTAGTAGTGTCGCTGCGAGGACGATTGCCCGATCTCTGTATAATCTCGCACTCGTTCACAATATCGAAGGACGAATCTGCGAAGCCATTGGCTGTGCGGAAGCAGCAATTCAATTCGGTATCTTGGAATCCTCATCCAAGATTTTTTTTAATGCATCTTGGTGTTTGTCAAACAACTCTACCTTAAAAACGGAAACACAGAAAACGTTCAGAAGTATTCAAAGAAAATGTGTACTGAATGTTGCACAAATCATGCAACAAGATTCCTGTTCTCCAAAGAGATCTGATATACATGTCGAAGACCATGGGAGCATATCAAACTCTATCGAGATTGTGAGGGAAGAGTTTAGCAGAAACTTCCCTCCCCAATTTATCAACTG
>Ga0115005_10002462_pt1 | contig 14738 bp, 14 predicted proteins | sample ArcOceMetagenome_FD_87163 | JGI IMG/M metagenome (GOLD analysis project Ga0115005, IMG submission 87163) | Marine eukaryotic phytoplankton communities from Arctic Ocean - Arctic Ocean - Greenland ARC118M Metagenome | ecosystem: Environmental > Aquatic > Marine > Oceanic | place: Arctic Ocean... | reverse complement strand
GTGCCGTTGTATCGGATAAAAATTACAATCCCACCTAAAAAAAACATATCCTGGCTATTTTTTTCAGTGCGGCTGTGGTGAGCTAATGTGCGGCTGTGGTGATCCCCTTGCGACTCAACGTCTGCTAAAATAATCCTCCAACCTCAACCCGGAAAGATTATCGAAATAAAGAAAAGAAAAAGAAGAAAAGAAGGTCGTGGTGGGCAGTACTTTCGAAATTTGAAACTCGAAAATCCATCCCACAACGGGCTTTTTACAGGCCTCTTCACTGTCTTTCATCACAAAAATAATGCCACACGACGCTCGACGGGGGGGCGCACTTTCAACTTGAACTTAACTTGATCTGACCCGCTATCGCAAGATCTGACTGTGACTCGTTCTCGAGAAATTTGGGAAGCATATTGAATATCAATAGATATATCTAGTTATATATCTTCACAGTTTTTCACCATAATAACCACAAGGCCATCTTCTCTGAGCCACGTCGTCGACCACCGAACACAAATATAGGAGTACTCGTAAATGTTATTGAATGCAACCACCACTGGGAAGAATACTACGAAATTATTGTATCTCTGTACTAATCTATCCACATCGTACTCACCAAAAGTACTGAACAGACGCTTCATGACGGCACTCTCCGCAAAAGATGCCGCAGTAAAACCCGTGATCATCGGGGGAGGAATCTCAGGCCTTGCCGTAGCCGCTGCTCTCCAAAATATTGCAGGCATTTCGTCGCAAGTTATCGAAAAAAGAACTTATGAAGAGTTTCATAACTCACTGTCTGGAGCAGGAGCCCAGATAGGCCCAAATGGTTTGAGAGCACTTAGAGCCATTGGTGGAGAGGAGCTCATGCAGAAATGCATTGATTCTGGGAGCGTGCTCAAGGGCAACTTCATGATTCTTCCAGGTATGCCAGAACCAATGCTTATTCCTGATACAGCAGAGGAGGACACTGGGTTACCCCAGGTCTTTGTTCGATGGGGCGTCCTGAGAGAAATGCTTGCAGATCAGTTGTCGGAAAGTTCTATTCTTACAGATACAGGAGGTAATGTCCGCGGTTACAAGGTGAATGAAGATGGAGGCGTCCACCTCGTCACAGACAAGGCCGGTGACACATTTATTGATCACGGTGAAGCAAATTTGATTGTTTCTGCTGAAGGAGTTAGGTCTACCTTTCGATACTTTGTTAACAACAACAAGGACATGATTGGTCACGACGAAGATCAAGTATCTTTAATCAAAGGCGACGTCAAGGACACAGGAAGAATCAATATCAAGGCTATTGTCCCGAGAGACTTGGATGAATCATTTCAGCCATCACATACATACGCATGGTTCGCTCAGAATGGTGGAGTTGGGTGCTTCGCAGGCCCTGCTGGAAGTGGACATACATATTGGGCGATTTCAATTGCAGATTCGGTCGACGAAGAAACGGGAGAAACATCCAAATTTCTATCGGATGTGGATAGAAATGATTTTGATACCATCAAATCGACACTATTGAGCAAGTTGCGTAGTTTAGATGCGGCTGATTGCCAATTTGCAATTGATTTAGTTGACGAATCCACCCCTGAGAGAATATATGTTACAAGATCAGAAGAGGCAATCAAGATTGGACCTTCTCTTCAAAAAGATGGAAAGGTCGCGTTGGTGGGCGATTCAGCGCACGCCATGTCCGGATCTTACGGTCAGAATCCAAATTTTGCATTGGAGGATGCTGCAGTACTTGCATGCAGCATTCGCGACAGTAGCTCTATCGAATCTGCATTGGAGTCTTACAGCGAGCAACGCGTGTCTCGCTGTCTAGAAATGCAACAAAGGGGTGCAGAAAGAGCTGCGAAAGCAATGAAGGGAGAACAAGTGGAAGACGTTTCCAAGTGGATCTTCCAATGGGATATCCAACGATAGACGGATGTTGCATTGTTGTTTAGCAGATTGAGGAAGTACAGTACTACACACGAACTAGTACGTGTACGTGTAGTGTAAATATTGCAAAAGACTTAAAATTTGCAATCATACTACGTGTACACGTACAGTAGTAATCAATAATTCGCTTTACCCTGCTCCTTTTATTATTTTCTACAAATCTAAGTCGGCAGAGGTCTGCCAACAAACCTCTATTAGCTAGACAGCAGGCGCCCCATCCTGAGACAAGTATGGTCGCTGTGAGATACCTCAGTTTCTGTCAAGTGATCAATTCTTCCTTGTGCGACGGTGCAAAACGTTGACACATTCATAAAAGGGAACGAAGCCCTTTCTCGGCCATGTAAAAATGTAAAAATAGGTTCTCGAAGATGTTACTGCGGGTTGGATGGAGTTATGTCTGTAAATTCTTCAACTGTCATGAAAGGGCTCCTACTGTAGGTGCAGTACACTTTTTACAAGATGACCCTAACCTAACGCATCTGCGTTTTTGGCAACGTACCTTTACAAATTTATTAAAGATTCTCCCTTGCCTTACGCTCTCAAAAGGATTTCGTACCATTCATCCCACTATACGTACGATCGCATCTTATAATGAGAGCCATCACTCTAATTATCTTTGTATTTTCCTTTTTCACAACTATCAGAAGCTCAAAAGGGACTAAAACTACTACTGCGAGGGAACACCGTGCAAAGAATGAAAGTCGTGATTTTATTCCGCATTCGCCATCGTCTCGAAAATTCAAACGATCCCTCATGTCCCCATTAGGAACCATTCGCATCCGCAGCAAGCTTTTGGAAAAAAAGAAAGCAAGAATAAACCGAAAGAAGATACATATTGTCAAACGCCAAGTAACAGGCCCTGGTTCAATACAACCAAGAGGGAACTCCCCCAGTCGCTCTCCACGTATTATGAAAATGGGAGAGGCTGCCATGAAGTACACTACACGATGACAGTAGAGGATAACTCCTCTTTTCATCCAGATTAAAACTACTGTGTATCTGATAGTTTCCTGTGACCCTGACCGTGTAGTGTAATCTAAAATGTTCGTAAATAATAACTTCTGTAATCAAGTTGCAAATGTACATTTTATTATTTAAACATCATATTTAGTTGAAGAGGGATGCGAAAGGGTTGGAAGAAGCAGGTGCACTAGCCTTCAACTCAGCCAAGGCCTCTGTGGCAGCCCCAACATGGCTCTTAGCATCAGCAAGGTTATTGTATGCGGAAACACAATCTCCGTTCTTGTCAAGTACGTAAGTTACACGTCCTGGAAGGAATCCGAAGGCAGCCTTGGGAACATTGAAAGCCTTACGAACCTCATCACCCTCATCAGCAAGAATGGAGAAGGTAAGTCCTAGCTCCTTAGCGAAAGCCTGCTTGGATTCAGCATCCTGTCCAGAAATACCCACAAGCTCAGCTCCGTAGGTCTTCTTGATATCTGCTACCTGCTCGTTGAAAGCGGTTGCCTGTGCAGTGCATCCGGGGGTGCCGTCAGCGGGGTAGAAGTATACAACAAGGGGCTTCTTGATGGAAGATCTCTTTACGGTCTTTCCGTTCTGATCAGTAAGAGCGAAATCAGGTGCACCCTCTCCAACAGCAAGGTTAAGTTGGGTAGCCTTGGGGGTGGAGATGGAAGCAGGAGCAAATGCAGAAGCAGAAGCAACGAGGAGGGATAGAATGGCAGTCTGGGCGTACATGTTATTCAATTTTGACAGTTTTGGAAATTGTGACCAATGAATGTGATGAAAGATCTTTCATCTGAAGTGGAACTGGCGATCCAACTCAGAATACGTGGTGATGGGTGTGAACTACCGGAACATGGGCATGTCTTGTGGTCGTAGTAACCAGTAGTAAAAAGCATGTGTGGTGTGTGATTGGGTGATGGATATTTGTTCAAAAGAAAGGAAATGTGACTCAGAATCTTCCAAGATACGTGAAATGGCGCGAAGATCCATATCTAATGTACCAACCTAACGAAGATACTTTGAACTTTATATTTTTTTTTCAGTCTTTTTTTCACACACGACAACAAAAGCAATGCACCAATAAACTGATGACATTGACACAACCCAGTCACAACCCAACCCCTTCTGATGCAATTCAAAAGATTCATTGCTGAAACTTTATAATAAAACCAAAATAACACAATCAACCATGGATAGTGCGGGTGTACCAGTATCTGCAGTCCCCATGCTTAAAGTGATGAGAATTCAATCACCGGAGCTAACAAAGACATCTACGCCATCACCGACATCTCCTCGTCTCTCCTCGGCCCTTATTCTTCCAGATAGTTTTGGCGTTATTCATATTGGAGAAACCTTCACTGCATATCTTGGGGCAATAAACGTGAACCAATCATCGAAGGTGTTGAACCTGTCCGTGTCAGCAACTCTCCAGACACCCACGAGAAGATTCGCAATGCCAAGTGCTCTTGAGAATAAATTCCCCGCGACGCCCAAAGATAGACAGAATTACCAACCACTAAACATTGAACCTCACAGGGGCATAGACACCATCATCTCAAAACCTCTCGAGGAACCTGGACAACATATTCTGAGAGTTGAAGTATCCTACGGGGGACAAGAGCATCGTCTTCAAGGCCCCATCCTTTTAGAAGACGGTACGAATCCTAACCCCAGAAAAATGCTGCGCAAATTCTATCGCTTCAACGTCTCCTCTCCCCTCCACATTCGGGAACTGACACTGAGAGGAGGCGAATCAACCTGCATCGTCAGCCTCGCAGTCGAAAATACTGCTTCACCGGACAATAATAATAATCCAAGAGGAGGTCTCACCATATCCCAAAACGAATTCCAACCCTATCGCGGTCTCATTGCACAGCGGATACAGCCCTCCTCCACTACCCCCCACTCCCAGAAAACTGCAGTAGAATTATTCGATGAATCCGGAAGGTTGAACCCAGGCGAGTCGCGGCGCTACATGTTTGAAGTCAAGGCAGCGAGCGAAGATGCCAACATTCGGGGGATTGCGCGGGGAGATGAGTTGGGGAAGGCAATTGTGACCTGGCACAAAGCCATGGGTGAGGCGGGGAGAATAGCATCTACTTTTGTTTATTGCCCTCCGTCTGCCGTGGAGGAGGATTTAAATTCAAACAATAAGGAGAATAACCCTAGTGCGAATGGTTCGACTGCAAGTCATCAAGAAGAAGATCGATTTGTGGTGCAAGGGAGTGGATTGTCAGTGGACGTAGCTGCCAGTGCTGCAGATCGTTCTGCATCCCATTCACCTTCTGAAATACCGAATACGATACCCCTGGATGATCGATTCCCAGTTACTGTGGAGCCCATCAATCCTCCAAAGAGGATGATGGTCGGAGAACCGGTGGACATCCAAGTTCTGATTGTCAACCACGGCACAAAGAATTTGGATCTGCAATTGCAGATGAGACTGCCGCTTATGAAAGGTATTGTGGTTTATGGGCAAAGCTTTAGGAATCTAGGAGAAATACCGCCAAATGGTGGAAGTGTGGTGAGCAAAATACGGCTCATTGCCATGGTGCCAGGACTTTTCTTTGTTGGAGGGTGTTTTGTGGTTGATCTTAATAGTGGTATGGAGATCAAACAACCCAATTTGTTCAGCGTTTTTGTCGAAAACAATTCAAATACGAAGGACTAGGTATTTAATAGCCTAGTTGGTTCAATTTGGTGCAGTGATCGCTGTATTGATTGTCATTTAAAAAAGAAATGTTGGATATTTTATTAATAGATGGTGAATTTGTTTCGCTACGACGCACCACGCACGATAATTACCCCAATTTCAACCAAATCCATATCTTGAATGAATCTACTGAAAGAAGGAAAGGAAAATAAATTGCAACGGGATATAAAGAGGACGGCACGTATGCATACAGTAATACAATACACATAGTGAATGAATCTGTGAAGGTTTTTGTGGCTTTACGAGTATTGGTCCATGACAATTTTAACAATATACCAAACCAACATGGACACACAACAAACGTTACGTAAGAGCACGTCAAACGTCAACCGTACCCAAAGACCTGAGCTATTGTATCCACGCACCGAAAGCAGTCCGAAAGCACGTCCCATACTTAATCCATACACTTCACAGTGTATCGCAAGGTCCAATCCGTGCAAGAATTTCTTCATCACACATTCGTCACAGTAGGCTAGGCAACACGAAGCTGTCAGCTCACATTTTCTCATAAAAAGAAAGGTTGTTCATAATTCACGTTTGGTCCTGAAACTCGTCAGTATCAAAGAACTACAATAAAAGAACAAGAAGCCAATCGTAAAAAGGACACACAAAATCTAGCTACCATGTTCTGTGCCACCAAACCCCACCGTCGAAGTTCCATTATATCTGCACTTCTCATATGTACCATCCTAATTGCAATAATCGATAGAACACAAGCCTTTCAACCATCCATGATACACAGATGTCACAATGGGATGACATCTTCTTCCAGTTTATTTCCTCTCTATCATTCTCGCGATACCAACGCCCCATACCAATCGCAACCACAATTAAAATCATACACTGCCAAAGTAACCCACCAAAACAAAACAACCAAATTTCAAATCTACGAGGACGAAACAATCCTTCAGGCATTGGAAAGATCCAAGATCCACGATGAGCTAGCCCTTCCCTCTCTCCCCCAAGAATGTCGACGGGGAAATTGCCTCACTTGTTCCGGCAGGCTGATGACATGTGCAAGCGACAGCAACGGCGACAGCGACAGCAATGACCGGAAAAGTAGTAATGTGGAGATCCGAAAGGATGGTCTATCACCTAATATTTCCAGGACTATAAAGGAGAAAGGCATCGTTCCCACCTGCAGCACCTTTGTCGTGGGAGAAGGGGTTCATGTTGAATTAGGCGTCTGTGATGAAGTGTGGCGTGAAATTTATGCGGATGATGATGCGGAAGGTGAGAGATTAAGAAACGATGCAATGGCGAAGGCCATGAGGTTGTCAGATGAGAAGAACTTGCACCGTTGGGCTCTCAAGACGACGAAGATGCTGGAGGATGGTCATGATGGTTCACAAGATATTGAGAGAGATGAATAAGCTGAGTATGAATAAAGGAAACGTAGTGCCATATTACTTGTATTTCTAATTATGCGCTTTCCAGAAGCTTTTTTGGCATAGTTATTTCTTACATCCTGGGGCTTGGCAGAAATGAATCAAAAGAGCTTGCACCCCATACGCATAGTGCTGGCAATTCTAATCTAATCTAATCTAATCTTGCTTATTTTTCTTCTCAAGTCATCCATCTGCCTTTGAGTTTCCCGCAATTGAGAAGGCAAACTCAAATAATGTGCGGAGAGAAGACCAGGAACTCCCTTTATGGACAAGGCGCAAACGTCAGAGAACATACTGTCGAATTGGTAATATAGTTGCCAAAGCTGTTGCTCGTCGGCATTCATAGCGAGTTGCCTTCTGCTCAATGTTGTTCCTCGTCGTCTTGTTATCTTCTTCCGAATACCGAACTCGACATCCTCAGAAAAGGATACTTCTCTTCTTTGTGGGCTTGGCATGACTAATATTTTCAGTGATTATAGTGTGTAGTGTAGTGGTAGTAGTTTCGAAGTTTATTAGTATAGCATAGCGCGTGGTGGTTTTGCCGTCTGTTTGAAACATGATTTTTCAAATAAATTCAAATTTCAAAAGTCATGGATCGGATGGAGTTCTATTTTGAAATCAAATTCACAACTTACGTGTAGTGTACTATATGCAAACTCCTTTGATGAAAAGAAAACCACCATATTCCTCATGTCGTCTTTAGGGGCATTTCTGAATGTTGGGAGTAAAGGCCCAAGTTAGTGATAACATACAATATAGAATATAGTGAAGTGGGTCATCATCATGCATTGAACATGATGCATCATGCGACCATGCATCATGCGAAAGTTCTGTTTTCGCGGGAACCTGGGGCTTTTGTACGCTGGGCTATCCCATCAGTTTTAAAAATGTCTCTCAAATCCCGTTGTTCGGCCGAAAAATCGTTTGCCGCCAGTCTTGCAAGTGAGCGGATCTTTTTGAGTGCTGTACTCGTAAAGGCCATGATAAAAACAATAATCAGAAACCAAACAACTCCGAGAACAGAAAACGTTGCTGTCGGTAGAAAGAAAAAAGAAGATAGCTACCGACAATACATTGCATTGCTTTCCTCATCGGTCATTCTTGGATCCAATCCTACATTCCAATTTTGCCCATCCACTCGACTCAACTCAACCTGCGATAGCACCACCCACACTTCTGATCACGTCATCGTCATCGGCATCGTCATTGTCAAATGCCATTGCGAAAACAGTCTCTTAACATAGACAAGGTCGCCATCAAAATGGGAAACAAAGCGAGTGAAAACTTCCGCTCCAATAAACGAATCAGTCGCAGCAAAAGCATCCGGGAAGGCACCAACAGCGCCTCTTCCTCTGTCCGCGGAGGACCCAATCTGGACCCGCTCCAGACCTCCAACCTCGACACTTCACGCAGTAGCAATCCATCTAGCACTACCACTCCATCTAATAGCACTCCATCTACCAAACCGAAAACGAGATCCATCTCCCCCCACGCGAGGGCCATCTTACGCCGCACATTCTCTCGCTCAAGATCGCGATCACGCTCCAGATCCTCCTCCGTATCCGTATCCTCTCAGCGCATCCTCGACGACGATGATTCCTCCGTCTCTTCCTCCGTCTCATCCTCCTCTGGCTCCTCGCGGCGTTCGCGAAGCAGCAACCGATCCAGCAAACAGATGCTGGTAGCCGTCACATCCTGCCGGAGCGACGCATATTATGCGCAAAAGGCTCCTGGAGCCGTGTCCATGTTGCCCCGGAAGGCTCCCAGTGCCCTCAAGACGTTTCATGAGTTGGCTGTGGGGGTGAAGGATGCGTATGAGGCTGTGGGCGCTACCCCGGTCAAGATGGATCCCAAGAGTGAGGAATTTCAGAGGATGCCCCGGATAGAGCAGGAGGGGAGGACTGTGCTCTGGGATTTCGTTGGGAATATTAATTTTGTGAGTTTGCAACATGTTGAAACACTTGAATGCCTTGTGTTTTTACTTTTTATGTACATCTTCTCATTTCTGACACCATGTATTATTATACACTTCTACTTGTATAGTTGTTGAAGCTGGTGGATGAGGTTGCGACAGATTCCGCCACACGAGGCGCACTCAAAGACGATGCTGCATTCAAAAACATTCGAGATGTCATCAAAAAATGCAATAAGGTGCTGGAAAGAATGCTAGTTCGCAGAGAAAGTAAATATACCCTTTTTTACCGATTAGTCCAACCGCACGACGCAAAAGATATTCGAAGGATAAATGTCTGGAATGGTACAGTGGACAAAGCAGTTAGTTCTTTATCAACTTCTCAGAATGCACAAGTGGGATCTAGGAATGACACGGAGAGTGATGCAGCAAGTGTTTCATCGGCAGCGTCGAATAGCGTCGGAAACGGAATTTTCAGTAGGGGAAGAGGTGCAAGCGCGGGAAGAACGCGGTCGAGGAGAGCCACCCCCACTCCAAAGTTAAGACATCGATTTCGGAGGGAGAACGATGCCCCTTCTACGTCTGCTGATGATGGGTATAACACTATTACCGCTGGGAATGTTGCTAAATTGCAAAATAATATAGAAGGGGACGAACATTCATCCATGCTCCCTCAGCAGTTTCAAAAGAATAAAAACGCAAGTCAACAACCGAAAATAAATATTACGCCCATGGCTCCAAAAGATGAATTGGTGGGAATGATACAGGACTTGCGCTCGGAAAAGAACGAGGAAAATGAAGAAGCAAAGGGACAGCCTGCAGATTTGAAACCGAATTGGATGCCGAAAGCAGATGTTCCTGGGGCTGTACCGAAACTTCCTATTGAGTATATTCATAGGCACAGACTTATGAAGCAAGTTGTGAATTCTCTCATCAATAGACCGGGTGCGGATGGCGGTGACAAGTATGTTACGCATATTATAACTTCCATCACATCGCGTCATGCGGATAAAGCTGGGAATGGTAAAACTACATTAGCAGCGGCCGCAATACAGTCTGTGGAAGTCCGAGAGAGATTTGGTGATGGAATTGCCTGGATTGAACTAGGTCGCAAACCATTGTCCGACAAAGACATTCGGCGCCTATACGAAGAATTGTATGACCAGCTACTAACGAGAGATATTGATTTGAATAATGTGAATTCAAACAACAATAATGAAGACAAATCGGACCAAGAAAACGAAGGGAAAAGTGGTAACGCCATTATAGCGAATGCATTATTAAAGAGCCGCAGAAAATTTCAAGGTTCCGATTTGGATGGAATGAAAGAAGGTCTTGGTCGCATGCTCTCGAAGAAAAATGTTCTTATTTGTCTTGATGATGTATGGCGAGTGGAGGACGCGAAACGTTTCATTTTTGAGAGATACGATGAAATGCCAAATGCCAACACACACAGTCGGCTTGTGGAAACGTGCCCTTATCGCATTCTTCTCACTACCAGAACACCAGGTTTGATGGGAGACGAAAATGCCAATGAAGTTTTTGTTCGTATTTTCTCAGAACAAGAAGCCATTAAACTTTTGCTTTCATCAGCTGGTCGACGACTTTATGGAGGGAAATCGTCACCAGTTTTCAACGAGGCTCGAGTTATTGTAAAAGGTTGCGGAAATTCTCCATTAGCGCTGCGATTGGCTGGAGGTATGCTTCGGAACAGTAACAGAAATTGGGTGCTGTCATCGCAAGCCTGGTTGACTCTCGTTGAACAATGTAGAGCCAGCTTAGAAGAGGCATCAAAGATTCGAAGTTTTATCAACTCTTTGGGGCGAGTTGTGGATTTGAGTTTTATGACTGTTGAAGATCTTTGTCTCAGAGCATCGCTTCGGAGGAGTTTTGTAACTTTTGCAATTGTTTTTCACAACAGTGATTTTTTTCTCACTGAAAGAGGAATTCCAAGAGGAATAGTTCGGAAACTCTTTTTCAATGTCATATCTGGTATGGAATTTGAATCCAATACCGATGTCGTATCCCCAGACATAATTATTGAGATGCTAGAGCGTATGAACCTTATGCAGCGTGCAGGACACGACGCGCACATATCTAGTTCCGGAATAGATAGCCTTGTCAAACCGAAGAGTCCTACAAACGCTCCAGATGATGAAGTTACTAGAGACTCGCAAAATAGTGAGGATAAGGTCATTTGCCACAAGTTATCATACGTAATGCATGAATCCGTAAGTGCCTTTGGCAGTATTTTCATTGCCAGGTTTCCCTCAATATTAACATTTTATCTCTGTTTAGATCAAACACATTGCAGCAGAAATGGCATCAAGACCATCGTCAGCGTTTGCTCCAGAAGTGGACAGTTTTACTGCTTTTCGTGATGAATTAGATGCGGAATTAGCGAGGCAAGAAAAGTTACAAAGTAGTACCTGGTTCAGCAACGCAGCAAAATTCCTGTTTAGCTCAAAGGGCCAAAGTAGCAACACTACAACAGAAGCGCAATTTCATGAATTGATGGTTTGTGCTCTGATGAATGACATTGAAGACGACAACGGCGATCCTCGTTTCTTTGACGGCGACAATGTGGAGAAATATATAGTGGCTCACTTACCGAACCACTTGATTCGTTCACAGATGTTCACAAAGGCGAGCGAATTATTGCTCGATCGTGATTTTATCAATCGGCGAGTAAAGGCTCTGGGATGTCTGGAGGCAAGCAAATACCAAATGTTTGATCTTGTAGGATTACGCAAGGATCACCATCGATCAAACAAGGAAATAGCAGGAGATAGTGGAAGTGCGTCGAATGCAGAAGAATCGTCCACAAAGTCTGGAGAATCTAACGGTATCCTGAATACTCCAATTGATACGATTGATGCTGGTAAAACTGTTCGTGAGGGTTCTAGACGAATGGTTGATGCCATCCGTCTCGTAGAAAGAAATTCTTCATCTACTGGCAAAACAATTGAGTTGGCGGTATGTTTATCAACAATTGGAGAAGGTTTACTGAAAGGTCGGCAGACAAAAGAATCCATCGTCCGTCTTGAGGAAGCTCTCCATATGTTCAGAGATCTCCTTGGCAGCTACCATGTTGAAGTTGCAAGGGCTCTCGACACACTTGCTAAGGCATATGTCAAGGCAGGGGACGAGACAACAGCTCTTTCGAAACTATCAGAGGCTGGTCGTATATACGAGTCATGTGATGCGATGCAGCATTACGATTCGATCGCAAATGCACAATTGATGGCTTCGCTGTTGGTTAATATAGGTGACTGGGATGAGGCTGCGGCGAAGTATGACGAAGTGATTGCGTTGAAGTCAAGACTGTACGACGAGGTATCGGTTCCAGTAGCGAAATCTATGAACGATTATGCCATCGTATTAGCGAAACACAGTAGAATGAGCGAAGCTCTTCGACAATACGAAGCGGCAAGATCAGTGTTTGAACGACTCAGTCCATCTCAAGACGGCGGGGTTGAAGACGATGAACATGTCGGGGTATTCGCCTTTGACATAACTCTCATTGATTTGAACATAGCCTCCATCAAGTCAAAACTAGGAAATTACGAAGGTGCTCTTGAGAGCTACGAAAGAGGTGTCCAAGGCCTTCGACTGCATATTAAAAGCGAAGAAAGTGGCCCGGAACCATTGGATGTGATTAGGCAGGCTGCACAAAAGAGGCACTTGGTGTCTGCTATAGGCCGCATAGGATCTCTAAGAATGAAGCTGAGAGATAATGCTGGAGCATTGCAAGCATATTTAACGCTATTATCAGAGGTCGACAAGAGAAGTCCTCTCGCATCACAAATGGAAAAAGCCAAGGCTCACGTAAAATGTGCAACCATTTACAGACAAATGGGATCTGTCGAGAATAACCGCCGTGCCGTATCTCATTTGAAGGAAGCCCATACAATGTATACTGAAATACATGGTGTGAATCACAAGGACACAAAAGCCATCTCTTCGTCACTCAAACAATGGCTTAAAGCAGATAAAATCAGTGAATCATAATGAAATATAATTAATGTCAGCAGCTTTGCATTGAATTCAGTGTATTTTTAAAAGTACAGTAGTTGAAGATTAGAGAGGTCTATCACCTAAACTATTCCATGACGGAATTCCCGTTCCAACAAGATGGGACAATCCATGAGTGACTTATGTGGTGAACTTAAATTTCCAGAGACTGGTGAAAGTGTTGATCGCTGAACTTCAAGATGCGACGTCCATCAAATGCATGTATTGCATGCATTGACGCGCGCCACATCGTAAAATAGGAACCTGATATTGACACGCTAAACAGTGTTGGAGATGGCTACACGTAGGCCTGAAGGAGAATATGAGACGTTTTTCGAATGGTGGTTGTTTGAGGAATGTGATCCCTTCTTGTAGGTCCAAAAAGCAATCACGGCCATGAAGGTTCCGATGCGTGCCGCTACATCATTTGCTTGAAGAAGCTCAAGAGATCATATATTTAAAATGTGCAATGAGATACGAAGGTCTCGTCTATCTCTCAAGTAGTGAAAGCTGAAAGCAGACACAAGAATGATAAACACGTACGCAGAAAAAATCTGGCACAATTTCTTTCAATCGTTCAACGATCCAATTACCCCGCCCCCCCCCGTAGCAAGCCCGTACTGTAGGTTATTAAAAACAAGTCATATGTCCTTTTGCCTTTTGTATTACAAAACAAACACCCCAAACGCTTGAAGGAAGGATATTCCCTATAACCAAAATACAATCCTCCTCTTATTTAATCTCGATCATGGCCCTCTTCACCACATTCATTGTCTTCGCCCTATCCGGATTCAGTTCCGCCCTGCAATCAAACCCTCTCGAGTCACCTCAAAGCCTCACTGATACGATATGTACTGGCCGACCGCGCTCGCAGTGCGAGGTAGAACTCGATGTCCCTCAAAGCTGTGTTGCTACCGGTAGCGATGCAGATCCTGCATGTCCCATTGTTTTATTTCTTCATGGAAGCGGGGGCACCAATAATTGGTTTGCTCGCACCACCGGTGTCCACGATGCAGGTTACATCGGAGTATACCCTCAAGGTGAAGGCGGATGGAATACTGGCCCAAAGGACTCTAATAATTGCTCATGGGATGAATTCGACTGTACGCAAGATTCGGATGAAGGAGACTTCATTGCCTCCATTATTTCAGAGATTCGCTCTCTAGGTGCTTCTGGAAATGTGTATGTCATCGGAAATTCAAACGGTGCCGCGTTGGCTTATCGTCTAGCGGCAAACGCAGGCTCTTCCTTGCCAATCAAGGGAATCGTTGCCAAGGTAACGCAGTTGCTAGCTAGCCCTGAAAGATCTGGACCTGGAGAATTGAATTATAATCAGCCACAGCCTGGATCTCCTGCTGTATCAGTTCTTTCAGTTATGGGGACTGACGATGGCCTAATTCCTTACTATGGAGGAAGTTCCGCTGTTTTTGGTGGTAATGATAACTTTCAGCTTATGCCGGCATTGGATTCAATGAGCACCTGGGCCTCTCACAATGGATGTGATGGGACTTTGGTGGTAAGCGACAACTATGTTACTGATCAAGGGACTGGGGCAGCTACGAAATACGATTATTCTGGCGGGTGTCCTTCTGGAGTACTCTTGGAACACTATGCAATTCATGGTGGTGGGCACAATGCTGGTGGTGCGAGCATCAATAATGAAAAGATCGATTACGCCATCGCCTATGACTTTATTGAACGCGTTGAAGATGGATCAGATGATGTGTCGCCTGTTGCACCACCACCAGTAGCATCGCCAGTCGCAGCACCTACTGGAGACTCCTGTGTCAACGACCCGAGTTGGGCCGGCAAATTC
>Ga0115005_10002460_pt1 | contig 14751 bp, 12 predicted proteins | sample ArcOceMetagenome_FD_87163 | JGI IMG/M metagenome (GOLD analysis project Ga0115005, IMG submission 87163) | Marine eukaryotic phytoplankton communities from Arctic Ocean - Arctic Ocean - Greenland ARC118M Metagenome | ecosystem: Environmental > Aquatic > Marine > Oceanic | place: Arctic Ocean... | reverse complement strand
GAGAAGTTTTATGAGCATTAGCTCGCTCTATCGCGTACTTTGTACGCGTGACAGTGGTGACTGATAATTCTACCTGAAATATCACTTTTCACGAAATACAACGTACTTAAGTTAGTGTATATGCATATTATTATATCTATTGGAGATGTATTATTCGATTTGGTATATGCACCAAAGCTAGAGAGGTTGTACCGAGGTTATACGTTCTTTATTATCAATAATTTTCAGATTACAGTATTGCGAATTGCCTGAATGAATCCTCCTTGCTCGCTTCTTGTAGTCATTATTTCCGTTCCATGAAGTAGTCGTGGAGGAGCTGCCGTTGTCACATTGTTACACCTGCAATGTTATTGAACTACACGTAGATTAGGTTTTTTGCTGTCTCACCAAACGCGTCAAAGTTCACTTTTTCCGGTTTCAATACAATCCACATGAAAAAATAAAAAGATTTTCAGGCTTTCTGGCTGCATGCTGCACTCGTCCATGCAGTATCATAATGTACCTGCTGTTCCTTATACTGTGAAATGTGTTGCTTCTTTGAATGATGTGTGCATTTTTAACATCTACGGAACGCACTACACGTAGATTGTCGGACTAAATATTCAATATAATCATTCCTCAAGAAGTTCACGGTGCTGTCCATATTGAATGTAGTACATTATCTGTTTTCTCACTAAAAACAAGTAAGAAAAAATCGCTCTCTCACAACCACGCCAAGTAAAAGTAAAAGTTATAGACGCAATGCGTTACAATTACAAGCCTCTAGTTACAAGGTCTTCGCTCCACACCATAACAGGCTCGTTATCTCTCGCAGTTAAGATCTCGCATCCTGTGTCAGTCACCAAGACGGTGTGTTCAAATTGAGAACTCCTACTTCCATCTCTCGTGACAGCTGTCCAATTATCACCCCAAGTCACATCTGCTTGTGCGCCTAAATTAATCATAGGTTCCACAGTGAATACGTGACCGGCCTTCATAACACCCTTTGCTTTATTCTTGTGGTAATGAGGGATATTAGGTGCAGTATGAAATAAGCTTCCAATACCATGCCCACAATAAGTTCTGTTGACGGAACACCCTTGTGCGGTTGCAGTCTTGTGGATTTTTGTCCCAAGGTCACGATACAATGTTCCAGGCTTGACCATTGCAAGGGCATTTTGTAAGCATTCAAAGGCTGTTTTGACCAATTTTTTCCCGTCGTCGTCGACGTTGCCAACAAGGAAGGTTTCATTCAAATCACCATGATATCCGCCCTTATTGAAAGTTGTAATATCAATATTGACAATATCCCCATCTTGTATCTCTCTGTAATCAGGGATTCCGTGACAAATCACCTCGTTGACACTGGTACACACACTCTTTGGGAAATTGAAATAATTATTTGGTGAAGGGTAGCAATCGCGCTCAATAGACGCCTCGTGCACAACTCTATCAATTTCATCCGTTGTCACACCAACCCTAAGTGCCTTCCCCGCTATATCAAGAACCTCCCTTCCCATGGCACACGTATGCCTAAGCCCATTCTCACAATCAAGTTCCTTCGGCCCATAAATACGAATAGCGTTATTATTCGCTCGATCACGTTGTTCAGAATAAGAAGCCCCATTGGGTTCATCAGCATAGTCAGGGCGACGGATGGTTGCAGGAACTTCACGTTTGGGAGAGAGAAGGGCAGGCCTCAGGGAACCAGTAAAGTCGTATCCTTTTGACCACACAGGTTGCGAGAGGCGAGTCTTTATATCCTCATTTGGATCACATGTGATCCCATCGAATTGAGCTGCCTTAGCTTCCATTACTTGCTTTGCAATTTTGTGGATTTTGTTGTGTGCTGCGTAGTTTTCCTTGAAACATGTTTGGCTACAAAAGTATGTAGGAGGAAGGCCCAATGGAATGCATTTTGGGCAGGCTAGTCTTGTCTCTACGATCTTGATGCATCCGGGAGATGCACATGCTCCTCCGTTGCTGACCATGGCTGACTTCTTGCTATCAAATATTCAAGATAAGTGTGTTTGTGTGCCTTTGATCTCTGATGATGGAAGAGGCTTGTACAGTATCTTGTATCATAAGGGTTAAATAATGAAGTTTCTGGGATTCTCGTGTTCAAGTTTGAAGTTTTGTGGTCACAAAGTTCCGAAAAAGTTACAAAGGAGAAGTCAAGTACACGTACATACCGTACAAGAGAAAAACGCATCATGTCAATAATTTGTTTCGAGACATCAGAACATTCAACGCAAGAACCAAGAACGCAGCGAAACGATTAGATCTTATATGATAGACTTGGTTTGCATCCAGAACCCAGAATTTAGCGAAACAACAGCATCAACCCGCCACGATCAGTTGTACAACAATTTGGTCTTTTACAATTCGCGCAGAAAATCAACGCTTCCATAATGGGCCGCAAGAAGAATAAAACCAAAAAGAGTACCGGTAACAACTCAAATGGTGTTTCCTCGGACGCCGCTGATGTAAAATTTTTGGTAAGCCGTCTCAACGATCCAGCAACGAGTAGGAACGAATGCATAGCAAGAATGGAGGAACTGAAGATCATGACTGGGTGGAAACATGGACAGAGTGATGATTATAAACCTGGTGATCGGCCGATCCAAATTTCAGACGGTGATCAAACCAGCTTTAGGCAGAAATTGTTTCTTCCTGAACAACGCGAAGCTCTAAAGGCCTTGTGTGATTACCAGACGATTTTACGGCTTTGGCTGCTTGAATATGATGAGTATGATAGGTTTGAGATTGCATGCGTTCTTGGGGATGTAGATTTTGTCAAAAGTTACGTCGAGGATGAAACGAAAGACCTGATTTCTAGACTTGAGTTCAGAGAGACCCCGCTTCGTTTATCATCACTTCTCCTAACAGTTGCATTCGCCAGCCGCAGAGATTTACAGCAGTTGAAAATAAATGAATTGAAGTCAATGGAATCAGTAGATCCGACGATATATTCGCATGAACCAGATAATCTGGGGGTAGCTAAGCTCCTGCTTGAACACGGGGCCTTGCCGGACGCGAAAGATTTTTGTGGAAATACTGTTTGTCACTACCTTTGCAATGAATATGTAAGTGTTATTTTGCGATGAAAGTGTGTCAAGTGTTTTGTTGGAAATAAATGGTCATGGTCGTGGTTCACTCACGCAATATCCAAATGATAGTGTAACACAAGTGCACTGAAAATCATTCAAGAATGCATTTTGGCTTCCAAATCCAGTGCATACATGAATCAACGCGTTGTGCTGCGTGATCTATCCGCTCAAAAATACAATGGTCAAGAAGGAGTCTTGGGCGGGTATCATTGTACTGACCAAAAATCAGAATCTGGTAGACGCGTTGTGATATTGAAAGGCAGAACAATCTCTCTCCAACCGAAAAATTTATTCACCACAGCTGCAGAAGACGAGGGTTTGAAGTGTATTCTGACCGATTATAATCTAGCAAATGAGACCAATAGACTGGGGTCCACTTGTTTGCATAACATTGTTGAGACATCAAAGGTTGATACAATGAAATATTTGCTTATCAAGCACAATGCAAGGGTTGACATCAAGGACTGCGACGGGATTTCTGTTCAAAGTAAAGTGCTTTCTGATCATTATCAGGGTGGATCATCCATGCAAAAGCTTGTGTCTAAATATGCTAAACAGAGGGGAAATACAAACCTGATCACATGCAGAGATTGCGGTAAAATCGAGGATGAATCTTATTTATGTGGTAAATGTATGACTGCGTGCTATTGTAACAACAAATGTCAGCTCCGAAATTGGGAAAATCATAAAAAGCACTGCAAAGGTGCAGACGAACGCGCAATTGTTCTTTCAACGACAGAGCCTATAACTGAATTTCCCGGCGATGGCTACGAGGCTGATCAATTCCGCTGGGTGACATTTCGTTGCACTGAGAAGGAGTGCAAATTGAGCGATCCAGCGTATACCAGCATATTTGACGTTACTTTGAAGAATGGTACGCCAGGTCATTCCTGTCTTGCATTGAAAGCTCTTGAATGTAAAGCTGCTTCAGGGAAAATATTGCGTGTGAAAGTGTCGTTTGATGTGAAAGGAGTTTGTACGCTATATCCTGATTCCGTAACAAACCTCTAGAATACTGAAATGTAAATAAGAACGGCATACACGTACAGTACACTGTATGTATTGATTATATTTTGAATTTAAAAAGTGAAATAATCCAAAATTTTGGAATTTATGTGAATGTACTGTAAACACACTACGGAAAATATGATAGCATGAATAGCAGAAAAGTAATTTTAAACTCTGCTGACTCACACCAAAAAAGTGGCGAGTGAAAACAGATCTTTTTGCCGTTTAACGTTCGGAAATTCGAAAAATGGGGCTGAAATCAACCCCTTACCAACCCTTTTCTTACTAAATCCTCACGTAGGAAACGTACTGTCATGTACGCAGTCCGCTTACTCGATTACATCTTACTAAGAGGAAAACAAAAATTCTATCGCTATCCCGCCATCTCGCCTATCTACGCTTACTAGTTGTTTATCAATCAAGTCCACCCCATCAGCATCTTGCCTGCAGTCAACTTTGAACCTAATTAGGACCCTCGTTACATTAGTCAAAGATAATTTTCAACCATGCCTACCAACGCAATGCTTCGTAACTACCGCAAAACAAATAAGACTCCTCGTCGTCCATTCGAGAAGGAACGTCTTGATGCTGAGCTCAAGCTTGTCGGAGAGTACGGACTTAGGTGTAAGCGCGAGATCTGGCGTGTGCAGTTCGCTCTTGCCAAGCTCCGTAAGGCTGCTCGTGTGCTTCTTACCCTTGACCCCAAGGATCCCAAGCGTATTTTCGAGGGAGCTGCTCTTCTTCGTCGCATGTCCCGTTACGGACTTCTTGCTGATGATGAGCTCGATCTTGATTCCATCCTTCAGCTTTCAACCCAGAAGCTTTTGGAGAGGCGTCTTCAGACCAAGGTCTACAAGCAAGGTCTTGCTAAGTCCATCCACCATGCTCGTGTTTTGATCCGTCAGCGTCACATCCGCGTTGGATCTCAGCTTGTTAATGTTCCTTCTTTCAATGTTCGTACCTCTTCTGAGAAGCACATTGATTTCTCTGTCAACTCTCCATATGGACAGGGCAAGCCTGGACGTGTCGCTAGAAAGCGTGCTGCTTCCAAGGCTGCTGCAGGAGATGACGAGGAGTAAACCATAAACTAAACAAAAAAATTGAATCTTCCAAGTACTGTTCTGTTTTACCACAATAATGTATAAAATCAGTTGTGCACACGAGTGTGATGAAAACTAGGAAGGAAAGGAATATGCCTTTCGCAATCATCGTTCGGCAATGAAATCTCTATGACGGTACAAATATCAAGTTTTTAACAATGAATGAATCTTGACAAACAGGAAGATTTGTAATTGTTAGCAGTCATTACACTGATTACTGTGTCTTTCAAACTTGTTGACACTGTTGCTTTATTTGGAAAGTCGGTGAAGATCATCAAATCAATTTCAAATTGTTCACTACATATGTAATGCGTACAACAGAAAAAATCTCATTCAAAAATGGAACTTAGATTATACGTACTAGCTAGTCTTTGAATCCGTGCTTTTTCCTCTTCTTGACCTTCTGGCCAAATTCGCCAAGTTGTTCTTCTTCGGCAGGTGCACTTTCTTGGCCATCTTCCTTTCGCTGCTGTTCTCTCTGTTCCCATTGTCTCAAGTACATCTTACCAGGCTGTACGCTTAGCCACCTACCTTGTAACTCTTGCCCATCTAGTTCACATGCTTTTGCTGTGGCTTTTGGGCTTACAAAGAGAACTCCACAATACCCTTTTGATCGCCCACTGTCTTCATAAGTAGGAAAAGTAATTTCGCTAATCTTGCCACAGTGCTTGAAATAATCTCTGACATCTTCTTCTGTGGTATCATAATTCAGACCAAAGACTCGAATAGAAAGTGGTTGCGATACTTTATCTTCTCGCCCTCTCTTTTCGGTCGCCTTCTTGTTTTTCTTGTCGAGAAAGGCTTGTCTGACTTCGTCATCATGCCTATAGGGGCATTTATCTCCTTTTCGGCATTTTCCTTTCGTCTTCCAATTGATACAGTCCTTCTCCTTTACATCCTTTTTCACAATGTTCTCGCTTTTATTGGGTTCAAAGTCGTGCCTGAAGGGGCACTTATCTCCTAGCTTACATTTTCCCTTTGTTTTAAATGCAAAGCATTTTTGCGTGCTGCGTTTGTCTTGGACTGGCTCTTTCTTTTCAATGCATGATCCCTCTCCGACATGTTGAAACTTGCAGTCGTCACCGTACGGGCAACGGAACTTGGTCCAAAGGAAACAAATATCTGACACCTGCTGGTTCGAGTTTTCATCTATTTCATCATCATCCCGGACAATTGGACGAATGTATATAGTGTATTTTCTTTTGGAACTTTCCTTTACCTTTCCTTTCACAGTTCCTTTTTTTATTGCTTCGTCTCGTTTTTCCACGGAAACCATTGTGACAAATGCGAAACCACGGTGTTCTTTGCCATCTTTGCAATCTCCAATTCTATTTTCAAAGCCTTCATCATCCTCTTTTTTCGCTTCCGAGAGTGCAACATCTTCTACTGAATCTGTTCCGAGGGCTTCATTCAGGCAGCGAGTGATGGATTCTTCATTAAAAGCAGCTGGGATACGAGAAAGAAAAATCTTGCGTTCGTCCCCTGCGCTTTTATCAAAATAATGCTCGACTTCCCCCATCTGGTCATCGGTTGCCCCTTCTTCTATTGGCATAGACTCTGGATTATCAACATTTCCTTCTTCTGTGGGAGATTTCTTGTCCTCGTCTTGATCGGAGGGTTCCTGTATCTCCTCTTCTTGAGATTTTACTTTATCCTCTTCGACCTTTTCTGCCTTGACCTTCTTTTTGGACTTTTTTTTCTTTTCCTTCTTCTTGGATTTCTTCTTCGACTCCTTCTTCATTTTCTTATTGAGATCATCATCTTGTAGTTCGTCCTCTAGAATGATGTCGGTTTCTGCCATTTTGGAAGCGTTTTTGTGCTTTGTATCTATCGTGAATTATCCTAAGGTACATGCACCTATCGTACTATTCCACAATTTGAATTTTTCTATGATAGGTTGATTTGATTGGCTGTCAAAGAATAATACAAGTACCTACATAATGTGGATTGAATAACTCACAATAAAAACAATAAAGTCAGGCAGAGCCCCACTCGACTCTAACAATAGCCCCCAACAAGACTTGAGATTATTCATTCCAGTTTCTTCTTATTGTTTTTATGACCCCTCCTTTTGACATGATGCACTAAAAGACTACTGAAGAGGATTATTCTCGTCATCCCCACAACTTTTTCTGAAAGGTAAATCTATTCTTCATCTCCTCAGTAAACAACATGACTGCCAAATCCTTCTTTACCGCCATTCTCGTAGCTGTCTTTGCCGTCAGCACTGTATCCAGTCTATTGGCACCTACAGTACGCCCCACAACACTAAAGGACCTATGAAACGTCTTGCGTTCCTTCAGACAACCTGTGCATCTGCGGGAGCAGTAGTATTCTCAAATCCCAGTCTATCGTTTGCAAAAGAAGACGATCCAAAAAAGAACAAGGGCGAAAAAACATTCGATGAGTGCATGACTGATTGCAAGAAAAAACTTTCATCTGCAGAATGTATCAAAGGAATGTGTGCTGCTGGTGCTACTAAGAAGGATATCGCCAGGTATTTGTAAAGCAGTGCTGGCTGGGCGGAGGGAAGAGATGATGATGTCAAGGGATGATTGCTGGGAAAGAGCAGTACTATAGGTTGCAGCTAAACAAACCTTGCTGCAGTGATACTGAAAGAGAAGTATAGTCTACAGTTATCAGCATGTATATACGGAAAAAACGAAGACCTAGTACAAAATCATGAATTCATTCAGGAACAAATCCTGTTTGAAAAATATACGTTACGTGTGTACGTTGTGTAGGAAGACTTTTATAATTTTTTTAAATATTCAATATAGAAGTCTAGGGAGTCTTCTGATCGTTCCTTTTTATCTGCCCGCTCATTTTATTTGTAGTAGTATTATTCAAGCTTTCCTGACCTTATTTTCTTGTGTAGCCCTTGCTGTATACAAGAAGTTCTTGCGTAGCAATCTTTTCCGTCCGATCGTTTGTCAATCATGCTGAAGCTCCTCTATCAGAAGCTCCCTTGGCTTGAGTGTAGTATTCTTGCTTGCTTCTCCGGGTTCTAGTCATTCTAGTTAACTTGACGCAGTGACGATAGTAAGAAAAAAACTGCATTCGAAGACAACAGAAAGAGCTGTGAATTCTCTTCGCATCGTTATTTTTCAAGGAGGTGAACTACACGTACTGACTCTGGCTCACTCATAACAGCCTATCTTCACATAAGTCATTCAGAAATTAAATTACCAGACCGTTGTAAACCGGTACTGTATTGATTTGAGACTTACTTCTTGTTGGGTGGTAACTGCCTGGATATGTACCGGGTACCACAGTACAGTACCCAAGTACATAGTCATTCACGACTCACTTACTTCGGATTTTTCATTTTGAACATAAAATACCAACACAATATGGATGAACGTTTTATAAACCTTCAAAAAGATCTTTGTGATGCGTCGCGTGCGAGCGCGAGCGTGACATGACTGACTAACTCTCACTGACATGACACTGGCATCTCTCGATCCACATTACACATCTCATCAAAGCATCACAAACCACAACTACCTCAAAGGCACATCTATCCTTCATCTCAGTTAACAACACAATCAATATGACTGCAAAAACCTTCTTCACTGCCTTTCTCGTTGCTTTCTTTGTCATCAGCACTGTTTCCAGTCTATCGGCACCTACACCCCCCAACGCTAAACCCATGAACCGTCTGTCGTTCCTTCAGACAACCTGTGCATCTACGGCAGCAGTCGTATTCTCAAACCCCAGTCCATCGTTTGCAAAAGAAGTCGATCCTAAATTGAAAGGAACCAAGAATGATCCCGCCTTCGAATCCTGCCTCAGTCAATGCATCTTTGAGTGCACAAAGCCAAAGGGAGAAGAGCAGAAATCAAGAAAAGAATGCATCCCTGAATGTAGGAAAACGTGTGCAACTACTAAGGAGCAGTTGATGAATGGAAAGCCTATTAGTAAGTAAAGCAGTGGAGGGAAGAGATTCCAAGGGGCAGAGAAACAGTACTATAGGTTGCAGCTAAACGAACCTTGCTGTGGTGATACTTGAAGCTATCGGCAACACAAATTTAAGATCACATTCAGGAACAAATCCTGGTATAAAAACTATACTTACACACATGATGAGAGATGAGACTTTGGCTATGATTTTTTTAATGTAGAGTCCTTTCGATTTTCATTGTTTGTCTACTTTCAAACTTTGTTCATTTTAGTTGTATGATAATATTATAGCTTTCTTTACGTGGTGTACCTAATTTCTGTCCGTTTTCTTGTGTATCACCTATCCAGGCTCTTGTGGGATCTTTTCCGTTCGATAAAAGGTTTCCAATCCAATGAAGGCTGCCTCGCTCGAAGTTGTCCTTTGACTTGCTTCGACACTGTATTTCTTGCTTCTCCATGTTCTGGCTACTGTTATGTAGTTCCTTACTACCAGCTACCCATACTCGACATAGAAAGAAAAGAAGCCATATTCTAAGACAAAGAGCTATGAATTTTCTTCGCATCATACCTGGTGCGCAATTTTTAAACGTTGCGATCTATTTCCAAGCACATATCGTAGCGTAGTACTGTACAGTGCCTGAAGGGAGGGAATTGTTCTCCCAATTTGTTGATTGTTTCCAGCGAATTATCTATCGCTATTGGAAGTCGCTATCGCACATGCTATAGTCATCTCTGTGTGATAGATGTATACGCATGTTCTTGCTTTTAACTATGTTGAATTTTATGTGCCTCCTTATCTCCTAACATTTTGAACTTCGCATTTTGAACAGTTTTGAATTAGTTTTGTATTATTGGCGAGAAGATACATACCATACCGCACAGCCATTGTTGTCATTTTGTCTGTGTTCGGAGTGGAGATAAAATTCTCGGCTTGGAGGAGCGAAAGCAAAATAACGTAACGAACACCAACTCGGTCGGTCGGGTCACATCACGACTGACAGCATTCCCTCACATCCTTGAAAGCATCGCCAAGGTGCACCTCAAAACTACAGAAAGAACGACCAGTAAGAAAGAACTGGATCGAGTGATTGGTAAAGAACAATTGAAAGACATATCACAGGACCCCATGACATCAACCAATAACAAATTCTCACTTCTCGCATCACTCACAAGTTTGCCGGGTGATGCTCCGGCTTCAGACGACGATGACATTCTTCCGTCGCTGGCGGTAGAACCTGTTCCAGAGGAATCCGCCGTCGTTGAAAAGGAATATAACTCCGCATCTAGTTCGGAACTATTCAAAAGTGCAGCGGAAACAAGCGGAAGTCAGATGAATCTAGGTAGCTGTGCTCTACTCGGTTCTTCTGGCCTGTTCCATCAAGAATCATTTGGAGGGGGAAGCGGATTGTTTGATCAAATTGATGAAGAAGAAGAGGCCGCGCGCCATGAAGAAGAAAGAAGAAATTATGAGGAACAGGAAAGGGCACGGCTTCAAGAAGAGTTGCGGAGAGAGAAAGAAGCGGCTGATGGAGCTAGGATTTTGTTGCTAAGGGAGGAGCATGAGAGATTGGAAGCTGAAAAATCCAGGGAAGAAGAGAACAGACAGCAGCAATTGCAGCAGGAGCAAGAACGACTCGCGTTTCAGCAGCAACAACAACAACAACAGGCGAGCTATATGAACTCTGGCAGTGTCATGGGGAGCATGCAGGATTTGAGTTTGAACGATGACCCGATGGGATACAGGCCTCAAGCTCATCAGCAGAATACTGGTGCTGGTGCTGGTGCTGTCTATTCCAATGTCCAAAACGTTCAGAATCAATACTCAAACGTTCAAAACTCGCAGAGTATGCAACCTGTTCAGAATCAATACCCTAATGTACAGGATCAGTATTCTAATGTTCAGAACCAAGGGCCTGTGCAGAATCAAAATGGGAATCAATATTCCAATGCCGGTGTGCAGGAGCAATATTCCAACGTGCAGGCACCAAATCCAGTCCAAAATGGGAGTCAATACAACAATGTACAGCAGAGCAGCCAAGGCATGCAACAATCTCAGCAGTTTCAACCACCTCAGCCCCCTCAACGTCAAACGACGCAAGAAACAGGGTACGGTGGGGCATCATACGTCTACAGCACGACTGGAAATGTTCAACAACAAGTTTACCAGCATCCCAATGGAACTGGAACTGCACACTCACCAAACTCCAACGGTATGAATCAAAGTACCATGTCATATCAGCAGCCGCAGCCGCAGATGCAACCAACATTGCAGTCACCTCCGAATGCAATGCCACCAACTCCAATGTCACCAGAGGCGTCAAATTCATCCTACACGCTGAGATCGCGGATGAGGCAGACCAGTATCCATCCAATGCCAAATAATGCTCCACCTCAACCCGGTTCACAGCTGTATTTGAATGGAGGACTTCCCATGAATGGGAACCATGCATCGAATGTGCAGCCCTATGTGCCAATCTACAACCCTGCTAATTTTGAACCCCAGTTGGGGTCAATTACTGTAACCGATCCTATACTCGTTCAATCACCAGGAATGTTTGCAGGTCCGCCCCACTGGACATATGCTGTTGTTGTAAGAGATTTGAAGAAGATTGAAGGCCAGCAGGAGTTTTCTGCGGTTGTGAGTACCGTGAGGAGGAGATTCCGCCATTTTGTAGCTTTGGAGGAGAGGTTAAGGGCAGATTGCAAAGGTGCTGTTTTGCCACCAAGGTGTGTAATAGTTTGAATTGATGAACATTTTTTGCAATGCAATTTTGATCACAAACTCAGTTTCGCTTCTCAATTTCCCAAACAGACCTGATAAGCACAATACTAGAGTCATTGATGAGGCGAGCACACGCCAATCTGCACAATTTGCTGTACAGAGAGCGAATGAGCTTTCAACTTACTTAAATGCGCTTCGCCTTCACCCTGTCGCTGGTGCCTCTCAATGTCTAAAGTTATTTTTAACATTACCAGATCATTTAGGCATTGCATGGCCTGAAGTAAGTTCATCCATTGTTACCCGTTTAACTAAAGCTGGGGCCAACACTGCAGTAAAGGTGGCAGAGGGTACTTCAGCTGTCATTGCAGAGTTAAATAGCGAGAATCAAATCATGTCTGGAGAAGATAATTCTGAATTACTTGCTTTGACTTCATCTGAAGGTTTGCGTATTAGCGGTGTCTTGCAGTCAGTGCCAAAGATAGAAAATGCAATTGTCTTGTTGGCGGAGCATAGTCAGCGTATGAATGGTAGTGGAATGGAGATTCAAAAGTTGGTCAATAGCGTTCTTGCGCACGAGAAGCAATATACTGCTCCGTTTGAAGTATTATCATCGGGGCTATTGCGTAGTGGTAGAAGGACTAGTCGCCTTGCAGTTGAATTGGGGGCTGCTGCTCAGGCATTTACATTACAGTACAAATTATGCAGGTATGAACGGTTGGCGTTTTCTGATCGTCGTTCTGCTCTTATCAGGAGGAGAGATGCGAGAAAGGAAGCAGATAAAAATGCCCAGAGGCTAGTTATGAATCAGCACTCGCTCCAAAGTATGGGTATGTTTGGAAAACTTGATGGATATGGAAGAGAAGCTGCATTGTCGGATGAAATTGCAGTTGATGCTGTAAAGGAGGCAGATGAAGTTGGCCACATTTTGCAATGCGAAGTTGCGAGGATAACCAAGTTAAGGCACCAAGATTGGAGCATAAGCCTCAAAATCATGGCTGCGAATATGAGAGAAGCGCATGCTGAACGTGCTGCTATTTGGGAAAGCTGTAGAACTGCCTTCATGGTTGACCCGAGCGCTGAGAATGTAGACTGGTCAAATGGTGGTGAACAACACAGTGTGCAATCTCAGCATATCGTTGACTCTGGCGAGCCCCCTATGCAAGCTAGTATGCAGCATAGTATGCAAGCGCAGGAGGATAATCTTCAGCAACAGCAAGTGGCAAATGTCAATTAGGCTGAGCGTGGAAGACATTTCAATTTATCGTCATTTGCTTTGTTTTGTGCCATGGTGACTTTTAATATCAATTGATTTATACGCTAAGTGTAGTCTACACACGTACTGTATAATGTTTTCAATTTCCAAATCAAAACCTCTTTTTATTTTTGATTAGCCATAATCTTGAGATCTTCAATCGATAATGATCCATCATTACTAGCATCTAGTCTCTTAAATAAAGCCTGAAGCTTATCCCAATCTTCACCTGAGACCTTTCCCATTGTAACCAACATGAATCTCATAAATTCTATGTCATTAACAACTCCGTCATCATCAATGTCCATCATATCAATGTCATCCTCAGTCAGTCTATTACTCATAAATTCATTTTCAGTTCGTTCAGCAACAAATGAGACATAAACGCCAGTGATTCTACTTAAAATCTCTGCTGTCACACCTATTGCAAATGGAATGAAAAAGATGCAGAATGCCCTCATCTCCTGTGATTCGGGTGTAACGTCACCATAACCTACTGATGTTGAAGTCACTGTTAAGAAGTAAATAGACTTCACTGCGCTCCATCCCTCTACCCAGCCAATGGTGAAAGCGCCCAAAAATAATATAGCAACCAGAGGTAACACAGAAACAAGTTCCCTGCAAATATACTTGCACAGTGATTGCTCAATCCTTTCCTCTGAAGAACTAGTCGGCCCGAATTTTGCCACAAAATCTGTTCTAGAGTTTTCCCTCGCCTTCTCGATGACATTGTCATAGGCATCAAATAAATTTTCGAAAAGAATGCCAAAGGCTACAGTTGCAAGGACAACAATACCAATGAGAAGAAAGAAGATGGCAAAGATCATTTCAGCATCGCCCTCGGGTGTCAGATCACCAAATCCGCTAGATTGATAATGTCAGTATAAAATAATCATGAATTTTCTATTGGAATGAAAGAAAAGATGGGAAAAGCTAATTCCTCTTACCAAGTAGTAAATGTAACAACGGTAAAATACATGGAATCTAGAATACTCCAATTTTCGAAGAAGTACGAAAATGCCAGTGATCCGGCTAGAAAATAAGCAAAAAAGATAGCAAAGCAAGAGTAGATTGTCTTTTGTTTTTTTGAGAATCCAGTGTATTCTGCGAAACCGCCTTTTACATTGTGCACTCTTTGGAGAAGAGATAGGCGACGGGTACTATTCCTCGTTTCATCTTCAATCTGATGAAATACTTCGGAAATGATTAGTTCTCCCTTGGAGATTGACTTGTATGCTGTATGGTCAAAGTCAGTGTAATCACCATCTTCATCAATACTTTCAGTTTTTGCAGCAATGAGTGGTTGATTTTGTTCGGCCATGGTGATGTGAATGCTCGTCCAATGTATGTATGAGGTATGAGGTACTGTATGAGGTATGAGTATGAGTATGTAATGTATTGAAAATTGAAATGCGGAATGCGGAATGCGGAATGCGGATGATCTTTCTTCAAATCTTTATAAAATCAGCCGAGGCAGGGCCCCCCCACCTTCAACCTCCTGTACCCAAGCCCGCGCCGAGGGGGAAATATCAAAAAAGGCCTTTCAACTGCCGACGAACGTTATGAATTCGCTATTTTGAATTTTATTTGAACCACCATAACCACTGCCCTCCCTGTAGTACATGGCCTGAGTTGGAGCTATCCCTGTCGATTTCGGTATATAGAATTCAAATAATG